>X396_Morelets_crocodile__coassemble_66_pt1 | contig 15826 bp, 8 predicted proteins | sample X396_Morelets_crocodile__metabat2_low_PE_001 | metagenome-assembled genome bin X396_Morelets_crocodile | reverse complement strand
ATTATGTGGTAACGCACAGGCACAGGAGAAGAAATTGGAAGTCAGACCGACAGGACGTATTTTAGTAGATGGCGGATGGCTTGATTCAAACAACAAAGATTTGACAGGAGGATTGGCCATTCCGGATATACGCGCAGGAGTGAAGGCGACTTACGGAGCTTACAAAGCTAAAGTAGACGTAGGTTTTGCTTATTGTAAACTTTCACTGAAAGATGTGTTTGTAGAACGTTCATTCGGACAGCATAATCTTGTCAGACTCGGATACTTCGTTCACCAGTTTGGATTGCAAAGCTGCACCAGTTCTTCGATGAAAATATCGATGGAAGAACCCGAAAGTAACGAGGCTTTTTTCAACTCCCGTTTGATTGGTGCGATGTATATGCATAATAAAGGTAAGTTCTTTGGTACACTGAGTTTTCATGTCGAAAACGAGGCTATCAAGAAAAACACGGCAGAAACAGGGAAACAAGGTTATGGCATGATGTCACGCTTGGTTTACAGACCATTTATCGAGGATGGTAAAATCTTACATGTGGGGATTTCCGGAGCTTTTGAAACGCCACGCTACAATAGCAATCCGGAGTATAATCACAAGACATTTGTTCTGAAATCGAATTTCCCGTCACGTATATCTAAGGTAGTAGCTCAGGAAGCAACGATTGTAGACGCTAAACGCCTGTATAAATTCACTCCCGAAATTTGTATGGCTTATAATAAGATTGGCCTTGAGAGTCAGTATTATTATTTAAATGTGCAACGTAAGAACAACCCTAATTTCATAGCCAATGGTGCCTACGTTCTATTGCGCGGAGTCCTATTAGGGGGTAAATATACCTACTCTACATGGGATAGCGGAATTGCTACACCCCAACCCGGAACTTTAGAATGTGTACTCGGATATAACTATGCAAACTTATCCGATAGTCATGCCGGTATTTGGGGCGGACGTCAGAATGATGCTTCTCTAACATTGAATTATTATATCAATAAATATATGATCTGGAGACTTCACTATTCATATACCCGTGTTGATGATAGATCCGGTTTTGATAATGTTACACTGAACGCTATTCAGACCCGTTTTCAGGTAATCTTCTAAACTCCTTCTTTTTACACAGAAAAATAATGCATAAAAACAGCGATTATTATAGCTCGGATTTGGAGCTCTTATAATCGCTGTTTTTGTTTTATTTGTTCGCTCATCTGTTTAGAATAAGTGGGAATCTGAGGATTTAATGTCACCTCAATCCGTGATGAGTTTTGATAGCCTGTTTTACAATAACCAGTCTAAAAAAGCAGTGTATTTTTCTGCAATGCGATTCTTCATTCTTGGAATCATGCGTCTTGTTTCACTCCAGTCTTCGAGCGAAATGGTGTCGTATTTCTTTGCCAATCGAGCAAGGCGCCAGTCGCTAATGAGGCGGCTATACTTTTCACCGGCACCTCTGTAAGTACACAGTTCTCTTGTTTTATATCGATTGGGATAGTTTACATAGCAATACGTGCCATAGGTTTCAAACTCCGAGAATGCATTCGGATTGTCGGGAGTTGTGGCGCGAATGGCTTTTTCGGTCCATGAATCACCTGCGATATCCAGACTTCCTATTTGGGTAACGATCTCTTTCATGATGGCAGTATCTACAATCATATGTTCCGCAATAAAGGAATAAGGAACCATTTTCCCATAGCCAAGCATGCGTTCGATGGCTTCAAAATAACTTTTATGATGTTCTGTTTTTGGAGTAAAAACCATCTGATCACCTTCGAGAAAACTCAACTTGTGAAGCGGAATCGTATCACTATCCCATATCAAGTAATGCTCCTTAGCGTATTCGCTTTGCGCAAAGTTCATCTTCAAAAACTGCTGATAGTACCAGCCAAATCTAAAATCACAGGTGAAATGAGCGTCAGCAACCTCCTTCAAGCGTTGGCGGTTGGGTACAATCAACGTTTCATCCAATGGAATCACCCCATATTTAGCCTTGAAACGGTCGCTGTAAAACTTAAAATTGTTTTTGTCGGTAAGAATGTAAATCGCATCCACATCGATATTCTTTCGAATGTATCGAATGGTTTTCTTTGAGATTAGGCAGTCTTTTAGGGTCGTGCAAATAATAATATCCATGCAAGTTTGATTAGTGGTAATTCATTGGGCAATCTTTTCTGCAAAATTACAGTGTAAAGTTGGTCATATAATCTGAAAATATCATAATCTTCATCTCTAATTAAAGCATATGTATTTAATAAAAACACATAGTTTATCTTTGCAAAATAAAGCTGTTGATGACAATTTTGTCATCAACAGCTTAAAACGAAAAGAATGCGCAATAATAGAAAGGATTAGTTTGGGGTCAAAAAAAACAAATTAATGAGTTATTTTGTGGGTGAAACTTTTAGTAAAAAACCACCTCCATTAGACATGCTAAGTTGAATTTTGTCAGAAGAATTGATGAGCTTAGATTCATGTTTATAGTCTTTTGCTACACGATCAGCATTAATACCGTCTTTAAATAGATCGACATGATAAGAACCTAGATCTAGAAATGACATATCAAGCTCAATATCGCGAGCATCCCAATTTGTCATACCTCCGATATACCAAGCGTTATCTTTTTTACGAGCTAATATAATGTACTCGCCAATCTTTCCATCAATAACTTTTGTCTCTTCCCAAACAGTTGGTATTGAAGAGATAAGTGTGGTACATTCAGGCTCTTTGAGATAATTAGTAGGTGCATCACAAAGCATATTCAGCGGAGATTCGAATATTACATATTGGGCCAATTGTCGGCAACGTGTACCTTGACTCATCGGTTCTTTGTAGATTGCTTTAAAGTTTTCTTTAGTAACATTATTCATAGCTCCTTGTGTATAGTCTAAAGGCCCAGCAACCATTCGAATAAAAGGCATTGTTACATCGTAACCAACTTGATCAGTTCCGGGTTCTGCCCATTTTAGCTCTTCCAAGCCATGTACACCTTCAAAGTTAACAGTATTCGGATAGGTGCGCTGTAATCCAGTAGGTTTACTTGTTCCATGTAAATCGATCAAAAGTTTATGCTTAGCTCCAACTTCTGCAGCTTTTCGATTAAAGTCAATAACAATTTGATCATCTCGATCCATGAAGTCAATTTTGAAACCTTTGATTCCCATTTGTGCATAATGCTTACACACGTTTTCCATATCTTTCTCAAAAGCACGATAACCAGCCCAAAGAATAAGATCTACATTTTTAGATTTTCCATACTCAATTAGCTCTTCTAGGTTAATCTCCGGAATCACTTGAAACAAGTTGGCGGCGCCTGGAACAGACCATCCTTCATCTAATATAACATACTCAATACCAAATTTAGAAGCAAAATCAATATAGTATTTATACGTATCGTTGTTAATGCCAGCTCTAAAATCTACATTATAAATATTCCAGTCGTTCCACCAGTCCCAAGCTACTTTGCCTGGTTTTATCCATGAGAAATCACTAAATTGAGCTGGAGTTGCAAGTTTATATACAATATCGTTGTCGAGCAAATCCGCATCGTTTTCAGCAACAATAATAACGCGCCAAGGGAAATTAGTTTTACCATCAACAGAAGCTATATAAGGCTCACGTTCTTTTACAACCCCTTTTAACCCTCGTAGCTCATCAATTACCTTTTTAGGATACTGAGGGTGTATGTTCTCAAGTGTGTTTTTTGTTTCCCCTTGTTTTATATACATTCCCGGATAGTTTAATAAATCGGCTTCAGTGATACAAATCTTCTTGCCATTAGCTCCTTCTATAAGGATAGGAAGAAAGGCTAGCTCCTCGTTATTCCATTCTGAGAGTAAAGTCTGTTTGTAGGTGTTTTGGAAACAGCTATAAAATGGATCCTTTTTGCCCTCGTTCATACGCCCTTTAGGTGACGCAACGTATATTTTGGGGTCATTGGCAAAACAAAAAGTCGCTTGTTCATTTTCGACGGTAAAAGGTTTTTGAAGATTAGATACAAAACGATAAGCTACACCGTCGTTATAAGCACGAAAAATCAAACTATACCCACCATTAAAATCAATTGTTATCTCATTGAATTGATCTGCAATTTCTTTTTTCTTATAAACAGGAGGATAGATTGTTGTATTGACAGAACGTTTGTGTACCTTCTTTATTTTCGGATTAACACCAAAAACTGTACCATTGCTAAGTGTTAGGGAGATTGGTGATTTGTCGATCATAACATCTTGATCGTGCAAAACCGAATATTCGATATTTTTATCGTTTACACATACCTGCACACAATGTTTGCCATTGGTATCTTTAAGTTCATAAGTCTTTTGTGCATAAAGCGGGGTTATACCTATTGTTATAACTAAAGGTATAATCTTTTTGAGAATGGTTTTCATGATATTATTAATTAAGAATGTTGTAATTAAAAACTAATTCTGACTTCTATACATTCTTCATTTCTAAAGAATGCTTGTTGAACTTCATACTCAGGGAGCCAAACGTATTTTTTATTTCCCTTATATTCGGCTTCTAAAACAAATGAAAACCATCTATTCCAAGGTAAATCATCTGTGTTTAGAGGAGGAGTAGGGTTGTCATATAATGCAGGGATATTCGTAATTATGCATTCTCCGTTTTTGTCTGTAGCATACGTCTTGTATGGAGTTGGTATTAGGTCGTTATACCTTGCTCTTGATCCATATAAGTTTAATGTTACATCTTTTACATTTTTACCTTTTGCGTCAACGGATACACGGATATTATTAGGAAACATAGAACGAAAGAATCCATTAAAATCTTTAGCCGGTCGGGTTGACTTAGCGGTATGATTGATAATGTTTATAGCATAATCACTCCATGTATATGTGTTATAATGATTATTCATGACACAAGAATCTGGCTCGTATTGTATGTTATTTACAGGATTTTTGGATTCTAAAATTCGGTCGGCATATAAATCAGTAACACCTCTATAATGTCCTAATTCATGTGCGATACCTCTGCAAAAGTAGTCTACATCAAAAAGCTTTTCATGTTCTGTATTGCTTCTACTTCTGCATACAATTGTATTGAGAAAGCCTTCACCCAAACTACAATACCAACCTTTTCCAGACTCTTCATCCTCGAAATTCAAAATAGAATCGATTATAAATAAAACATCATAGTTGGTGAATCCATTACATTGCATGAATGTCTTTTCCAACTGTCGTGAAGAACATTTGTATACAACCTGTAGGTCTGGATTGTACTTAAAATAGAAGTTGAACTTACCAGATCCGGCAGAATTCCAGAAGTCATTAACTTGATCAAATAAGAGGTTCAGCTTTTTGCGATAAGCATCAGCACCTCCATGATGCATTACACCTTCATAGTCGGCTGCAACATATACATTATATTCAATCGTGTCGAGAGCTAACGAGTTGTTACTTCCTTGTAAATGACTTGTGAAAGCCGACAGAATGATAAGTAAGAGATTCATTTTGTTGAAAATGATACACTTTCGTTTTAGAATGCACATCAAACTATTCATAGGATATATTTTTAATGATAGGTATATTATTGGTAGCAATGTCCGTATTAAATAAAGTTGTCAGCGCGTTTGCATCAATCGAAGTTGTGGGATTAAACTGAGTAGATTCCATATATTTCAAGATGCTACTATATAGCTGTCTAGCCTCGGGCTTGTCAAAAGCCTTTTCCAAATCAGCCATGCATACAAGGAGTTTCCCCCCTTCAATGTTGAATTCGAATACCAATCCTAGTTTGTGATTCCGCTCAATGTTATCGATAATCTGTACAATCGGTTTATAATCTTTAGGCATGCGATCAAGGATGAGCGGGTAACTCTCTTTGATGATGGAAAACCATTGCCAATTGGTATGATATTCGGTAGGAAAGTCATTGAATAGCGGATGTTTTGGATTTGTAAGTAGGCCCAATGTTCCTGGGGAAGCAGGTTTCTTGATGCGATCACAAATACTTTTAAACATTCTATAGTTCCAGTAGTCTGACTGAAAAAGCCCGTCAACAGTATTTGTAGCACAAGAGTCTTTTTGAGGGATTAATAGAACCTTTTCTTTGTTTCTCAAAAGTTGAAGTATTTGATCATTTATACAGTTTGCAATATGAATATCCTTATGACTCTTGATGTTGTCATTTTCAGGATATATCCACAGCGGATACGAGTTTTTATAATTAGTACCTTCAATTTCAAGTAAAAGATCTGCTTGACAAGCTTTAGTCAAATTCGGTAAGATCAATGATAGATCTCCAATATCGATCAATCCTTTTTCAGAAGGAATTTGAAAATAACCGGTTTTAAATGTTGTACCATCAATACGCATATGCCACAATAACTTCCGAGAAGAGATTTCTTTGTTACTATAGTCCGCAAGTTTTAATTCACCTTTGAGTTGTTCGCCAGCCGACCAGCAAAACTTAGATGTAACCCATAAGGGTACAATCTCGTTGCAAAACTCCTTCCACTGTTTTGGAGAGATTAAGCCTTTTGAATCCATAAATGCATCAAGAATACCAACATATGCAGAACCTTGTCCGGGATAGTCTTGTAAGTCTAATACCTGAAAACCAGCCATGTTTTTGGTTCTAAGATTAGCCTCGATGTCAGCTCTATATAATAATAAAGAAAGTGCACCTGAGGCTTTGAAAAAATCTTCCGCTTGTTCAGACATACCGGCATCATTTAGTCTTTGAGCAAAGATGTTGAAGTTGACAGGAGATAATACTCCAGTATATTTGTCGATCTCTTTGAAGTTAGGGAATATCTGAAACTGACCTGTTTCGTGTCCGATTACAGGAATCGGAGTCTTCTCCAATGCTTGGTCAAAACTAAGAGTCGTATTTGGATATGTATTATTGAGATATCCACCTTGTTCCGCATCGGCAAATGAAAAAGAGCAGCGCGTATGAGTAGAGTATCCTTCGCCTTGACCTATTCTGCAAGTAACCAGAAAGTCTTCTCCTGGAGTGTACCCTTTCCATCCAAGGTAATTATTAGATCCGTAAGCATATAAATGTCTATCTTCGATCGTTCTGAAAGTGCTAATGAAGGATTTCATCAGTTCTAAGTCTCCACTCAGTTCGTTTCCTAATGCAAACAAAACAAATGAGGGTTGATTGCTATATTCTTTCTGTATCTGAATTCCGTCTTGAAATAAAAAAGACATAAGCTCTTCGTTCTTTTCATTAAAGCTACCCCATATTGTCAACTCCGGTTGAAGATAAATTCCTTCCAGATCGGCAGCTTCAAAGCAAGCCATAGGAGGACACCAAGAGTGAAAACGTACATGGTTTATTCCATATGCTTTTGCTGTTTGAAAATATTTGAGCCACGATTCTACATCCATCGGAGTGTGGGCTGTAATTGGGAATACACAAGCATCGTGTTTCCCTCTTAGAAAAGTCGTGTTGCCGTTGATTGAAAACTGCTTATTGGAGATCTTAAACTCTTTTAGTCCCAGTGTAATAGTTTGCCGGTCATAATTCTGCAGTGCTACAGTAATGTGATACATTGCAGGGTCAAATTCACTCCATAGTAAAGCATCGTTGCCTAATGGATAAATTATCTCATAGTCTTTTATTCCTTTTTTAATAGAAAAAGAAACAGGTTGCGGAGTGTGTTTCCTAGCGGAGTTAAACGAATGAGCCTCTAGTCTTAGTGTGTTGTTTTTTGAAGGTTCTTTCGATAATGATACACGTACTTTTACTGTTTTTTGCTCAATATCAGGAAACGTTTGTATCGATTCGATGTGTAAAGGATTTACCCCTTGTAGTTCGATACGTCCTATTATTCCATTCCAATTGGTTTGTGTAGACTCGGTACACGAATGAGAATTAGATCGTATTTGTTTAGGTATTCGTTGTCCGTTATCGATACAAATTGTAATCCTTTGTTTTCCGGGTTTCAAAAATGGAGTCAGGTTGTAGCGATGTGGTACAGATAAGTACTCACAGCTACCCACAAGTTGATCATTCACCCATACAGTAGAAGGACGTGTTCTTTCTAGAAAGAGAACAATCTCCTTGTTGTCCCACTCGTTCGACAATATAATTTCTTTCGAATACCAGGCAACTCCCTCATATGTATAACGTCGTGATAAATGAGAAGTCTCAGTCTGGTTTAAATTCTTTTTGCCCTTTTTATTGGTATCTGTTGTCCCGGGTAATGAAACAGACTCGGCAAATGACTTATTAAACCATTGCTCAGTTAGTCCTACTTGTGTAGAGTCAAGAGCAAAACTCCAAGAGCCACTCAAGTCTAAGCAAAGCCGCTTTTCTTCTTTCGGGTTCGAAGCCCAAATAGAAAAGGAGTAAAATAACATAAGTGCAAAGTGTATGATCCGTGCTTTCATAGAAGTATGATTTTTGTATTGGCAAAAGTAGGAGTGAATAGAATTGTTGTAGGATAAAATTGTACAATAATAGGATAGTTGTGGTATGAGTGGCTATTTTTCTTTATTGAGAATCATTACAGTAATACGTTTTTGTTCGATTTTATCCAACATTCGAACCATTTTATCCAAGAAGTAAACTTGTTTTCGAAGAAGTCCTTAATTTGAAACGTAGTATTGTGTTGTTTGTTTATTTTATATATCATTGTTGAATAAAAGACAATCAAAAGAGGTTCAGACAATGAGTAAGTTATTTGTATTAATTCTGATATTCATTCTAAATATCCCAATCGAGTCACTTGTTGCACAGCAAACATATTATACAAACTATACAATGAATAACGGTTTGTCTGCAAATCGGGTTTATAGTATTTTGCAAGACTCAAAAGGTTTTATGTGGTTTGGCACAGACGACGGACTGAGTCGTTTTGATGGACTCAATTTCAAGAATTATTATTTGTCTGACTATATTGACGCAACCACGAGTAATAGCGTTCGAAAACTGTTTATCGATAAACACGAAAAACTGTGGATCGGATTAGACAACGGACTGGTTGTATTTGATCCGCGAACAGAAGAATTTCGTCGCTTTACGGCAAGTACAGCTACCGGAGAAACGATCGATTCATACGTTTCGGATATCATGGAAGATAAAGAAGGAGAACTATGGATTGCAACCTATGGTAAAGGATTGTATAGATATACCAAAGGTGAGAAGGATACATTGCTGGTTTATAAAAACAATCAAAAAAACTCCAACTCCATCGTTCAAGATCTAATCATGACAATCGCAGCAGATCAACAAGGAACGATTTGGATCGGATCTTACTCGGAAGGGATCTCTTGCTTTAATAAAGAAAATAGCCAGTTTACAAGCTATAAACAGTCATCAGAGTCTGGCGGACTATCAGATAATTATATCCAAAAAATATACGTAGATGCGTTGGGCAATCTATGGATTGGAACTTTTCAAAACGGGATAGATCGCTTTAATTATGCAAATAGAACATTTGTCAATTATCGATACAACAAACCTGGAAACAGATTGTACCATATTCATGATCTCAAAGAGAATGCAGAAGGAGAATTGTTGATCGCATCAGATAACGGACTATTCTTTCTTCAAACCAAAACCGGGCATATTACGGATTTGCACGATTCGGCATATAAGCAAGGGTATAATGCTCCTAAGTTTGTGTATTCCGTTTTCTTAGACAAGGAGCAAAGCGTATGGTTAGGGACCTATCATGATGGGGTCAACTTCTATTCCTTATTTCAAAACAACTTCAGTCACTACAGTTGTGGTGTAGATGCATCGATTGGTAAAGTTGTAAACGTGATAGAGCCATCGCTGAGTGATAACTATTGGATAGGAACAGACAATAATGGGATTTTCAAGTTTGAATCCGGAACAGGGCAAGTCGCAGGTTTTAGAACAGCCCGTGATATTGGCGAATCGTATTATTGCATTCATGATATGCTTGAGGTTGATAATCAATTATTCGTTGCAACTTACGGACGAGGATTGGAGGTCATAAATCTAAAAACCGGTCGTGTTACTCAGTATCTGCATAACAGCCACGATTCTTTATCGCTGCCATCGTCCCGAATTTATAAGATCTACAAAGCAAGTAACGATCGCATGTATTTAGGCACTTCCAATGGTTTGTGCTTTTTTGATCAGATAAAGAATCAATTTTTTAGCATACATGGTATCCAAGGTCGAATTACAGCTATTGTAGAAGATCGATTCGGAAAGTTGTGGGTAGGAACTTCTACAGAGGGGCTTTATAAGTATGATTTGCAAACAGAAGAAATCGTATCTTATACTCAGTCTGATGCATTGAATTCGTTGACCAAGAATGTGATTACAACGTTGGCAATCGATGGGAAGGGGCGTTTATGGATAGGAACACACGGACAAGGCCTTTGTTTGTACAACTATGCATCAAACGACTTCAAGCGTTACGATAAGTTACCTTTGCCCAATATGATTATAGCATCAATCACACCTCAAGGAGCATGTTTGTGGTTGGGTACGAACAAAGGATTGGCAGTTTTCGATCCGGAGCAAGAAACCGTGAAAGTATATTCTCAATCAAACGGACTATACAATGAGCAGTTTACTCCAAATGCGAATTACATGGGTGAGGACGGCCGCTTTTTTCTTGGTTCTGCAGATGGCTTTTACTCTTTTTACTCTCAAAACATAAAGGAAAACACATACGATCCATCCATTGTACTTACACAGATGCGGATTATGGGGAATGAAACATTACCCGGAAAAGACTCGCCCTTGAAAGAGTCTATTATTTTCACGAAAGAAATAACACTCGACCATACTCAAAATTTCATAGGGTTTGATTTTGCATCTTTAAGCTATGTTGCACCACAACAATTGGCATATAAGTATCTATTAGAAGGAGTAGATCAGGAGTGGCAATATGCCAAAGGGCACAACAATCAGATGTCATATGCGAATCTTCCATCTGGCAAGTATCAGTTGAAAGTTGTTGGTACCAATAGCGATCAGTTGTGGAGCTCAAAAGAGTTAAGTCTGATGATAAATGTGTTACCTCCTTTCTACAAAACACCGTTGGCATATCTACTTTATCTTTTGTTTTTTCTGTTCATTTTGTTTATTCTCAGTCGGGAGTATATGCAGATGATCGATAAAAGGCACAGACGTCGCCTTCAAGCGTTGGATCAAGAGCAAGAAATTAAATTATACAATGCAAAGATTGACTTTTTTACGCATGTTGCTCATGAAATACGTACACCGCTGAGTTTAATATCCGGACCATTGGAACAGTTGACACGAAACAAAGAGGCCGATTCGGAACGTTGTGGCTATCTGGCAATGATCGAGGCAAACTACCAACGCTTGTATGCATTGATAACACAACTGCTTGATTTTAGAAAAGTAGATACGGGTTTATACAATGCAACCTACAATACTTATTTGATAAGATCGTTGTTGTCTAAGGTTACCGACTTATTTAAATACACCGCACAACAAAACGGACTGGTGATTAATACCGCTAAAGTATCACCCGATTTAATGATTTATACAGACGAAGAAGCTTTTGTAAAGATAATGACCAATTTGGTGAGTAATGCAGTGAAATATGCGCAGCATTCGATTGATATAGAGGCTCTCCAGATTGATCAGATGATTCGAGTTGCGGTGACAGATGATGGACCGGGCATTATAGACTCTGAAAAGGAAAAAATATTTGAGGCGTTTTATCAGATCAATTCAGAAACTGCGGATTCTAAAAACGGAATCGGGATTGGGTTGAATATGACACGATCTTTAGTACATCTGTTACATGGATCTATCATTGCAAAAGATCGAGAAGATAAGAAGAGTGGGGTTTCGATAGAAGTGCTTTTGCCAGTAACAAACAAAGAGGCGAATACGCAAGAACTTGTCGAGGCTAGCACTACCGATAGATCTTATACCATACTCGTGGTCGACGATAATCTAGAGATTCTCAATTTTATATCGATGTTTTTATCCGATACATACCGTGTTGTGGTAGCACAGAGTGGGAGTGAAGCACTCGACGTTATTCAAAATCAGGCAATAGACCTTATTGTTAGTGATGTGGTAATGAGTTATATGAGCGGATTCGATTTGTGTCGACAACTGAAAAAAAATGATCAGTTGTCCAATATCCCGATCATTCTATTGACAGCAAAAACAGATACGGAAAGTAAGATAGAAGGGTTAGCGTGTGGAGCCGATGCCTATATTGAGAAGCCATTCTCGTCGATGTATTTACTGGCTCAAATAGAGAATCTACTTAAGAAAAAAGAGTGTGTTCAAAGTCTATACGCAACGAAGCCATTTGCCGATCTCCATATAGCCGTTCAAAACAAACAAGATGAGGAGTTTATCTCAAAGTGCAGAGATTTTGTATTGAAAAATATAGGTGAACCGGAGTTTTCTATAAATAAGTTGGCCGAAGAAATGAGTATCAGCAGAACATCCCTTTTTGCCAAGATAAAAGAGATTATGGGAATAACCCCAAATGAATTTATCAAGTTGATCCGTCTCAAAAGAGCTTGCGAGTTAATGGTTGAGGGTAATTACCGAATCACGGAGATTGTGTTTCTTGTCGGATTTAGCTCATCATCCTATTTTGCAAAATGCTTTCACAAGCAATTTGGTATTTTACCAACCGACTTTATAAAACAATTGAACGATAAAAATATTAAGATCTAGAACTATTGTTGACTTTTTTGCTTTTTAAATTAATCTGATATTTGGCTTTTATTTGGTGAATTGGAGCTCAAAATAAGTGCGTGGAATTGTGTCAGAAAAAAATACAACTTGTCAAAAAAAACGACGGGAACGACCGAAAAACCGACGGGAACGACCGAAAATCGGTTCAAAACGTCCGAAAATACGACGAAAATGTCGGTTTTTCTGACAAATTAGAGTGCTAGATACAACCCGCTGATCTATATTATTTGTGGTTATATCTAGATTTATTGGGGAGTTGATGATGGTTTGTACTGTGTGAGTTTTAAATGAAATTTTACCCTATATATATTACATATATATAAACTGCTTTTAGGATGCGTTTATATTTATGAATATATGAATATTCGCGCGGTAGCAAAAGCGACTTGAGAGAGTCGGATTGCTCGCATCCGTTTTCGATGAAAAAAGCAAATCGTCTTCGATGAAAACGATTTTACATGCTCGACGAAGACTGTTTTGCATCTTCAATGAAAACGTTTTTAGAGTATTATACGGGATATTACGCCAGTTGACGTACGTTTACGCACGTTCACGGATTTTTCACACTCGGCTTGTATTACCTTCGAACTGAATCAAAAAATCAATCTCATGAACAAACGATCATTGCAACAGAAGAACCGCTATTCAAGACTCAACGCATTTAAAGTATCGATGGGTTATTGCCCGCTCTCAATAATTCTTTGGCGAACCTTATTCCAAGCATGGGTTCCAAAAAGGCAGCTGCGATGCATGGTCTGCAACATCACTCGAAAACGCGACATCGGAACAACGAAGCTCAATATGTCTGCATTTACGTGTGGACGCACAGACGGATCAAAGAATCCGATAAACGACCGATACCCGTTGTTGCGGTTCTCATTAATCCCCTGCGTAACCACATTGCTACAACCCGATCCAAAGATCGACGAAACAACATCCTGCTCGTTTCGGTCAAAGAAAGCCCATGTAGCAAGTCCGCTTAAAATATCCGGAGTCGCCAGAAAGAGAAGCGCCTCCACTTCATCGAAAGAGGATAGGTTGTCGATCTGGGTAAAGTTGAGGTAACTAGCCGACGCTTTTGAAACCTCAAGCCCCTCAATCATATCCACCACCATTTCCGGAGTCTCCTTATAGTGCTCCTTTTGCGAGACAAACTGAGGAACAAACTCCGGCATATCGGTGAAGCCGCAATAAAACTTTCCGCCACCGCAGCCAATCGTTTCACCGGTCAAACTCACGGACGTACCGTTTGCGATCTCATTGAGATGCTTAAAAAAGCAACCACCAGTCTTGGCAGTATCAGCAATGGTACGATCGGAATACCAAAAAGCAATAGGCAGTTGCGTGTTCTCACCAAATGCCTCTCTAAAACTCGCGATAAAGGTCTTGTTATCCATGCAAATTAGATTTAATCAAACATGGTGTAATATAGTGAAAGTTTTAAAGAAGCATTGGGCTTGCGTTAATTTGTTGGAAATCTTTGGTTAATGTCTTTGCCTTATTCGTAAATTATAAATTGCTTTTATTTAATAGCTCATTGATAAATAATGGTGTCGGTCGTTTTTCTTTCTTGGTGTATTGATTAATGTGATTCGTAAATAAGATAATAGAGCTTATTAGATTACTTTCCTTAATTTCCGGAGCTATACGACCAGGTATGTCTACGAGTCCTTTGATGGAATATAAACTGCCAAAGTTTGTTTCTTTAATAAACTCTAGATCATATCCCATCCAGACAATTCCTTTATCAATAAGTTTTCCCCAATATGCAGAAGATTCTTTATTCTTTACGATAATGACTTTCGGCTTGATGATATCTTCAATGATATGTTGAGTGAGATTTAACTGATCAGCTATAAAGGATAATCCATTTGGGGCAGGTAATATTTTTTGAGACAAAACCAATTGATTCATTTCTCGAAAGTAAAATATATCTAGATATGCTGTTTTATCTATTAGATTAATATTTTCATCTTGGACTATTTTCTTTAAAGAAGTCCAGTATCTGTCATATCTATTATCATTTGCAATAGCTTCAAAATCATAAAACGTACTCCCTGATATTTCTCCATTTCTAAATGATGGATTAATTCCTGTAATAAGAATATCCTTTTGAGTATTATTGAGAGAGTAATTAAAACCTCTTTCTTTTATAAACTCGGGTAGTTCGAACATGTAGTCTTTGCCCCAAATATCCTCTAGCCTTGCTTTTAGTTTCATTTTTTGATAATTAAAATGGTGGTTGTAAGTGTATACATTTACTTTAAAACGTAATGTTAGAAAGATTCTTTGAATAATACTAATTCAAAGAATAAAATAAACTGGTTCCATGATTGATTCAGCAATAAGTTCCCAAATTGGGATTTAATCATAAATAAAATTTATTACTAAAGATGACAAAGGGGGAATATGCCATAATGTCATCACGAGTTGTTATATTATAGTTTTTGATAAAATTATATACTTTGGCATGTTTATTGTTTGTGTATTTGAAATGTTTAACCTTTAAAAATGGAATTTATGGGGATAAAACCTGGACCTAAAAGAATCGCTAAGTCGACAGGCAAACCTGACAAACGTCAGAGGGATAACAAAGGAACACCTGGTAATACACCTTCTTTAAAACCTCACAAGCATAAAAAAGGAGATTGATTAGCTATGTAAAGTTGTCGATTATTAGTAAATACTTAATATATCAAGTGTTTAGATTAGTTGATGATCAATTGTTTGTATTACAGGGTTGTATTCGAGATTTATCGAAAAACAAAGAATTACTATATGACTAAATTTGAAAATATAAAAGATTTTATCAATAGTCTATCTCCTGATAAAATTGAAAAAGAGAATAGGATACAAGAAGCTGAAAACAAAGAAATGTATCTTGAGTTTTCAAAAGCATACAATAAAGGATGTTGCTTCTTATGTGGAATGAAATTGGATTATTTTAATCCTTATGAAACTTGTTTTCATTGGTTTTTAAAACCCTCTGACATAAAGAAAAGTCATTTCAAAAACTACTTATCAGAGGACATTGGTTTTTTTAGGTTAGAAAGTTATTTTAGGTGGTTAGCACATATCGATAAACCATTTAAAAATATTAATGACTTGAAATGCGAAACAACAGAATCAAAATTGCTTGAAACAACGATTAAGTATAAAAATATTGAATGGACATTAACA
>X396_Morelets_crocodile__coassemble_64_pt1 | contig 15991 bp, 11 predicted proteins | sample X396_Morelets_crocodile__metabat2_low_PE_001 | metagenome-assembled genome bin X396_Morelets_crocodile | reverse complement strand
CCTTAATGGTAATCAAAGACATCTCGATTACAGTACCATTAGCCAAGCTATCGGGCACCACAATCCAGTCGCCCACCTTTACCATTTTGTATTCGGCAAGCTGCAAGCCGGCAATGAAACCAAGCAACGTATCTTTAAAGATCAACATCAATACGGCTGCGAATGCACTCAGACCGGTAATAACACCCGCGACAGATTTCGACAAGAAGATCCCTACAATCACGAGGCAACCAAATACGATTACCGATATTTTCATGATTTCGGCCGCACTCTTATAGGTTTGATAACCGTCGGAATTGCCGTTTGCGAAATACTGAAATGCCGAATTGATCAAAGCCGTACACACTTTGATAAAGATAATCGTAACGTATACCGCGACACCTTTCTCTATAAATCCCAGCAACATATTATCCGGATTCTTAAACGCTAGCGGCGCAAGAAACTCTACCAACAACGGAGGTACTAACCCAAACAAGCGATGAAAGAAGAAGTTATCATACAAGATCGTATCATACCGCGTCTTTGTCCGCTTCACGATACCATGTACTCCCCTTATCACCACTTTTGATAGCAATAAATACGTGATATAGGCAACTAGAAATACCCCTGCTAGAATTACAAGACGATCAAAGCTATCAGCACTTTGAGACGAAAGCCCCACATCACGAAGAAACTGGTTAGCATGTTTAATAAACCAATCTGAAACTTCTGAGTAACCTGTTTGGAAGGTACTCGTTAACAAAATAAGATGACTCATATCTCTCTAATTATATTTATTGAACATCTATATAAACGGTAAATCTCTTATCTTTGCATACTCGCACTGAGTAATGATTAGCGATTTTCTTTATAACAAACGTCATTTATTTTGTATTAGATAGATAACGTTAATTTGTTTTTCTTTACGAATGATGAAACTATTCATATTTATATAAATCTTAGAGAATGAAAATTTCCGGTAAAATGATTTTGGTTCTGCCTACACAAACAGGCGAAGGACGCAACGGGGTATGGAAAAAGCAAAACTTTGTGATCGAAACCGAAGATCAGTATCCTAAAAAAGTTTGCTTCTCATTGTGGGGAGACAAGTTTAATGTGGAATCATTCGCAATAGGCTCAACCGTTTCTGTCGATTTCGACGTAGAGAGTCGCGAGTATAACGGAAGATGGTATACAGATCTAAAAGCTTGGAACATCGAAGGACAAGAAAATGCTGCTCCGGCCGGATCACCAATGCCAGACTTCAACGATATGCCTTTGGAACCGGCACAGCAAGATGATCTTCCTTTCTAATCAAAAATAAATGCAAGCACCACAACCGTGCCAAACGTTTTTTGATTTAAACATAAATAATCCCGCCTGCAAGCATCGATAAATATGCTTACAGGCGGGATTTTTTACTTCTATATATAAAGACGCTCGTAACGTCGATTAGAAATGTTTCATGCAATAAACAAGCATAAACTACGCAACAACTAAACCTTGTGTGGGCCCACGTAAATAGAGTTCTGGGACGTGGTTTGTATTTGTCTGGGCCCACACAAATACGAACCACGAGGCTCGCAAGAGTTACTCCTTATGAAAACCACCACTATTCTATACGGTGATTAGCGTCGTTGATAACGCTTCTTCTTGTTATTGCTTCCCTTTGCGGCCGGCTTGGGTTTGTTTTGTTTCTCCACCACATCAATAAGCGCCTTTTGCAATGTAAGCGTTACGAACGGATGGTTTCCTACCACAGGCACATTGCGCTTCATGAGTTTCTGAACCTCAGTAAACATGCTATATTCCTGCGGCTCGGCAATCGTAAGTGCGATTCCGCAAGCCCCTGCACGGCCGGTGCGCCCGATACGGTGAATGTAGGTCTCCGACATTTGCGGCAAACCATAGTTAAACACGTGGCTAAGTCCGTCGACATGAATGCCACGCGCCGCGATATCGGTAGCGACCAATAGTTTGGTTTCGCCCGTTTTAAAACGACCCAAGATGTATTCGCGCGCGGCCTGACTGCGGTCGCTGTGGAAGGCTTCGGCCGGAAACCCTGCATCGGTAAGATGCGAAGCCAGTATATCGGCCACTTTGCGCGAGCGGGTAAAAACCATTCCGGACGAGAAGCCAGACTTGCGCACCAGGTGAATCAGCAAATTGTCCATCATATCCCTTTCGGCAAAGTACAAAGACTGGTCGATGTTTTCGAGTGTAGAAGCCACCGGCGCAGCGGCAATATAAACCGGATCTTTCAATATCGCATCGGCAAGCGCTTTGATCTCTGCCGGCATGGTTGCCGAGAAGAAAAGCGAACGACACGTCTCGGGCTTTTGCTTGGCAAGTAAGGCAATGGCCTCTTGAAAGCCAAGATCGAGCATTTGATCCACTTCATCGAGCACAAAATACATGAGATCGACGAATGAAATATGCCCTTGCTCCCAAAGGTCGATCAGGCGACCGGGCGTAGCCACAATAACATCCGGATTCTTACCAAGCGCATCGATTTGTGTTTCGTACGGTACTCCGCCGTAGATCACGGCCATATGCAAATCGCTTCCCGCATTCCACTGCTGCATACTTTCGTAGGTTTGCAAAGCCAACTCACGCGTAGGGGCCAGAATCAATGCTTTCAATGCTCCGCGCGATGCCGACAATTCAAGACTGTGCAGGATAGGAAGCGCGAATGCCGCCGTTTTGCCGGTGCCCGTTTGCGCGCTTGCCAGCACGTCATGATTCCCTAAAATCACCGGAATCGCTTCGGCCTGTATTGCTGTAGGCGTGTCGAAGCCTTGCGTAGAAAGTATGGATTGGATGCGTTGATTGAGTTGAAGATCTGCAAATGTCATGTATGTTGTATTTTAGCTTAGCGCAATTAAAATACAAAGGTATAAAGAATGTGCGGCAGATTCTTCAATTTCACAATCTGTAAGATTTTATCTGCAATTCTAACGGTAGGTGGTCGTCGATCTCGAGACCGTTTAGTTTGTTTTGGTAATACGTTTTCACGTCGGCCCAGCGATAGTAAGGCGCCAAGTCGGATTGCAACGGAAAATTGGTCTCCTTCCCGTTTACTTCCATCCTTACTAGCACATCGTCGGCATTGTTTCTATAGACAATCCATTTGATATCGGCACCGGTTGGTACCCAAACAGCGTAACTCCAAGGTGTTTCGAGGGAGGCAGTCGCACCATCAACGGGAGCAGCCACGTCCATCAATACAAGTAACGGAGCAAATACTTCCTCGCTCGCAAAACGAAATACACCGGAAAGCGTATCACTCTCGAGCGCACCGTCTACCGTTGCGATAAAGTCGCTGAGCAGCGGATAGGAGATTTCGGAATTGATACCGTCGGCCTTCGGATCGGGACCGTATACTTTGTATTTCAAGTTATTGCTTCGTGCGTCGAGCAATTCGAATACTCCTTTTTGCTTCAACGAAGGCAATGCAACCAGTGTACCCGGCTGCTCGCTCGATTTATAAACATCGTACAATCCGGTACAAAAGGTGTATCCGTTTGGCATCGACTGCAAAAAATCGTCGGTAAACAGTTGTTCCAACAACTGATTGGGGTCAAAATTGTAGGTCGGAGCCATCGAACTCATCACGTTGCTTTGGTAAGCGGTAAACCGATCGCTCAACTTATAAAATCCCAACAAAGGGTCTACTTCTCCCTGTGCCATTATGTGCATGCGCGAAGCAACCGGCGTATTGAGCAACGCGCTTGCAAAAGCAATCATACTTTGCATGGCGCGCAAATCGTTGGATGCAATCAGGCAAATCGATTTGTCGAATGCGCCGGGATAGTCGGCTTGCATCTCTTGAGCCAATGCCCGTTGCCAATCGGTTTCGATGGCCGAGGCGCTCCCTTTTCGTCCTTGCATAAACGCCAGATTGGCACTTAAAGCATTCTTGAGAGCTTCCCCTTTGGAGGTAAGTGCGCCTTGCGAATAGGCATTGTAAAGCACATCGAGCAAGTAATTGATCTGCTCGGTATTGGAAGAGTAACTGTAGTTGTTTCGACCCAAATGATTTACGTAAACCAAACTGTAACCTTCGGGCGGTGTAGTTGCTTTTCCCATTTCTACAGGGAAAATCTTGTAGAAACTTTGTGTAATGAAAGTGGAGCGACTGCATGCAAATAGCATAATTAGCAGTAATCCCATTACAATATATCGCTTCGAACTTTTCATAATCAGCATGGATCTTTACGTGTGTATTTTGTCAAACACGACGATGCGCTTAATTGTTGATAATGACAGTAATGGGAATCGATAAAGAATGTGGTATTTTACATTTGCTATGTTTATTGGTCTTATCTTTTGTTTACGCCGATGATATATTATATAAAAATAAAAAAGCGTCTCATGCTATCGTTGTGGTGACAGCATGAGACGCTTGTGCGATCCATTATCTATACCGAGAAGGATCTTGTATCGTAAGTAAAGACAATGCTTTCAGTTACGTTTTTGTTTAGCGGCGTTCGCGTTGAGAGCCTCTATGCGCCGGCTTGCTCGATGCGGAGCCCGAACGGCGATCCGACTTGCCCCATCTGTTTTCGGGACGACGGTTTTCCGACTTCGGAGCCGAAGCAGATCTTCTATCCTCACGCTTTTGTTGCGGTTTGCCGCTTGCGCTTTGTGACTTACCACCTTGCCCTTGCGACTTACCGCCTTGACTCGATTGTGGTTTGCCGTCTTTTTTGCCTCGTTTCCAAGGTTGTTCTTTTTTGCGACTAGCGCTCTGCGTTCCTTCGCCCTTGGTCATTGTTTTTGGCAATTGCATGGCTTTGAAGGCGTCCATTATAATTTTCGAAGCTGCATTGTGCGAGTCGTTGATATTGATCTTCGCTCCTGTCAGTTTCTTAATCTGGTGCAAGTATTCTACTTCCTCGGTATCGCAAAACGAAATAGCCATACCCTCGCGCCCTGCTCTACCGGTGCGACCGATACGGTGTACATAGGTTTCGGCAATGTTCGGAATGTCGTAATTGATTACGTGCGATAAGTGATCTACGTCAATACCACGAGCTGCGATATCGGTTGCGATAAGCACTTTCGATTCTTTGCTTTTGAAGTTGGACAAAGCACGTTGACGCGCCGTTTGCGACTTGTCGCCGTGGATTGCGTCGGCCTTGATACCTTCTTTGTTTAGCATCTTCGAAATGCGGTCGGCACCGTGTTTGGTACGCGAAAAGATAAGAACCGATTCGATATCATGCTGTTGAAGTACTTCGATCAGCAGGTTTCGTTTGTCTGCTTTCTCTACAAAGTATACGTGTTGTTCAATTTTATCTACGGTAGAGGATACGGGAGTTACCTCGATTTTGCGTGGGAACTTCAAGATCTTCGATGCCAAACCGACAATCTCCGACGGCATGGTTGCCGAGAAGAACAACGATTGTCTTTTCTCGGGAAGCAATGGCAAAATGCGACGAATGTCGTGGATAAAGCCCATATCGAGCATACGATCCGCCTCATCCAATACAAAGAACGAAAGATCTTTCAAGGAAAGGTGTCCTTGATTGTTGAGGTCGAGCAATCGGCCCGGAGTAGCAATCACCACATCAACACCGCGACGAAGCGCGTCGATTTGCGGCTTTGCCGAAACGCCACCAAAGATCACGGTGTGCGAAATCAAGGTATGCGTCGCATACGCATCGAAGCATTCGCCAATCTGAATCGCAAGTTCGCGCGTTGGGGTAAGGATCAAAGCCTTCACGCCGTGCTTACGCGTGCGTCCCACTTGCTTTTCGAGCAATTGGATGATTGGTATCGAAAATGCAGCAGTCTTGCCTGTACCCGTTTGGGCACAACCAAAAAGATCTTCACCTTCTAAAATAATAGGAATGGCTTCTGCCTGAATAGGCGTAGGATTTATATAACCTTGCTCGGACACGGCTTTAAGAAGCGCTTCCGAAAGTTTTAAATTTTCAAATGTCATGTAATGTATCTGTAGCCGTCTCGGCTTGTATTCGTTTTTTTGAGCTTGCAAAGATAGTATATATTTTGCATATCTGCTCGTTGTATCATTAATTAACCTACAAGTAAACAGAGCGGCTACAGATACATGACACACACAACGGTGCTTTTTAGTTGTTATAAATTGACTGTTTAAAGGCCCTGTGAAAAGCAATCTTGCAATAGGTAGACAGGTGGGCTTCGAAGCAAACTTGGTTTGTGGTTCGGTCTATCTCGATGATCTTTCCTCCCACTCCGTTGCTGTTGGGGGTGTCGATACCGGGACAGAATAATACATGATCGGTATGGGGCAGATATTGCACACCCGACACGGCCCATGCATAGGTTTCTTCGCCGCGCTGCTCTCCGTAGCTCCATTGCTGACGGATGGTTTTGTTGGCTTCATCGACCTTGTAAATCACGGCCCGACTATAGAGTTTGTCGTCTTTGTAACAACGGGTGAAGCCGTTATCGAACATCAGAATCAAACCATCGGGCAACAAGACCGGATTGTGACCACCCCACGACCAGTCGAACCCCAACTTGTTGGCATCTCCTTGTAAGATGGCTGCCTCGGTGATTGCACGTCCATCTTCCGCGATCGGATTCAATAGATTTCCCGCTAGTGACATTCCTTTCCGATTTTGCCCCCAACCTTTGTGCGGCGAAGCAATCCATACGGGGGTATTGTCCATGGTTAGTTTGATCAGTCCCTGAAAACGCGACGACACGATAAGGGTGTTGTCTTTTTCGTCGTACAAGACCGCATTGCAGTGTGCCCAATCGTTGTATCCCGGAATAGCGGGCGATTTGAGCAGATTTCTGTATTCATCGAGCGATTCCTTTAGGTCCCACTCGCGCACAACATTGCCCGTTTGTCGGTCGATCTCTACGATAACGTCTTCGATTGTTGCTACTCCCGAAAGGTGATAACTGTTGGTTTTGCTTACGGTGATAATGAAGTTGCCACTTGGTATCTCGATGATCTCGTGGTGAAACTCGTAGCCTTGGCTTCGAATCGACCATTCGTTTACCACCTCTCCCCACAGGTTTATCTCGAAGATCTTTCCCGAAATCACATCGCCACACACGAAGTTGCCGTTGCGAAGTCGGTGAAAACCGCAGCCCCCGTTGAGGTTGCCGAGTTTGGGGTGTTGCTTCAACGAAAGCAGCCACCGTATACTTCCGTCGCTATCCATTACGAACGGACAGATGGGATCTACTTCGCTTTCGCCCAGATAATTCACAAAAATAAAATGGCCGTCTAGTTGCTGCTTGTCGCAGGTTGTGATTGCGATCTTGGGCAATAGGATGGATTCGATGGATTGGGTTTGTATGTTGATGCTGTCGGTTAGCCTTATGTTTCCGTCTTTATCGGTCAAACTAATATACACCTTGTTTAAAGCATCGGGGTACATGCCGTGAATATCGACCACATGATTGTATCCGTATTTATCAGACAAGTGGGAAACGGAGCAAAGCGTATCGGTGCGCCCGTTGATATCAACCTTTACGCGTCCTTCAATGGGTAGCGACAAGTCGACCTGAGCCGATAAGGGTGCGTATCCGGATACGTTTACTGCAATGTTTTCGCTCTTTATGCCGAGCGAAGTTCCCAGTGTCGGTATTCGCAGGATTTGATTGTCGGATAAACGCAGCGCGGTGGTCCACTTCTCTTTTTGTACCGAACAGTCGATATACGCATCGGCAGAAAGCGAAACGGTGTCTGCCTCGAAATAAAGAAAGAGAGCCTGATTGCGTTCTTCGGCATCGAGCAGCAGCCGCCCTTGAGAGAGTATGCTTTCGATGTGATCGATGCTTGGATTCAGCTGCCCCGAATCGTCATTGACACTACATCCACACAGCAAACATCCCCAAAGAACGTAACCTATTAATAGAACTTGCTTTTTCATAAAGCGCTGTTTATATCATGAATAATAAAAAAACCGGGAAAGGTTTGCCTACTCCCTCCCCGGTTCTCAACCTATTACTAACTTACTATAGAATCTTAAAAGGTTTTATCTTTTACCACAATGGGTTTTGTTTGATTGCGGTATTGGTATTCAACTCGCCTTGTGGTATGGGATAAACGAAGTGCTTTGGCTCAAAGTTATCCACGCCTTGCTTGTTGTTTTCAGTCAATACTGCTTTCATCCCTTCATAATTATACCAACGTTTCAAGTCGAAGAAGCGGTGTCCTTCAAAGTAAAACTCCAACATGTTCTGATGCATGATCTCTGCAATCAGCTCATTTCCCGAGGCAAATGTTTTTGCTTCTAATCCGGCACGCTCGCGAATCTGTGCCAAAGCTTTGTTTGCCCCTGCAAGGTTTCCGTTTTGAGTAGCCGCCTCAGCATACATGAGTAAAACTTCGGCATAACGCATCACGCGGAGGTTGTTGTCGATCGGTGTAGTCTCGTACATCGAGTCTCCGTTTTTATTGTCCATGTAGAAGCTGGTAAACTTCTTGATCAGGAAGCGGCCTTTTTCTCCGCCAAACTTGGTAAAGTCGGGAGCACCGCCTGTTTCGCGTTTTCCTTTTGTAGACTCCCACAACTGATCCATATCGAAACGACCGCCATACCATTTGGCGTCTTCTTTTACATCTCCAAAGTCGGAGTATTTAAAGAAGAAGGAAGTGTACATCCGTTTATCAAACTTCGAGTCCGAACCTTCAGGGCGCTCTTCGATCATAAACTCATCTACAATCGCGGTGGTTGGCATCAACTTAAACCATCCTCCTGTAAGTGGAGTCCCGATCATTTGTGGAATAATCACACCCTGCGTATCGTTCACTCCTTCTTGTCCCCAAGATCCGCTACCAAACTTCGCATAGCAAAGTTCGAATATCGACTCTTTGTTGAGTTCTAACTCGGGTGTAAAGTTGTGTTCATATTGGTCCATCAATCCGTATGTATACGGCGTAGTCATCAAAGTAGCCAGAAGTTGTTCCGCCTCAGCATACTTCTCTTGATAGAGATAGGCTTTGCCAAGATAAGCTACGGCCGCACCTTTTTCAACGCGACCTTTCTCCTTTTCGGGACGTGCTACAGGAAGTGCGTTCATCGCATCCGTAAGGTCTGCTTCGATTTGCTTCCAGATATCCGCCTCCGTGCTGCTTGCCAATGCGGCATCTTCGCTGCCTTCTACTACCTTGATGCGCAACGGAACCTCTCCGTAGTTGGTTACTAACAAGAAGTAATTAAAGGCGCGCAAGAACTTAGCCTCACCTGTCATTTCGGCTTTCTTAGCGTCTTCCATCGGCACATTATCTACATTTGCCAAGAAGACATTGGCACGGTGAATGCTCTTGTACATCTTGTCAAAGTCCATACGATCCGATGTAGGCGTATTGACGAAGGTAGTAATCTTCCACGTTTCGGGGTCGTCGACCAGTGCCCATGTATCATCGGCCCGCACATTCATATTTTGGAAGCCGGTGAAACCTCCCCAGTAACCATACATTTGTCCGCGTATGGGCGAGTAGACTGTAGCCATGGCCGCCACGGCATCCTTCTCAGATTTCCAGAAGTCTTCTGTAGTGGCGTTGTTCGGATTATTCAAATCCAAGAAATCAGACTCGTTACAACTGATCATCCCCGATAGCAGTGCGCAAGTCAATATCGTAGTTCCTATTTTTTTCATATCGAATAGATTAAGTAGATTATCAGAAATCAAGTTGAATACCCATCATATAGGTGCGCGGAATAGGATAGCGACCTACATCGACACCACGTGTGAATACGCCGTCGTATTGTCCTAAGTCGGGAGTATAACCTTTATACTTTGTTGCTGTGAATAAGTTTTCGAACGATGCATATACGCGCAATCTGCTGAGACGAAGCTTGGTTACTGCATTTTCGGGCAACGTGTATCCGAGTTCCAATGTTTTCAATCTGAAGAACGAACCGTCTTCGAGCCAGCGATCACTTACACGTTCCGCATTGTTGTTGGGGTCGGTAGGAATAAATCGAGGCATATCGGTGTTTGTGTTGGTTGGAGTCCAGTAATCAAGAACAGTTGTAGAGAAGTTCTGAACCTCTTTCATTTGTTCTGATCTGGCACGTGTGTGGTTGTAGATCTTGTTTCCGAAGGTGCCGTCGAAAAACATCGTAAAGTCTATTCCTCTCCAATCGAGTCCGGCACGTAGGCCCATGGTTAGATCCGGGAACGGACTTCCTGCATATTGCGCGTCTCCATCTACGGTAATTTTTCCGTCTCCATTGTAATCGACGTAGCGGATATCGCCCGGCTCGGCTTGTTTTTGTATCAATACTCCGTCTTTACTGTGTGCAAGCACTTCTTCTTGCGACTGGAAGATTCCGTCTGTCTTCAATAAATAGAACGAACCGATAGGATCTCCAACTTTAGCCCAAGAGATCACCCCTTCGCCCCAAGGACTGAAGCCTGAGAACTCTTGCTTGTTACCCACGGTAACATCCTTTACTTTATTCTTGATTGTTGTGAGATTAAGGCCAATGTTGTAATTAACTTCATTGACTGTATTGCGGTGATTGAAAGCGAGCTCAACACCTTTGTTTACGATGGTTCCGGCATTCATCGTCGGAGATCCTCCCATACCGGTAGACGGAGGCATCGAAATGCTTAACAATACGTTTTTGGTTTCTTGTTTATAGGCATCCAACGACATCGAGAAACGGTTGTCCCACATCGAAAGATCGAAACCGAAGTTGAACGTTCCTGTTTCTTCCCATGTCAGATCTTTAGGAGAAGCCCAGTTTGCTCCCGGTATTTGTCCTAACCACCAAGCCGGACTGCCGCCTTGAACATAGTGCATACCATACGAAACTATCGATTGTGTAAGATAATTACCAACATCTTGGTTACCCAGTTTTCCGTAACTTGCTCTCAGTTTCAACTGATCTACTACTTTGGTCAACGGTGCAAAGAACTTTTCATTCTGCATGTTCCAACCCACAGAGGCCGAAGGGAACCAGCCGTAACGATGCCCCTTGGCAAAACGGGATGAACCATCGCGACGAATTGACGCCGAAATCATATAACGTGAATCATAGCTGTAATTGATACGCCCCAGCATAGAAACCAATGAGTTCTCATTGGCACTACCGGTAGCCTTTTGTGTAGAAGAGGATCCGGCACTGATAACATCTGTTCCTTCCGGCAAATCCAAGCGACTTGCTCCAAATGTGCGATACGATGCCTTTTGTGCTGTATAGCCTACAAAAGCAGAGATGGTATTCTTCTTAAACGTTTGATCGTAGTGCAAGGTATTCTCTACCAACCATGAATCGCTAAAGAATGCTCTCTCGTCAAGGTCAGCAGCATCGTTCTTACCGGCAACTCCGAAATCATAGACACCAATCTTGTTGTAGGTGCGACCGTTGTTTTTATTATAACCTACATTTAGTTTGTATTTCAATCCTTTGTAAAGATCTAGTTCGGCAAAGGCATTGAGCAAGACCTCTGTTACATGATCGGTATTGTTGTTTACCATCAATTCTCCTACCGGATTGGCCATATTCTTCATCCATGTTTCCGGTGCCGAGAAACCACCAATGCGGTTTTCATCATAAACCGGCAAAACGGAAGGCATACGCAAGATATTGGTAACTCCTCCCTCGTAGTTGCGCATACGCGAGTTCTTGAAGATCAGTGTTTCACCAATACGTAAGTGATCATTAAAAAGGGTGAAGTCTGTCTTTGCTCGCAAATTGAAAGAGCTATAGTCGGTAGAACGAATGATACCATCTTGCGACAAAACACCTGTAGATACTAAATATGTAGCATTGTCTGTACCGCCATTGAGAGAAAGGTTTGCTTTTACCATCGGTGCCGTACGGAAGGCTTCGTCTTGCCAGTTTGTTCCCGGGCCTTCGAAGCTTTTCATAGGGATGTCTACTCCTGCTCCATTCAACAATCCAACCCATTGCTCTCCATTGAGTAGATCCAACTTCTTAGGAGCCGTTTGCAAACCTCCAAACACATTTACATTAACTGTTAGTGGTGTGCTCTTTTTCCCACCTTTGGTTGTAATCAAAACAACACCGTTTGCAGCGCGTGATCCGTAAATAGCTGCTGCCGATGCATCTTTCAAGACCTCAAGAGATGCAATGTCTGCCGGATCTACTGTATTGATATCTCCGTAAACTCCATCGATTACATAAAGCGGAGTATTATTCCCTAGCGAACTAAGTCCGCGTACATTGATATTCATCGAACCGCCCGGCTGCCCCGAACTTGATGTTACCGAAACACCGGCTATACGTCCCTGCATTGCCGAAGCCACATCCTTTTGTACATCTGCCTGTAGATCTTTCGCTGAAATGGAAGAAACCGCTCCGGTAAGATCACTCTTCTTTATGGTTCCGTATCCAATAACAACAACTTCTTCCAGCTCTTGATCGGATGTCATCAGCACGTTTATTTCGCTCTGATTCTTTACCGGAATCTCTTGTTTTCCCATCCCCACAAAGGAGAATACAAGAACGGCATTGTCTCCAACTTCTATTTGGTAGTTGCCATCTACATCGGTAGAAGTTCCGTGCGTCGTACCTTTCACCAAAACATTGACACCGACCATCGGACTTTGGTCTCCTTTGTCTCTCACTACACCTTTTACTGTTCGCATACTCTGAGCAAACGCAATCGTTGTCAGAATAGAGAATAGTAAAAGAAAACTAAGCTTCTTTTTCATTCTCATGATACTAGTTTTTTCAAATAACTTTAAGATTACAAAATATTATGAATGCAAATGTATGTGCAAGCAATGCAGGGAACTAATAGCTTTTTACCAGAATATGATACTTTTATGACCTTATCCTTTAATTATTGCTTTGTTCTTGTCAATTAGTTTATTGATTTGATCGACAGAAGTGTATGAATACAATCCGTCTTCCGGAGTATTGAAACAGTAATCGACCATTTGGTCTACCGACGACACAGCTACATGCATACGGGTATCTGACGACGCATAATAGATATAAACCGTACCGTCTTCATCGGCAATCCAACCATTCGAGAAGAGTACATTCGAGACATCTCCAATACGTTCCTCTCCTTCGGGAGCCATAAAGTACCCTCCGGGAGAAGCAATTACCTTTGTCGGATCTTCGAGGGAAGTCATATACAAATACAAAACATAGCGAAGTCCGGCTGCGCAACCTCTTACCCCATGAGCCAGGTGTAACCAACCTTTTGCTGTTTTGATGGGATGTGGGCCTTCGCCGTTCTTTAATTCTTTGATGGTATGATAGTAACGGGAATCGATGATCTTTTCATCGTTGATTACGACTTTTTCCATGGTATCAACCAACGCCCAACCAATACCTCCACCTTTGCCGGTATCGATAAATCCGTCTTGCGGGCGGGTATACAAAGCATACTTACCTCCTACAAACTCGGGATGCAAGACTACGTTACGTTGTTGCGATTGGGATTGAATGTTTGGCAAGCGCTCCCACTTGATAAAGTCTTTGGTACGCACTACTCCGGCATTGGCACAAGCTGAAGACAAGTCGCCTTCGGGCGCGTTCGGATCTTTCATTTCCGCACAAAATACGCCATAAATCCAGCCGTCTTCGTGCACCGTAATGCGCATATCGTATACATTGGTTTCGATTTCATGATCGAGAGGTAGATCAATCGGGTATTCCCAAAACCGGAAATTATCAAGCCCGTTCGGACTTTCGGCTATTGCAAAGAAAGATTTACGATCTGCTCCTTCCACACGCACAATCAATAAGTATTTGTCGTTCCATTTTACTGCACCCGCATTAAATGCCGCATTCATCATGATGCGTTCCATCAAGTAAGGATTTTGTTTTTCATCAAAGTCATATCGCCATGTCAAAGGAACATGAGCTGCGGTCACAACCGGATTCAAACAACGACTATAAATACCATTTTCGCTCTCAAGTATAACCTGAGGTTTACTCAACAACACCTCTTGTTTTGCAAAGAGGATCTCCATTCTTTCTTTAAAACTTTTCATCAAATAATAGTTTTAGGGACTATATAAATATAAAGTCCTACAAATATCTTATTCAATGAAGAAGTTCACTAATACTTTCTTATCCATTCGTAATACTTTTTTTATTTTCAAAAACTTTCAAGGATATTAAACGAATGTATACTTCATCGTCACCAGAAATTATCACCTCTAGAAAATGAGGGATTGATACTTAAATAAGAATCTTCTTTTTGCGAAAGTTTTCTCGAAAGTCGGTCGGAGTACATCCTTTATCTCGTTTAAAAATACGGTTAAAGTGCGACAAGTTGTTAAACCCGCAATCGTAACAAATCTCGGCCACACTCTTTGTGGAATCGGCTAGCATACGTGCGGCATACCCTAAACGAATTTCGGTAATATACTCAGTAGGATTCTTTCCGGTTCGCAACTTAAAAAAACGACTAAAGGCCGAAGGGGTCATGCCAACTAACAAGGACAAGTCTTCAAGAGCTATATCGTCCATATAATGCTCTTTTAAATAGTTCTGTACTTTTTGTACTCTTCTACTGTCATAAGTTATATCAGCTTTTGCAAACGACGAACTAGACAAGGTTCGATAATCGTTGGTGATCGATAATTCATATAAGATAGACAGAAGCTTGAGAAACGTATAAAATCCTTGCGTTTCACTAACCATCGAGTCGATCAGACTATATACTTTCATTATTGCCGGCATTGGAAAGACGAGTCCATTCTGGGCCTTCTCGAGCATTAGACGTATTGAGGCAAACTGATTCTTATCGATAAAACTTTTCGACAACAAGTCTTGTGAAAACTGAATCGTAATCTCGCGGATACGTGGAGAATTACATTCGGCTTGTCGCCAGGTATGCTCCAGCTCCTTTCCTGTAATCAAGACCAAGTCGTATGCGCCAATCGTCTCGACAGAATCTCCTACAATCCGTTGCAAACCAGTGCCACTTTCAATATAATTAAGTTCAAACTCCAAGTGATTATGAAGCGGATACGTGAACTCGCTTTTATAGCGTTCAACAATATAGAAACAATCGGAGTCGGATAATGGCGTAATCTCGCGTAAAATATGAGTTGTGTGATCGTGCATGGTACCAATTGTATTTAAAGAAGAACGAACTTACTAAATTATTCAGTACTTTTGTATTGAACCTAAACACAAAATGATGATTAGCAAAAGAAAACATAGACTTTGTCCTCAATGCAAGATATCAGGTTTTTACATCAAGAATGATAATGGAGACAGACGCCTTATAAAAGTTACAGCAGATTATGAAATTATACCAGCCAAAGAAGGAGAAACCCTTGAAGGCTTTGATACGGAAACTATTTATTGCTTGGGCTGCTCGTGGAGTGGAAGCGTAAAACGTACGGTATAATCAATTACTCAATAAATCTTTCTAAATAATATGCCTTTAATTCAAGATAAGCCTTCTAAATTGGCCTCTTTTTCGTTTGAAGAAAAACAAGAAATCTATCACATACTAAGCGAATTCTGCACAGAGAATAAACTTAGCCTTTTCGAAAAAAACATCAAGAACCGAACCAAGCACCTTACGGTTGTGCTGGAAGATATCGAACACCCGCACAACGCTAGTGCCGTAATGCGCTCGTGTGACTGCTTTGGTATTCAAGACCTGTATATTCTCGAGCGCGAACATCAGTTTAAAGTTAGCCCGGGACCTACATCTGGTGCAGAGAAGTGGATCGATTACCACCGTTTCGGGCCTCGTGATGGTAACAACTTATCTACATTGATCCGTACTCTAAAACAAGAGGGTTATAAAATTATCGCAACCATGCCTCACGAGCAAGACTGCATGGTGGAAGATCTGGATATTACAGAGAAGACTGCTCTTGTATTCGGAACCGAACATACCGGAATATCGGATGAGGTGATCAAGCATGCTGATGGATTTGTAAAAATGCCGATGTACGGATTTACCGAAAGTTACAACATCTCGGTTTGCGCAGCTTTGATGCTTTATGCTACTACTGCGAAAATGAGAACGAGCAACATCAACTGGCAATTATCACCGGAGGAAGAACTCGACGTTAAGCTGAGATGGCAAAGTATGACTA
>X396_Morelets_crocodile__coassemble_63_pt1 | contig 16004 bp, 14 predicted proteins | sample X396_Morelets_crocodile__metabat2_low_PE_001 | metagenome-assembled genome bin X396_Morelets_crocodile | reverse complement strand
GTTCAAACCTACATTTTACGTAGTCAATGGCAACATGTGTAATAAAAATAACCGGCAGTATGTACCAACAGCTCCAAATTGCTACGAACAAATAAGCCAAAACGGCATGTACAGCCCCGTGCAAACATAGAATCCGTTTGTTGTGCTCAGCTTTCGCTTTGGCCATGTTGTCGGTTTGCAATATAAAGTCGCCCAATAAGTGGGCAACTAGCATTCGCAAGAGAATCAAAATACTACTTAAGCTCATAATAGGTGTTTTTTTTAAGGTAATTAGATAGGCATTGTTGATATCTATCGAGATAAAGACTAATAAGTGAGGCCTTTGCGCTAGCAAGTGCTTTACTCACAGCCTGTGGTGTTTTGTGTAGTTTTTGTGCAATCTCACGCTGTGTAATTTGCTCATCCAGTAGCCACTCATACATGACATCAGCCTGAGCGATGGTCCATTGCGAAACGATATCATCGACAAAAGCCGTACTTACTTTGAATTCGTCGTTGATTTCATTCCAGGTGGTTTTTAGAACCAGGCGTTTGGTTTTACCCAATGCGTCGAGCTCTCGGCCCGAATACCAAAAAGCTTCTCCGTCTGATTCTGCTACTCGATTAAGTGATTCATATTCGACCTTCCCTAGCCCTACGGCAATACGTGCGTCCCAACGTAAATAATCCGGAGAGTTTTTGAGCAATGCTGCACGTACGAGCAAAGCTCCTCTTAAGGCCCATTGGGGAGAGTTTAGCTCTATCTGAAAACTATCACCTCGATATATGTCATATCGTAGTAGTGATTCGTTTTCGAGCGCTTTGATGGTTTCTTTAATTACATTCAACAATCGATCTCTGTCTGTTACGTTTGTATGTGTAGATTGAACGATGTCTCCTGTTATAACTGCTTTTATCATAGCACTTTTATTTTCTACAAATATACAATTCTGCTTTCAAATAATCAACCTTTTATGGTTGTTTTCAATTAAATCAACTGTTTATGGTTGTTTTTGCTCAAATCAACTGTTTATGGTTGTTTTTATTAGAACATTTGTTTCTATGTTTCTGTTTACAACATTCCTCATTTTTCCTGTATATCTACTAAATAGCTGTGTTTACATGGAAAAATAGGTGTTATTGTCCAACCAAATAAAGTGAATGTATGTTTCATATAAAATAAACAAATTACAACAGATAATAGAATGGCACCTGTCAAACCTTATTTTAAACCGAGTACTCCGGCTATTATGAAGCTTCTTCATATTTTGGTTCTTTTAGGGAGTATTGTTTTGGTAGCAACCTTTTCATTGGAGATTCTACAACTAATCCCCGAGCTTACGAGTGCTACTTATCAAAAAATACAGTTATGGATTTGTTTGGTTTTCATGATTGATTTCTTTGTTGGTTGGTATCTTGAGAAAAACAAAGGTGATTATTTAAAGCACAACCTGGTATTTCTATTGGTATCGATTCCCTACTTTAGTATTTTACAGCATGCGATTATCCACATGACTCCTGAGATGTATTATTTTCTGAAGTTTATTCCGGTCATTCGAGGTGGCTATGCGTTAATTATTATCGTAAAATGGTTTACATACAACAAGGTGACGAGTTTGCTTATTACCTATCTTACCATTCTGATGGCAATGGTTTATTTCAGCAGCTTGATCTTTTTCATCATCGAGTCTCCGGTCAATAACATGGTCAACAAATTTACCGATGCGTTATGGTGGGCATTTATGGATGTAACAACAGTAGGCTCCAACATTTATGCCATGACCGGCATCGGAAAAGTACTCTCTGTTCTTTTGGCTGCACTCGGCATGATGATGTTCCCAATCTTTACGGTTTACATTACGGAAAAGGTTGAATCTCGCAAAAAGACAACCAAGCCCGACGAAGAAGAAGATACTACCACCAACAATTCCTAAGCTCTACAAAGCATTTTGATGAATCCATGTCTGGTTTCTATTTTGCATATAAAAAAGGTCGCTCGAATTACTTCAAGCGACCTTTTTTTTACCTTATCTACAATGGTGATTAATCGTTCTTACCCGGCTTCAAGTCAAACGAGAAAGCCATCAAACTGAATCCCCAGTACATATATAAGAACGCAGCCATAAATACAATGGTAAACACTGCCGATGCAGGAGCCATCAAGAACATCCAACTCAACACCAACAACAAGATACCATTAATCAGATACAACCACCAATACTTGTATTTACCCACCATCATCAGCGACGATACAAAGTTTGAGATCCCTTTAAATAGAAAGATAAATCCGAAAATATAAGGCAAAACAGCCTCAGTATATCCAAGATCAAACAATAAAAACAAACCAATCATGATATCGATGATACCACCGGCAATCCACCAGCCCCATCCCGACATTGCTCGCTTTACCGATGCTGCAATTGCGATTTGTGAGATACCCACTGCTAGCAACGACCAACCAAACAATATCGCAACAGTTTCATAGCCCAAAGCAGGCTGCCACATCACCCAAAAGCCCGACAACACAAGCATTGCACCAAGAATAAGGTACAACCACCAATACGAGCTTTTTCCCCAGAAATTAAGTACAGAATTATTCATACGTGTAAAATTTAAACGTTATTTGATAATTAAATTGTTTACCATAGAACAAACCAAGGCCCAATAAGATTGTATACTTTTTTCAAATTATGTTAAAGTCTACATTACTGCAAGAAATAACAACATTTAGGGGTATCGCTTTAATTATATTTTGTTTCATGATTCCATGCAAAAGCACTAATTTTGCATTCCGAATGGATAAAAGCTATAAGCAGACAATGCAAAGACATTCGGAAATCCCTCTCCTCGATGTTCCGCACTGCATCTCAGCAAATTACCCTTCACAACATCGACAATACTTGAAATAAATAAACAAAATGATCGAAAAAATTGCTTCTATTGATCAGTGCGATTTGTATGAATTACCAAACGCATGGGGTGAAAAGGTATATACCTACATCACTACAACTCCACAAACACGTGAAATCTGTAATGATCCGCGCTGTTTGGGAATCGACTACACCGACAAATTGCAGCAAGCTTGTGGCAACACACTCAAAGCACTGAGCAATGAAGACAAAATCACATTGCAAGAAAAAGAAACAATTGTATTCAATATCCTACGTGGTGGACTCAACTTCGGACTACGCGACGCCCTAGCTCAAGCCTTCGGGTGGAATGCACACAGCTCATCATTCATCAGTGCACAACGCCGTCGTCGTGCCGACAATCCCGACGAATGGGAAATCACCGAAGGAGATTATCACAAGCTATACCTTAAGCCAACTTCAAGCATCGTATTCGGCGATGTAGTAGCTACCGGTACCAGCCTTGAACATGCCCTCGACATCTTGATTCACGAAGCCGAGCAAACAGGTTGCATCATCAAGAATATGATATTCTTCACCATCGGTGGTATCAAAACAGAAGCAATCCTGGCACGCACAGCCAAACGCCTTACATCCCTGTTTCCCGATTTCGAAGGAATACATGTTGTATACATCGAAGGACGTTTTATCGTACCAGATCACAACACACCGCTTACCATCAAACTTACAGGAACAGATCTTGTACGCCGTGATGCGGTAATGGCACCGGAGTTTATCGCTTCACAATACGAAAACCCATGCTATCCGATCGAACGCTGTACCATCTACGATGCAGGTTCTCGCGCATTCCTAATCAGCGAATACGCTGAAGACGTACTCGAATACTGGCAGCAAAATCTAGAGTTGGCAGAACAAGGCATGACTTTCACACAATTGGTAAATGAGCGCTTCCCTGAGATCGACGCAACTCGTTATGCCGATACAGACCTGAAAGCTCTATCGATTGCACAAATCGAATTCTTCTCACAATACATTTAATTTACGGACAATCAACCCGGCATCAACCCGGAACATATACAAATGAGTAATACAAAGACTAAAGTCAGCAAAGAATACGAATTTACACACGTAGCATCACACAGCCGTCGAGGATTCTGGACCATGCTGGTTGTTATGCTCGGTTTTTCATTTTTCTCGGCCAGTATGTGGGCCGGAGGCACATTAGGAACGGCCCTCACCTCTCCGATGTTTATCCTATCGGTACTTGTAGGAAATCTACTATTGGGAGCCTACACCGGGTCATTGGCCTATATAGCGGCTAAAACCGGACTATCAACCCACCTGTTGGCACACTATTCGTTCGGACAAAAAGGTTCCTATCTGGCATCTCTTATTCTAGGCATCACACAAGTAGGTTGGTTTGGCGTAGGAGTAGCCATGTTTGCCATTCCTGTACACAAAGTATTACCCGATGTTCCACTATCTGTTCTGGTATGGGGATCCGGCTTGCTTATGACCGCTACCGCGTGGTTCGGCATCAAAGCCCTCACCATCCTAAGTGCCATCGCAGTTCCTGCCATCGCCATCTTAGGCTTTATGTCGGTTGGAAAAGCTTTTGGAGATTTCGGCGGACTCGACGCATGGCTCAATGTGGTACCAACGCAAGAGATGTCACTTTCGTCAGCTATCGGTATCTGCATCGCCTCGTTTATCAGTGGCGGTAGTCTCACCCCCGATTTCACCCGCTTTGCCAAGACACCTAAAATATCGGTATCCACTACCGTAACGGCCTTCTTTATCGGCAACTCGTTGATGTTCTTCTTCGGAGCCGTAGGAGCCTCATTCTATCAACTCAGCGACATCGCCGATGTCATGCTCAAACAAGGAATGATCGTATGGGCAATTGTTGTATTAGGGCTAAACATCTGGACTACCAACGACAACGCCATCTACGGTTCGGGACTTGGGTTTGCCAACATCACCAAACTACCGAAGAAATTCTTCGTACTCATCAATGGTGTACTCGGAACTGCTGCCGCAATCTTCCTATACGACAACTTTGTAGGATGGCTTAATTTCTTAAATGTACTCATCCCTTCAATCGGAGGTGTACTCATAGCCGACTACTTCTTTGTACATCGTCGCCACTATGCGCACATGGACAAGCATCCGTTCGTAACCATCCGTTGGAGTGCGATTGCCGCATGGGCCTTCGGTGCATTGGCAAGCTTTTACCTTCCGGGCATCTCATCGCTCAACAGCGTCATAACAGCCATGGTAACCTATTGGTTACTTTCGCGTTTTGTCGACAAGCCCGCACGTTATACCGAAAACGATTAAATCCATTTTCATTAACACCATACTGATGTCTGAAATCACAGGACTATTAAAAAAGTACTTCGGATACAACTCATTCCGCTCCAATCAAGAAGCGGTCATACAAAACATACTCGACGGAAACGATACGTTCGTTCTGATGCCTACCGGCGGAGGAAAATCGATCTGTTATCAGATTCCGGCACTAGCAATGGAGGGAACGGCGGTAGTCGTCTCTCCATTGTTGTCTTTAATAAAAGACCAAGTAGACACACTGCGAGAAAACGGTATCGTAGCCTGCACCCTCAACAGTACACAAAACGAAAGCGAAAACCGTAGAGCCCGCGAACTCTGTCTCAACGGCACGGCCAAACTGTTATACATCTCTCCCGAGCGACTTTTGGGCGAACTCGAAAACGGCATCTTCAAGCACATGCGCGTATCGCTTTTTGCCATCGACGAAGCACACTGTATCTCTCAATGGGGACACGACTTTCGCCCCGAGTACACCAAGCTCTCGCAAATCAAAAGCTACTTTCGCAAAACACCGATCGTAGCCCTTACCGCAACGGCAGATAAGATCACCCGCGACGACATCATACGTCAGTTGTCGCTCCAAAACCCACGCACCTTCGTATCGTCGTTTGACCGTCCCAATCTTTCACTCAAAGTAGTAAAAGGACTCGGAAAGAAACAAAAGATCAACTCCATCCTCGACTTCATCGAGCGACACCCCCGTCAGAGCGGTATCATCTATTGTCTCAGCCGACAAAATACCGAAACACTGGCCAAAGAACTCGCCGAAGAAGGAGTAAGCACCGGAGTCTACCACGCAGGCCTCTCCAACAGCGAACGCGAGCAAAATCAAAACGACTTTCTCAACGACAAAGTACGCGTAATCTGTGCCACGGTAGCCTTTGGTATGGGTATCGACAAGTCGAACGTACGCTGGGTAATTCACTACAACATGCCCAAAAGCATCGAAAGTTATTATCAGGAAATCGGACGTGCCGGACGCGACGGCTCCAAAGCCGACACCCTACTCTTCTATACATTGGGCGATTTGGTCATGCTCTCCAACTTTGCCAAAGAGAGCGCACAGCAAAGCACCAACCTCGAAAAGCTCAATCGCATGCAGCAATATGCCGAGTCCGACATCTGTCGCCGTCGCATTCTGCTCAGCTACTTTGGCGAAGAGATGGACCACGATTGTGGCAATTGCGACGTATGCCTCAATCCACCCGAGCGCATCGACGGCACCATCCTCGTACAAAAAGCCCTCAGCGCCGTAGCCCGTACCGAGCAACGTGTAGGTGTAAACCTGCTCATCGACATCCTGCGAGGCTCGCGTCGTATCGAGATCATCTCGGCAGGCTATCATCAAATCAAGACCTTTGGCGTAGGAGCCGACCTTTCGTTTCGCGAATGGCAAGCCTATCTGTTGCAAATGCTACAACTCGGCTACATCGAGATGGCCTACAACGATGGCAATACCCTCAAGATTACCAACATGGGACGTCGGGTATTGATGGGCGAAATTCCCGCGCAACTCGCCAAGGTAAAACTCGAGCAAACCACGGCACCGGCAGCCGGCAAACGCTCCCGCATCACCGAGGCCGAAAGTCACCTCAGCGAAGACGAGCAACTATTCGAACAACTACGCAAGCTTCGCTATAAGTTTGCCACGCTCGAAGACGTTCCGGCCTATGCCATCTTTACCGACAAATCGCTTACGCAAATGGTCGAAGACAAGCCCGTTTCGATGGCCGAATTCTCCAACATAGCCGGGGTATCCGAAGTAAAACTCGAAAAATACGGACAAGAATTCATCACCATCATCCGAAAGACAATCGGAAAGAAAAGAGCCAAAGGAGACACCTACAAGGAAACCCTCGAATGCGTACACAAAGGACTAGGCGCGTTGCAAATCGCAGAGTTTCGTAAGATTCAACCCGTAACGGTCTATTCACACCTAGCCTATCTGGTCGAAAAAGGAGACCTTACCGACTGGAGCCGCTACATCAGCAACGACGAAATACAAGCCGTAGCCGGTGCAGCCAAAAAACTAGGTCATACCGCCGAACTTAAACCCATTCACGAAGCCCTGGATGGAAACATCGGATTCGGACTCATTCGTTTGGCCCTCTCGATCCTAAAAAATAAATAAAATAAAGCCCCATACACGAGCAATACTCCCGTGTCGGTTGTTATTGAGTAAAACATATTTATTAAAATATACATTCTAATATACAACAACTATGTCAAGCTCAATCAACCGGCTCACTGCTCCTGTATCACGAAGCATATTAGCCATATTACTCGGTATCATCCTGGTTATTTGGCCCGGACTCGCACTCAACTACGTCGTTATAGTCATAGGCGTATTGCTCCTCTTAATGGGAGTTATCTCCGTCGTGTCATTCTACCGAGCCAAATCGGCCGGATACATCATGAACGGCAGTTTTCCGCTCGACGGCTTCCTGATGGCCGCGCTGGGTATTGCCATGATAGCCATCCCTCCTTTCTTTGTAAGTATTCTGATGTATATCATAGCCTTCCTACTCATCTTAGGAGGTGTAGGACAGTTATCCGTATTGGCATCGGCTCGCAAAGCCGGACCGGTATCCGGAGTCTATTACATTTTCCCCGTATTGATCCTATTGGCCGGCATCTTAATCATCATGAATCCGTTCGGAACCGCCGCAAATCTCTTTATGTTTTGTGGTATTACCGCTATTATCTACGGAGTTATCGATGTAATCAATCACCTCCGCTTCAATAGAGCCTTGCGAAAATAAATCTTGCATTATTTTTTTTACAACATTACATCACCAAATACTGTTTTAAAGTAAAATCACAAAAAACGAAACATCATGGATAAGTTAAGAGTTGATGAATCATTCAAAACTATGCATCAATTATTGAAAAGCGTAGTACCTCCTTGTGTTGCCGCTGGCGACGGTGCAACTAATTATGAAGTATGGGCCGAAAAAGACGGACAAAAACACCTATTCGGATCAGTCGTAGCACATACACATTCCGCAACCGTACAATTCAACGAACATATTCCGGCACACGATGCAAAACAGCTATTCTCCGAATACCTACTTCACAAAATGAACGACCACTACCGTATCGACATACGCATTATCGAAGACGAATTGCGTCGTGATTTACAAGATGCCATTCAGAATCTAATGCGCTACTATACCGACAAAAATTGGATTTAGCAATAAAATCCCTTTTTACAGATAATATCCTAAACAAAACAAAGATTAATTCTTTAAGAAAAGAAGAGTGAGCGTCTTTTATAAGAAGCTCGCTCTTTTTTTCTTAAATTAAATATCTTACCTTTGCGCCCGGAAAAAATAGAATTTTTTAGGGTATGTTTGAAATGTTGTTGACTTCACCTATTGCGGCGTTATTCGTCATTATAGCATTAGGTTTTATGCTGGGCAGAATCAGCATTAAAGGTATTTCACTAGACGTGTCTGCCGTAATCTTCAGTGCCTTATTCTTAGGACACTTCGGCGTGATCGTTCCCAAGTCATTGGGCGAACTAGGTATGACACTCTTTATTTTCACAATCGGTATTCAAGCCGGACCGGGATTTTTCGAGTCGTTCCGATCCAAAGGAAAGACCTTGATGATCATCACGGTAATTTTGATACTTTCGGCAGCCTCTACAGCAGTGGCATCCAAGTATCTGTTTGATCTTACAACAGCCGATGTAGTAGGTTTGCTAACCGGAGCACTTACCAGTACACCGGGTCTTGCGGCAGCAAAAGAACTTGCAGGCGAAGGCTCAGCAATTGCGTACGGTATTGCATATCCGTTCGGAGTGATTGGTGTCATTTTGTTTGTAAAACTACTTCCAAAGGTATTCCGTATCAATCTTCGCGAGATGGAGCGCAAAATGATGAGCGATCGTTTGCAGCAATATCCCGAAGTAAGCACGGCAGTATTTAAAATCGACAACGCAAACGTATTCAACAAAAGCTTGATCGATCTACGTCTACGCACCGCGACAGGCGCAGTAATCTCACGCGTAATGCACGGAGACTTGGCAGAAATGCCAACCGCCAAAACCGTACTACACGAAGGCGACTACATCAAAGCCGTAGGTACGGAAGAAGCATTAAGCGCAGTAGAAATGCTTTGTGGCGAACGTGTCAACATGGAACTTCCGCTTAGCGAAGACTACGAAGTTATCGACGGATTGGTAACCTCAAAACGTCTGGTAGGCAAAACACTGCAAGAACTCAACCTTTTGCACAACTTCCGATGCACCGTAACCCGCGTACGTCGTAGTGGTATCGACCTTATCCCAACACCGGATCTTACCATCAAATGGGGAGACAAACTGGTCATGGTATGTCATACCGACAATGCGAACGAGCTACTTACGTATATCGGTAACGAAGCAAAAAAACTATCCGATACAGACTTCCTTCCTATCGCGTTGGGTATTGTATTAGGGGTATTGGTTGGAAAAATCAACCTAACTATCGCTCCGGGAGTTGTATTCTCTCCGGGCCTTACGGGAGGTATCCTAATCACGGCATTGATCTTAAGTGCAATTGGTAAAACAGGCCCAATCATGTGGACCATGTCATCATCGTCCAACTCCCTTCTTCGTCAGCTCGGACTTATCCTGTTCCTTGCCGAAGTAGGAACTTCAGCCGGTTCTAAACTCATTGCAACCATCGAAACAAGCGGTGTCACCCTTCTATTCGTAGGAGCAGCAATCACCCTGATCCCGATGCTTATCGCAACCATCCTTGGTCATTACGTATTCAAGGTAAATATGCTCGACTTGTTGGGCGTTATCACCGGAGGTATGACCAGTACACCGGGTCTTGCGGCAGCCGACTCGATGTCCGAAACCGGAGCACCAAGCATTGCGTATGCAACCGTATATCCGGTAGCTATGGTATTCTTAATCCTAGCTGTTCAGTTAATTTGTTCGCTATAGTAAGCACATAAATACACAAAAAAAGGTCTGTCGATATTATTTTTGACAGGCCTTTTTTATGAAGCATAGAACACTAAACTTAGCAAATCACATATGAGAAATATTATTTTTCAAAACAGAATCCACATCGACTCTTTGCAGACATCCGAAAACTACATTAATTTTTTACTCTACAACTACCTCGAAGACTATAAATTCGAACACTTAAAGCTAAACTATTACTCCGTTATATTTATACTAAAAGGAAAGATTCAAATCCTCGATCCCCACCGAATCAATAAAACAATTGTATCCAATCAATTCTACCTAGTAGGAAAAAACACAGTCGCAAAAGGAACGGTAGCGAAAGGCTCAGAGGTTCTTATTATGCAATTCGATCACATTTCGTACGATGCAATCAAGGTAAGACTTCAGAATCTCCGCAACCAACTTACCTCCAAAACATACACATTCCGTCCGCTCGACGCCAATCGCCAAATGAGCATTTACATCGAGCAGCTCAAAGATATATTGATCAATCAGATCGACTGTCAGCATTACACCCAAGGAAAAGTAAACGAACTCTTCCTCATCCTTCTGTTGTATTACACCTCCGACGACTTCTTCACGTTCTGTCATCCGCTTATATCCCATGCATCCCCCTTCAAGGAAATGATCCTTCAATACTATCTAAAAACCAACAGCCTTAAAGAATTGCAACAATTCACAGGCCTGTCTAGCTCTACGTTCAACCGTAGGTTTAAAGCAGAATTCAACGACTCAGCCTATCAGTGGTTGCTCAAGCAAAAAGCCGGTCAAATCAAGCTGCGACTCATGAACGAGTCCATCACCCTATCCGATATCATCCGCGAGTTTGGATTCCACTCCCATTCGCACCTGCAAAAATATTGCAAAACACACTTCAATATGAATCCGAGCGAGCTCAAGAAAGCACTACGACACAACGAATAGTCACAAAAAAAATAACCATCCTCCCGGACAGTTATCTCCCAAATGACTTAACAAATTCTCTTGCCAGTCTTGTAATGTATGTAATGTATGTAATGTATGTAATGTGTCTTTTTTACAATTCAAATGTATAAAAGTAAATCATAGCATGAATCGATCTAATCGGAATATACCACGAATTGACAATTATATTCTTATTTCCAAAAATACAGAACCATTCATAACCTTAGTTACACCGAAAGATAAAGCATGTTTCGTTCCTGCATTGGGAACAACAAGATAAAATTACTATTCGGGAAATACGTATCAATATACGAAGGGATTTTCTCCATAGCAGCATTGTACGACGGGTTGTGTTTACGACTCATTACAAAAACCAATCCGTCGTTGCTATGCAAATCCTTCGAGACAATCAGCATATCATCATACGTAGCCAATAAGTGCGTAGTCATATCAATCGGATTATTCTCATTTAGTGCGGTCAGAATCCCCAATGTAGCCTCACTACCATACACCGCAAGCTGCGAACCCGTAGAACGTGCCATATTCCACAAGCGATTTATCCAGAAAGGAAACCCATTCTCTTTTTCAGCATCCGGAGGCACAATCACCACAAAACGCTTCAAAGTAGCCAACGGCTGTTCGGCCCTATACACATACACATTTCCGGTACTCTCGTTGATCACCCCCTTTAGTACATTCCCCAAGGTAGACTTAGACAAAAACAAATTTTTATCCACCCCCAGTATCAAGTCAGTAGTCTTATATTCGCGCATCGCGCCCACAATTCCATTCACAAAATTCACGTCATAACGCAAGCACGTATTAAGCACCATATCGGCCGCACTCGCTACCTGCACCGCATGATCCAGCATCCGCTTCGAACGTTTTTGCTGCACCTCGTCATTACCACGGTTGTCGATCACGTTTACAGCCACCATTTCACCCGCATCATGCTTCGGACGCATTGCTCCGGCTAGGTTGATCAACTCATCCACATGCTTCGGATTATGCACCGAGATCATAAAACTATTCTCTATCCCTTCCGTTTGCTCATCCACACAATCCTGCTCCTGCATCGAAAGCATATGCGCACCACGCTGAGCACACAGCGAAGCAATCGTACATGTAATAAAAATCATTACAATCGTACCATTCAGTACACTATCATTCAGCAAGCGGATAGGCTCACCCTCGGGCGTATGACCCAAGATCACATTATAGCCCACCATCACCGCAGCCAGGGTAGCAGCAGCTTGCGCATTGCTAAGGCCAAACATCACCAGCAACTCCCCTTTGTTGTATTTAAACGTACGCGAAGCAGCCCAAGCAGCCAAGTATTTAGCCAGTGTAGCCACCACCGTCATCGACAAAGCCACCAGTATCGTATTCCAACCCGCAAAAAACACCCGGTAATCAATCAGCATACCCACGCCAATGAGGAAAAAAGGAATAAAGATCGCATTTCCGATAAACTCCACACGATTCATCAACGGCGAAGAATGCGGAATCAAACGATTCAAAGCCAAGCCCGACAAAAACGCACCGATAATGGCTTCTATTCCGGCAGCTTCAGCCAATACGGCACCCAGAAAAACCATTGCCAACACAAATATATATTGCGACACACTATCGCTATAATGCTTAAAAAACATACGGGCAAGAATCGGAAAACCAAACAGCACCGTCACGCCAAACACCACGATACTCACAGAGAGTCGCAACCAGAAAGCACCATCCACATTCCCCTGTGTCATCCCCACAATCACTGCCAGCACCAGCAGCGCCAGCGTATCGGTAATCATCGTACCACCAATCGTCACCGTAACCGCACGATTGCGTCCCACACCAAGCTTATTTACAATCGGATATGCAATCAACGTATGCGAAGCAAACATACTCGCCAGCAGCACAGAAGTCAGCATCGTAAATCCCAGCACAAAGTATCCCAAAAGAACACCCAGTACCATCGGAATGGAAAACGTATACAACCCAAACAACGCACTCTTATGCGAATTCTTCTTAAACTCCGTCAGGTCAATCTCCAATCCGGCCAAAAACATGATATACAACAAACCCGCCGTACCCGACAAGATAATACTACTGTCGCGAAGAATCAGGTTAAATCCGTTGGGACCTACGATAGCCCCCGCAATAATCAGTCCCAAAATCGACGGAATACGAAGTTTATTCAGCACCATGGGCGCAAACAAGATAATCAATAAGATAATCAAGAACTTGATCACCGGATTCTCTATCGGCAGCGACAAGTCAAAAACAGAGAGTAGCAACGAGTGTTGGATCATATAGCCTTCATTTTAACGTTCTCTGGCAAGATAATATAATTTTCTAACTATCTTTACACCATAAAAGAAAAAACAAAGCAAATAAATATGATTCGAAACACAATCATGACACTAGCCGGAGCCACCCTGTTGACCCTTACAACAACGGCAAAGGCTCAGAACCCACTTGAGACCAATCCGTTTATCACCGACAGCATCGGACTACACTACACGGCACAAGCCTACGGAGGCTTCTCCACCAGTGGCACTACCCCCTTTTGGCTATCGGCCAATCGCTATGGTGTGGTTCCGGTAGAGAGCGGCAACACCTATTTCCGTGCAGCCGGATTCTACAACGGCATCTTTGGAAGCGAATTTCGCTGGGGAGCCGGAGCCGACCTGCTCGCAGTGTATCCACGCTACAAGCATGTATATACGCAACAACTCTATGCACAAATAGGCTGGAAAAAAGCCATGCTTACCATCGGAAGCAAAGAGCAACCAAGCACCTTCTTAAACAACAACCTCAGTTCGGGCGACATCTGCGAAAGCAACAACGCACGTCCCATTCCGGGCATCCGTCTCGAGCTCGATCGCTACGTAACCATCCCTTACACCAAAGGCTGGTTATCAATCAAAGGTTTTATCACCGTTGGCAAATCCTTAGACAAGTCCTACCTGCAACACTTCACGGCAGGAACCGGACAAACCTACATCAACGACGTCTTGTGGCATACCAAATCGGGAACCCTACGCATCAAAGACACACAAGGCGATAAGCCGTTTTGGGCAGAGATCGGGCTTTTCCACGGTGCGCAATGGGGCGGTACATCCACCAACCCCGCATTGGGCAAACAGCCGTCGTCGTTCAAAGACCTGCTCCGCGTATTCATGGGTAAAGAAGGCTCAGGAGATGCTACCGTATCCGATCAAATCAACGTACTGGGCAACCATTACGGCAAATACCAGCTCAAGCTGGGCTACGAACACCGCCTACTCGATGTGTCAGCCTACGTACAACACTATTTCGAAGATAAGTCGGGGATGGAATTGGCCAACTGGAAAGACGGACTCTTCGGCATCGAAGTGAAACCGAAAAACTTCCCATGGATCACCTCTGCCCTCTTCGAGTATTTCAACTCACGCGATCAAAGCGGACCGATGCACTTTATCGAATACGACCGTCCGGCTCGTGGTGGTGGCGCCGACAATTACTACAATAACGGCGAATACACCACCGGACTTACCTATTTCGGGCAAACGCTGGGCAATCCGTTTATCCAGTCACCAGTCTACAACGACAACAACTCGCTCCGCTTTCTAAACAACCGTGTACGTGCTTACAACTTCGGAGCAGAAGGCTTTATCCTTCCCGAGCTGAGCTACATTGTAAAACTGAGTCACATCAAAGGATTCGGAACTCATTATAGTCCGTTCGCCAACCCAAACAAAGGTTTTTCAGGAATGGTAGCTGTGCAATACACTCCGGAGCAATTTGCGGGCTGGAGTGCCGGTTGCCGCCTTGGCCTCGACCATGGCACCTGGATCGGCAACCAATTTGGAGCCGCGTTCACCATCACCAAAACAGGAACCATCTTCAAATAACGACACGATGCATATCATTGAAACAGAACTTCCCGGAGTTGTCATCCTCGAGCCACGTGTATTTGGCGATAATCGAGGGTACTTCTTCGAGTCTTTTTCTCAAAAAGAGTTTGAAGAAAAAGTTTGTAAAACGGTATTTGTTCAAGACAACGAATCCAAATCTACCAAAGGGGTCTTGAGAGGGTTGCATTTCCAGAAGCCACCCCACTGCCAATCAAAATTGGTACGCGTGGTTGAAGGTGAGGTGCTAGATGTTGCGGTAGATCTCCGCAAAGGATCTCCTACTTTTGGCAAATACGTAGCCATGCTTTTGAGTGCCGAAAACAAACGTCAATTGTTTGTGCCACGTGGTTTTGCACATGGCTTTGTCGTATTGAGCGAAACAGCTACGTTTCAGTATAAATGCGACAACTACTACGCACCGCAGAGTGAAGGATCCGTAGCTTGGAACGATCCGGCTATTGGAATCGATTGGCAAATCAACCTCGAAGAGGTACTTTTATCCGACAAGGACAAGGTAAGTCCGTTGCTAAAAGATGCCTGGACATTCAACTATACAGACGAACTATACTAAAAAAACAGCTGTCTGATAATAATGACGCTTTAGATTATAAAACAATTGCATGAAAAATATATTGATCACCGGAGGAGCCGGCTTTATCGGTTCGCACGTGGTCCGCTTATTTGTCAACAAATATCCGGACTACAACATCATCAACCTTGATAAGTTAACGTATGCTGGGAACCTTGAGAATCTGAAAGATATCGAAAACAAACCCAACTATACGTTTGTAAAGGGTGATATTTGCGACTTCGAAGCGATGAAGGAGCTTTTTGCGAAACACCAAATTACAGGAGTGATCCACTTGGCTGCCGAAAGCCACGTAGACCGTTCCATCAAAGATCCGTTCTCATTTGCGCAAACCAACGTGATGGGGACCTTGAGCTTGCTTCAAGCAGCTAAACTTCAGTGGGATGGCGACTTTACCGACAAACTGTTTTATCACATCTCTACCGATGAAGTGT
>X396_Morelets_crocodile__coassemble_62_pt1 | contig 16074 bp, 11 predicted proteins | sample X396_Morelets_crocodile__metabat2_low_PE_001 | metagenome-assembled genome bin X396_Morelets_crocodile | reverse complement strand
ATCTACCTATGAGTTTTTTGACCAAGCTTTTCAAAAAAAAGTCGGACGAAAATGACCAAAACACAGGCAAAGGTTCTGTTGACGAGTTTGCATCGTTGATCCGAGTATATTATCAAGCAGTAATCGCAATCAATCTTGGTATTACCAACTTGAATATGCTTCAAGACCTTGCTTTGTTTAAACGCATGCTTAAAATTCCTACTCAAAACAATAAGTTGGGTATTGCAGAAAGATCAAAAGTAATTAAGATCTTGATGCAAGATTATGGTTTGCCGCAGTCGTTCTTTACTGAAATCGACCAATCGATCAAGAAGAACTGCCGTAACCAGCAACAAGTTCAAACGTATTTCTTCCAGTTCCAAGGTTTCAACAATGACTTGTTCATGTTGATGGACAATTTGATGCAAATCAAATTCCGTTTTGCGATGCTATTCAAAAAGATGCTTCGCGCCATGACAGAGAAAACAGTTCATGACATCATGACTAAAACCGAATGGAAAGAAGTGAGCGAACAAAAAGCTGCGTGGAAAGTACGTAAGTATGCGGAAACATTGGGCTTTTCTGAGCAATGGATTACCGACTATGTCTACAACATCCTTCTTCTTGCAAAAAGCGATAGCAAACGCCAACGCAAAGAAGATAAAGAAGACAAATAAAAAGCCGTTTGAGGCTATTAGTAAAAAGACTTATACCGATTTGATCAGTATAAGTCTTTTTTGTTTCATATTAAGTACGAACAATGACTTTAATAATTAAGCCAAAGCTTGAATGTCGATATTTTCTCTTTGCTGATCGTTATCTTTTCTTTTGATTGTGGTGCGACCACTACAATCACCTTACTATTAAAATAGGGTTCTATCTTCTTAATCGATTCTACACTAATAATAAACTGTCTATTTGCCCTAAAGAAACGATCTGGATCAAGCTGCTCCATTAACTTATCGAGAGAAAGATCAATCACATGCTCTGTTCCTTGGAAGGTCGTTGCAAACGTAATTTTGTTTTCGGTGTAGAAATAAGCAATGTCACTCACCTGAAGTGTCCATAACTTATCTACCCCGGATATAAGAAAGCGCGTCCTATACTTCTTAGTTGGTGAACGTAAAGCTTCAAATACATTTGACAAATACAATTGACTTGTATTCATTTTCTCATACATACTTTCAAATTTACGAACTGCTTCATCAAGACGTTCTTCGCTGATCGGCTTTAGAATATAATCTACACTATTTACAGTAAATGCCCGAATAGCAAATTCATCATATGCTGTTGTAAAGATGATATGAGATGTCGGCTTCACTTGCTCTAGAAATTCGAATGAGTTTCCGTCGGAAAGTTGAATATCTAGAAATATCAATTGAGGCTCGTCGTTATTCTCAAACCAATGAACCGCTTCGTCTACACTTCCCGGTAAGATCTCTAAATCCCAGCTTGGTCTAAGCTTTTTGACCATACTAAAAAGAAGGCGCGCTGCCGGTATTTCGTCTTCAATAATTATAGCTTTGATTTTATTCATCGAGTAATGGTACTTTTACGGTAAAACAGTCGGATTTATGCTCTACAATGATATCTCGTCCGGTAAGCAACTGATAGCGATTGGATAAGTTTTGCAGTCCTGTTCCGGATGTAGCAACCGAACGTTTAGGACATATCGGATTGCTAACTACCAACATATCATTTTCCACTTTTATCTTGATTAACATCGGCTTTGCTGTATTTATTGAATTATGCTTGATCACATTCTCAATCAGTAATTGCAACGTCAGAGGAGGAAGTCTTCGAGACAAATAGGAGTCGGCAATCGAATAAATAATATCAATACAATTGCCCAATCGGACTTGATGCAATGCTACATACGAATGTACAAAATCAACCTCGTCTTTCAACATTACAAAAGGAACATGTTGGCTTTGTAGCACATACCTGTATACATCTGATAGGTTTCGTGTGAACACAACAGCACTTTTAGGGTCGTACTCAATCTCCGCTATCAATGTATTGAGGCTATTGAACAAGAAGTGTGGATTCATTTGATTCTGCAAAGCAACATATTTAGCCCTATTGTTTTCTTCTTGTAGATGTGCTGCTTTTTTCTGTAAAGCCAACGAGTTTAGTATCGATTGATTCACTAAGAGTAAACTTACAACCACTAATTCAACTAACCATACAGAAAATAACATCCTACTGCCACCGTTTGGGAAAACAAAAGGCTCTGCTGCACCAACAAACATCTTAGCCAATACAATAAATGCATAGTTTAATAGCAGTAACGTCAATGCCGTAATCACATAAAGGCTTACAATCCGTTTTCGTTTGATAAGATATAAAGGTGATTTTCTATTTATCCAGCTGCTAAATTGTAAAATAGAAAAACCCAATATATTAAATACAAAAAGAATATACACTGGGGCACCTACAGAGGTTAGAGCCTCTTCTGAACCTACCGGTAATACCGTATAGTTGGTAAGCAGCAGGTACGAGAAGAACCCGAGTCCTGAAAACAAGATGAAATAAAGTATATGATAAATGTGTTTACTCATTCTTACATTTTTGACTACAAATTCAATAAAAATACCGGCCTCAAATGTATCGTTTTTTTAGAGAGCCCCATAACTATTTGTCGCTTTCTTCAATTGTGACAGATAAGACTGGGCTGCAACTTTAGCCTGAACATAATTTACTTGTGAGGTAAGTCGATACACTTGTGCATCAATCACTTCAATCACTGAAACCTTTCCTTCATGGTAGCGTTCCATTGCTTTTTTCTCATTTTCGTATGCTTTATCTAAAGAGCTACCTGCCAAGTCTACACGCTTAATAGCTTGTTGAAGCGATACACGAGATGATTCCACTTCGAGGTTTACTTGGTCGGATACTTGATTCAGGTTATCGGTTGCCATTTCTATTTTAAGATTAGCAGCTCGACGTTCGTTCTTTCGTTTTCCCCATTCGAAAACAGGAACCGACAGCTTGGCGTAGAAAGCATAATTGGGGTCGAGATCTAACTTGAAGTCATAGCCCGGTGCAGAGCAAGATCCGTCTACGCCAATATATAGCTGCGGTTTGTATTTGGAATCGTTTATTCGTTTTGTTACTTGCTCTATATTGATTTTATCTTGTGCTATTTCTAGTTCAGGACGACTGTTCGAATTCAAAACGGCATTAAGTCCGTCGGCTGTCACTGCAGGGATCAAACTATCTACCGTTGTTTCAGATTCCAAAGGTATTCCTATTAGCGAATTGAGAGCCATCAACCCTGTTTCGAAATCAGCTTTCGCTTGTAAGAATTGAAATTCAGCCTCGTTTTGCTTTACTTGTGCCATCAACAAATCTTGCTGATCTGTTAGACCGATCTCTACCCGCTGATTTATAGTGTTTGCGAACGTAGATAATGAATGATAAAACTCTTCTGTGATCCCCTCAATTTCTTTACGTGCAACAGTATTCCAATATTGAATATCCGTCTGATAACAAATCGACAAGCGGACTAAATCGGACTGATTACCAGCTAAAGACCGCTTGCTTTCGGCCATCTTTATAGTTTCCAGGATTCGTCCACCTGTATAAACGGGCTGAAGAATAGATGCCGTAGCTCCATAGTTTAAATGTTTACCTTGAATCTCGATCGGATTTTCAAGCATTGGTAATGTCTTCGATAATTCTAATGGCTTACCAACATATTGAAAAGTTGCACCCGCCGAAAGTTTTGGTTTCAAGTCTGCTTTTGCCGACTTCTCAAGTTCAATACTTGCTTCGATATTACGCTGTGCCGACTTCAAATCATGACTATATTCTAGAGCCATTGATCTGTATTGTTGCAAGAATGCACTCTCTTGTGCTGCTCCCGGAAGAGCAACACAGAGTGCTAGTGATATGTGTAGTAAATATTTCATTGTTTGTTTTTTACTTTATAAAATAAGGCATACAAGGCCGGCGTCACAAAAAGTGTAAGCATGGTGGCAAACGTAAGTCCGAAAATGATTGTAGCAGCCATACCGCCAAACGCAACATCAAATAACAAAGGAACCATTCCTAAAATAGTTGTTGTCGCAGCCATTAAAACCGGACGAGTACGCGCAACGGTCGATTCAATTATCGCTGTATACACTTCGATCCCGCTTTTGGTTTGTATCTTGATTTCATCTAGTAATACAATCACGTTCTTGATAATCATACCTAAAAGGCCCAACCATCCGGCAATAGGAAAGAATCCAAAGTCAAACCCCGTGATTAAAAGCCCTATCGCAACACCAATGATAGATAACGGAAGTATGCAAAGAATAATGATCGGATCTCGGTAGTTACCAAACAAGGCAACAAGAATTAGAATAAGCATCAGAAATGCTAATGGAAAATATTTGGCCAATGCTTGCAAACCTTCGGTCTGATCTTTGTATTGTGAATCCCAAAAGAAAGTATAACCCTCAGGCAGTTGAATAGCTTCTATGTCTTTTCTTATTTCTCCATGCACTTCCGACATCGTTGCGCCCTCTTGAACCCCACACATTGCGGCCATAGACAATTGTCGATTGTAAGTCCTTACTTGTGGAAATTCCCAAGACGTTTGTATCGATGAAGTAATCTGAGATAAAGGTACAGATGAGCGACCATTCCAAACGGGTAAATTCTTTATCATATCCATGTCTATTGCTTCGCCTTCTTGTTGACTCTTTATCAAAACAGGTACTTGCTTTTCATTATCTCGATAGACTCCTACCGGAACTCCATCTGTAAGCGAACGCATGGATTCCATCATCGATGCTTTTGTTACACCCATCTTTCCGGCCTTGACCGGATCATATTCCGGTTTAATCATCATCGACATATTACCCCATTCATTTCTGGCGTCTGCTACTTTAGGATTATTACGCATGATGTCTATAGCAACACTCACTAAGGAGTCAAGTACTGCTTCATCCGGTCCTAGAAAGCGTGCTTCGATAACTGCTTCTGATAGCGGACTCAACTCAAAACGGTTTACTTTAATCAGAGGATTGGGAAATTCACGACGGATATTCGCTTGCAGTATCTTTTGCAGCGCGACAGCTTCTTTTCCACTAGATGCTTTCACCAATAATTGAGCATAATTAGGCTGTGGCCCAAATGAAATATTCGATAAATAATAGCGAGGAGGTGTACGCCCTACAAACGTTGATATGAATTCAGCTTTTTCAAACGAATCAATATAACTAGCTATCGAGCCGACCTCTTCATTGGTTCGCTCAATCGTTGTACCTTCGGCCAGCCATACATCAATTGTGAAATATTGCTTCTCTAATGCAGGAACAAACACTTTCGGTATAAACTTAAAGCTCCAAGCTGAAGCCACCAACAAAACGACCATTGACGCGATGCACACAGTTCGGTGACGGAGAACCCAACGCAGCGCCAAACGAAACTTGTCATAAATACGACCTGTATATAACTCTGCCTTTACTTCTTCGGGACGTGGACGTCTTACAAACTCCTGTATACAAAACGGTGTTTGTATCATTGCAAAAATCCAACTAAACATCAATGAAACTCCGATTACAATAACCAATGATGACAGTAATTCACCCGTAATATGTGGCGAGTAATAAATTGGAAGAAATGTAAGAATCGCAATTACTGTTGCCGCCAACAATGGTATAGCAGTTACTTTGATAGCTTGCATGATTGCTATACGTTTGCGCATTCCTTTTTGCATATTAACTAAAGCTGAATCTGATACTACAATCGCATTATCAACCAGCATTCCCATCGCTATTATAATTGCAGCCAAAGACATACGCTGAAGCGCAATTCCTTGAGCTAGCATTACAATCAAGGTTGCAAAAATAGAGAAGATCAAACCACTTCCCACCAGGAGTCCGTTCTTGAAACCAATAAAGAACAGCAAAATAGCGACAACTGTCATTACAGAAATGACAAGGTTTAATATAAAGCCGTCATTCGCAACAGCCGACTCATAACCTTGATCGTAAACCGACGTTAACTGATAGGCTTCATCCATTGAAGAGTTAAACCGGTCGATTTGTTTTTTTACAATCGCTGCCATATCTACCACATTCCCTGTTGGCACAGTAGATATCGCAATACCTACTGCCGGCTCTCCATTTATTTGCATCAAATTTGAAACAGGTTTTTTATATCCTTCGCGAACAGTCGCTACATCGCTCAACCGAAAGTGTTCGCCGCTCTTTGATACAATGGTAAGATTCCCAATCTCTTCCATCGAACAAAAATTACCTGTTGCTTCAATGCGAATTCTATTGTCATCTGTTTCAATCGCACCGGCATCTACAACCTTATTTTGAGCATCAAAAGCTAATCGTATATCTTGTGTTGTCAATCCACTTGCAGCCATAATTGACGGAGTCACTTCCACATCAATCGTCGGTACTTGAATACCATACAACTCTACTTTAGCAACATCTTTTACTTTGAGCAGATCATTCTTGATTAACTTCGCTTGTTCTTCTAATTCACGATATGTCTTTCCTTGTCCGGTGAGCCCATAAAAAACCCCCAATACATCTCCAAAGTCATCGTTTACAATAGAAACTCCGGCTCCGGCTGGTAATTTACCTTGCACATCTCCCACTTTACGGCGCAATTTATCCCAGAGCTGCTGCATCTCTTCTGCTCGAATCTCTTTTTTTACATATACCGTAATCTTCGAGAGACCAACCCTATTCTCCGTTTTTAACTAATATAATTCGCCCAATGACTGGATTGCTTCTTCGAGTACATCTGTCACTTGCGACTGCACTTCTTTTGGAGAAGCTCCCGGATAAGGTGTTAAAACCAGTGCTTGCTTAATTGTAAAAGGAGCATCCTCGAGTTTACCCATTTTCGCATACGCAAAGATTCCACCTAGCAACACCAGCGCTAAAAGTAAAATGGTAAAGGGCTTATTTTGCAAGAAATATTTTATGATTTTCATTTTATTGAAGGATTATCTGTGCATGATCTGTTAAAAAACGAAGGCCTGAAGCAGCAAGTATATCTCCTTTTTGCAAGCCAGATACCACTTGAATGTATCCGTTGTCTTTCAAATCTCCAAGTGAGACTTTTCTTTGTAGTACACGCGATTCTCCATTTTCTCCTTTTGATATTATCCATACATAACTACCTAGAGCAGGTCGATTACATACAACTGATTGAGGTATCATTAGTATTTGTTCTTCTGCAACAACAGGCTTCTTGAAACGAATCGTTCCGGACATTCCGGCTAGTAGATCATTCCCCTTATTAGGCAACACAGCCGTAAACAAATAAGATAAATTATTTTTCGAAGGACTTTTAGAAACTTCTTCTACCATTGCTGAATATGTTTGTCCGGGAAGTATATCAAATGACAAATCAACTTCTTTCAAGTCAGAAGCAATCATGGCAATTTGCTGAGGAACATATGCTTCAATCTTGAGTCTGTCAAGTTCTACAAATGAAAATACAGGTTGAGTTGCTTTTACATCTTGGTGTTTCTCAATATATACCTCTCCGACATAACCATCAAATGGAGCAATCAATTGAGTATCTTTCAATTCATTTACCGCTGTTTCATAAGATGCTTTTGCAACCATGTAATCAGACTTTGCTTTTTCATAAGCACTTGCCGATATATTATTCAACTTATATAATGCCTCTATGCGCGTAAACTCCGTTTTTCCTTGATTATAAACAGCTTCGGCTCTTTCCTTTCTAATCAAGAAATCACGTGAGTCTATCGAGGCGATTAAATCACCTTTACGATAATGATTACCTGCTAAAACATCAAACTGCTTAATCGGTCCGCCTACTCTAAATGACAATTCAGTGGTACGATATGGCTTTGAAATAAATGAAAAACTTTGTGTAGATAAGTTCTTACCTTCTATCACTTCAACTGTTTTTACTACTGCTTTTTCATTTTTACTTTGTTTGCTATCGCTACAAGAAAGGCAAAACACACTCAGGCAAAACAATCCAATAACTTTTCTCATTTTATTTATCTTTTCAGTCACATTTCTACTGTAAAGGAATAAATTAGGCTTTACATAAAGTTGGCCTGATTTCCCGAAACGGAATAATACGTACCCAAAACAGAAAAGTCCGCCCCTTAAGCTTCATTACAAGCTTAAAAGGCGGACTTAATGTATTTATTTGAGATCGTTTCCTTTAGGGATTTACTTTTAATGCATCATCCCATGATAATTTCTCGGGACAGTTCCATTGAGGTTGGTCCAATTGACAGAAATCACCATTCTTCTTCGACTCTTCGATCATTATTTGTTTTAGTTGCGCAATTCGAGCAACATGCTTTGCTTCATCAATCAAGTTTTTTGTCTCTTTCGGATCAACCGCTAAATCATATAATTCATAATAGTTCTTACCTTTTACATTATATGCGATCAATTTAAAGTTATCTTTCACGATACCACGAATCAAGTTACTATAATTTAAAGAAATAAGATCTCGATGCTGCTTGTTTTTGCCGCTGAGTAAAGATTTAAAAGACTGACCTTTTACGCATTCAGGAACAGAAAGACCGGCTGCTTCGCATACCGTAGGATAAACATCGTATAAATAGCAGCCACTGTTATTCTTTGCTCCTTGCTTAATGCCTTTTCCTACCATTACGAATGGTACGCGTACACTATGATTGTATAGGTTTTGTTTGCCCAGTAATCCGTGCTGCCCAACTGCCAATCCGTTATCTGCGGCAAACACGATAATTGTATTTTCGAGTTGCCCCGATTTTTCCAATGCATCAAGCACCCGACCGATTTGTGTATCCACTTCACTAACCATACCATAGTAAAGAGCCATCTCTTCCTTTACCATCTTTTGCGTACGAGGAAAAGGTCTGATTACTTCATCTCGAATATCTAGATCTCCCGTATCATACGGAGGCATATCACTATAATTTACCGGCAAATGAAGTGTGTCTGACATGTATTTTTGCCCATATCCCGGTGGTGGAGTACGCGGATCGTGCGGAGAAGTAAATGCTACATATGCAAAAAATGGTCGATCATCTTTTGCCGTACTGTTTAAAAACTGAACAGCAGCATCGGCAAACATCTCACTTGAAAAGCAATTACCAACAAAGGGTTCCTTATAATTTCGGTCCTTATTGTAATGATGAAGTCGTGGCGCAAAATGACCATTCGATTGGTATGTATGCATTCCTCCGAAGAAGATATTATCCCCCTCTTCAAATGAGCGATTAAAAGAGGCAAAACAATTATGCCACTTTCCCGTGCCAAACGTACGATAACCATTATTTCTAAAATGCTGTGGCATCGTTATCTGATCTTCTGGAATATATCGACCATCTTGTTTCACATCAAATATCCCAACACCAGTCATTAACATCGCTCTGCTTGGCATCGATAAAGCACCAGTAAGAGATCCGTTGGTAAACGTATTGGTCATCGTAAAACCTTGTTGAACCAATTTATCCATATTTGGCGTATACACATCCGGATTCCCTAATGCTGCAATCGCGTCACTTTGCTGATCATCAGTGAGAATAAATAATATATTAGGCTGTTGGGTTTGTGCCTGCAATGTAGTAATTGCAGCAAAAGTTCCCATGGTAGTAGCAAGTAAGGTGTTTTTCATTTCAGAACAAATAAATTAGAAATGCTCTCCGTTTGCGTAATAGTTACGGGAAGCTAAATGGTGGAAATACACCTCAGACTCTGGATAGCCTGCTTTTTCTAAATAATTAGAGATTGTAGATGCGACTTCATCTTCTAACGTTATTTCTCTATTAAACGCACATACTTCAATCAACGGATAACTAAGGATCATTGTCTCTTCTGAAATAAATCTTGATTCTATAACTTCAAGAGTAATGTGGTCTAAAGGAATGTTGTAAATAGAGGCAAGTCTGTTATGCATTTCTTTACTTACAGTTAAAAGCTTTGCTGTATCCACAGCATGAAATCGAATCGTAGGCATAGTGTTGTTAATTTTTCTGCGAAGTTAACGATTTTGAAGTAAAACTAAGTGAGATATCTTAATAAAAATAACGACCGGGTGGTATCTCACCAGCCGGTCGTTACACTAACTCTTAACCTTAACAATGATTTATTGTTTTAAAATAATCTCGTTTCAATAGTCTTTCAACATAGATTGAAGATGATTATAAAACAACTTTTGCAGATCGTAACTTTCTAACATGATTATGATCTACTGCAAATATAACCACAGAAACCTATTTAACAATAGTTTTACAATAATTATTTATATTAAATCGCAAATTATTTATTGAACTGATATCCCAAGTCATAGACACAATCATTTAGCCTTGTTATAAAGCTGCCTTACGATACCATCTACTAATCCCAACTTCGGAACTTGCAACTGATTCACTTTAGCATATTTCATAACTGTTATAAAAATTTTAAGAGCATATTCTATAACATCTGCTCTGTATGGATTCAATCCAAACTTCAATATCCGTTCATCAATCGTCATACTTGTAACTGAATTATACAACTCTTTTAGATCCTGATATTGAATCGACTTATCATCTAATAGCTTTCGCACCCTATTGATATTTCCGCCAGACCCCAAAATACAAGAAGGTGCATATTGTTTGGCTATAGCCTCTAGCCACTCTTGAAGTTCCGACAATGTATCTTCCGCTACAGCTTCTTTCAACATACGCACTGTTCCTATTCTAAAGGATCTTGAGACAACTCTATTCCCATTGTAAATCACTGAAATCTCGGTACTACCACCACCAACGTCAACATATAAATAATTGCCCTCCGGTGTAATTACCTCATGCATTCCACTTGAAAAAATCAAATCAGCTTCCTCTTCTCCCGATATTATTTCAATATTTACGCCACACTCATGCTTGATCAACTCTGCAACTTCAGATCCATTTTCTGCTTCTCGCATCGCACTAGTTCCGCAAGCCCTATATGCCTCTACTTTATATGCCTTCATCATATAATAAAAGCCTTTCATCAAATCTAATAAAGCCATTTGCTTATCCACAGGAATTCGTCCTTCTGTAAAAACATCTTCTCCTAGACGAATTGGAACACGCATAAGATTGACAACCTTATATTGAACTCCATCTTCATGCGTAAAGGCATTACAGATAAGAAGCCTGATTGCATTTGACCCCATATCGATTGCTCCATAGGTATTTGTCATCATCGTTTGCATAGACAATACATTTTAGAAATTAGATTTCGATAAAAAATAAGCATGCAACTCTTCCTGAGCCCTTACGCGTTCTTTGGAATTATTGCGCACATATCTATTCAACAATTGAGGAGACAAATCTCTTGCTTTTACATTATCTTTCCATTGTATTTCAAATACATCTCGCAGTGTTGATTTTACCTCTTTGTCAAATATAGGAACTGCGGCTTCAACCCTTCTGTCTAGATTTCGCCCCATCCAATCATTACTCATCAAGAAACACTGCTCGTCTCCTCCATTGTAAAAAAACATAATCCGGGCATGCTCCAAATACTTATCCACAATGCTAATTGCTTTGATAGAGTCGCTTAATTCCTCTACTTGTGGACGCAAACAACAAATGCTTCGAGCTATGATACGTATTTGGCCTCCGGCTTTACTAGCTTCATACAAAAGTTCGATCATTTTACTATCAACGAGCGCATTCAACTTCAAATCAATCTTAGCAAGTTTACCTTGTTTGGCAAATTCAATCTCTCTCCGAATCATATCATTCAGACGATCACGCATTCGTTCGGGCGATACGATGATATTCTTTGTATTCATGCGCGTTCTTTTCTTTTCTATAAACGAAAATATTCGTTCTACATCCTCTCCTATACCTTGGTGAACTGTAAATAAGCCGATATCAGAATAAATCTTAGAAGTAGTTTCATTAAAGTTACCGGTACCTATATATGAGTAATAATACTGTTTGTTCCCCTGTTTAAACTTTACTAAGGCTAACTTTGCATGTACTTTTAGTTTTTTATTTCCATGCACCACATTTACACCAGCTTCTTCCAATAATTTAGACCAGTAGATATTATTCTTTTCATCAAATCGAGCTTTGAGTTCAATCACAGCCGTAACCTTTTTTCCATTACGTGCAGCATTAATCAATGCATTCATCACCTTCGACTTCTCTGCGACACGATATACGGATATATAAATCTCCTCTACATGCCTATTAAATGCTGCTTCTCGAAGGAAATCGATAAAGTTTGAAAACGAGTGATATGGATAAAACAACAACACATCTTTCCGCTTTACAACATTAAGTAATCCGGTACTTCTAGCAAAATCAGGATGTACAGCAGCCTTTGGACGTGCTTCTTCTAACATCGGATTTACCATCGGAAAATTCATCAAATCTTTCATGTGTTGGTAGCGTCCCCCCGGAAACAATGAATCGGCCGATTTAAATTCTAGTTTTTCAATCAGTATTCGCTGCAGATCCTCCGGCATCGTCTCATCATAAATCAGACGTATTGGCCTTCCTGTCACCCTACTTTGAACAGCCTTACTCAACTCCTCAAGCATTCTTTTTCGATATGAATTACCCAATGAAATCTCTGAATCTCGTGTAATTTTAAAAGAAAATGCATCAATGGTACGAAAACGAAGCATAAAAAACATCTTCTTTAAATTAAACCGAATCACATCTTCTAGAAGAATAATTGTTGTGGTTCCATCATCGCTCATTGGAAGTATTACAAATCGATTCAATACATTCGGAACTTCAACAATTGAATATCGTGTATTTTTTTCTGTAGGGACATCTCCTCCCACAATCCGAACAGCCAAGTAAATGCGATCGTCCTGCAAAAAAGACATTGAAGTGTTACGATCGAGCAGAATAGGTACTAGTTGTGAACGTACTTCATCAGAGAAATAAGTTGCAACATACTCCTTTTGTGTATCTGTAAGCATTTGCTCATTTACAATATTGATCTTTTCTTTTCGTAGCTCATCACAAAGAATCTGATATACATCATCAAAACAATGATGCATACTTACAGCCTGTTGCCGAATACCAGCAAGGAGCCGTTCTACTTCAGCAACACTGACATCTTCATCTTGCGATGTAATCTTATCACGAAGCGACTTGAGCACAGATGCAACACGCACTTTAAAGAATTCATCTTGATTATTTGAGAAGATGCCCAAAAAACGTAAACGTTGCACCAATGGCACCGTTTCATCGAGAGCCTCTTGCATGACCCGCTCATTAAAAGAGAGCCAACTAAGCTCCCGGTTATTATGTTCGACTTGTCCCATATTCTTCTCTAATCTATATTAATTAATAATTAGATGACATTACACCGTTGTATGTAATATTTAACTCATCTAAGATAGACTTATTACAAAGAAATACAATTCACACAATTAAACAAACATAAATCCTTATCAACAAAAAAAGGCCTCTTAAATAGATATATTTCTTTCCGGCAAGAAACACTAGATAATATGAGTAGACTTTAGTTTTACAAAACACACATATTTTGATTATTTTAAACACATTGCATCACTTTAATGTTAACGCTTTGAAACATTTATATGCTTATATTTCCTCAATCTTGCAATTTATACTAAATAAAGACTCAGCTCTGTTAATGCGGAAAACTATAAAAGCCATAGCTATGTTTTATCTGTAAATCAATTATTCTCAATGTAGATACATTTAAAGATTTTGATTCTATGATCATTGTATTAGTTTTCAATTCATGTTGTTATTAATTTGAACATAAATTCTGAAAACTAGAGTGTTTGTGAAATCTCAGTATTTACTATCTATCATTCTATTATTATGACCGTACGATTGTTAGGACCAATTTTAACAGCTTCTTTACTTATTCTTACTGCATGCAGTAATGATGATGATAAAAGTAGCAGCGTTCCGACCGGACAGATTGAATTTGAGTTTGTATTTCCTGAGGGTGTAAATACGAAAACAAAAACAACGGAATCATTTTTAGGAGAAACTCCTTGGTTAAACTTCACTTCTTGCACAAGCGGATTTGATGAACAAGGAATACCGATTCCAACTGATGAAAAAAGCTTAAAAGCGCATATTAAGCTTCAAAAAAAGAGCAAAGATGTTCGCACTGGTGCATCAACGAGCCCCGATGCAATTGAACTTGAACTTAACATTGTGATTAGAGAAGATAAAACTCATGTAACAGAGCCAATCACACTAGATGCCAATACTGAATATCAACTTACTGATATACTCGTTAAAGGCACAGATCCGCTCAATCCACTGGTTCACTTCTCAGGTGTTAATGAAGGGTCTGAATTAGCGGCTCATGTAACTCATACGCTACCGCATACATTCTCGGTGCTCCCTTTCGAGAAGCATCACGTTGAATTTCCGGTACTTTGTGCAAGAGGCCTTCCATCGAATGCATTCGGAAAACCAAAGTTTTCGATACAAGATATTGAAATAAGCTGTATCCCGATATTTGTCGATATCTGCAATAAAGATGGAGAAAGTTTTGTTGCAAACGGCAATTTGATACTCAAGAAGCTTTTCTCAAAAGAGAAACCATCTATGAAAGATTTTGAAAAGCTTCAATCTGTATCGTACAGCTTGCAGTCTGGAGAAGTATCTTACTTATGTTTCTCTGATAATCTAAACCACAAAGATATATACGAGTGGCAGCTTATCGAGATCAATTATCAGGATCCGGACGATAGTTCTAAAACAAATACCATCAGCGAAATTGTTTCATTGGATATTATCAAGAACTATCAGCAACTAGACACATGGAATAATGCTTATAAATTCTTAGATATCAGCATTTGCAATAACAAGAAATGCATTTTCTTATGCAATCAATAATTTAGACTTAAACTTAGATTTACTTATAATTTTTTTAATCTTAATTCTCAATGTTTTTCAATTAAACTATTTGTAGTATGAAAAATCGTTACATTTCATCGATCTTTTTTGCAAGTCTATTATCATTTGGACTAGCATCATGTAGCAGTCAAGATGACCCTACAACAGTAGAAGAACAAACTGCACAAGTTAGCTTCGCAATCGTAATGCCAGAAGGTATGCAATCGAAAGCTATTACAGACAACCCATTAGGTGATAAACCATGGAAAGACTATACACAATGTATGTCAGGTTTTGATACACTTACAGGTAAGCCTATTCCTTCGGATCCAAACTTCCCTATTGTTGCAAACATGCTTATTGACCGTACCGGTCCCGGAACAGGCTCTGGCTCTTTAAATGTAAAGGTTAATATCGTAAAACGTTCTGATGGCTCGTATGTTACAGATCCTATTACAGTAGATGCCGGCAAAGAATACACAATTAAAACGCTTACAATTACAGATGATACCAATCTATCCCAAGTGTATTTCTCGGGGGTAGCTCAAGGTGCAAACTTTGCTCCTTATGTGTCACAAACTTTACCTCAAAAATTTACAGTAGAACCATTTACTAAACCAATTATTGACGTATGGGTACTTTGCGCTAGAGGTTTCGAACCTGAAAAATTTGGTAAACCTAAATTTGACATCAATCGCGTAGAAGTTTCTTGTATTCCTATCTTTATTGATGTTTGCAACAGTGTTGGTGAAGATTTCGTTGCAAATGGAACTATTTCACTTCAAAAAATGGATAAAGCAACAGAACCTGCTCCTGCTGAATTTACAGGTGGTAAAGTTACTGACAACTTAGCATCAGGTCTTATTTCTTATCTATGTTTTGCAGATGATCTTGACAAAACTGATACACAAGAATGGTTCTTGATTACTGTAACTTATAAAGATCCTAACGGAACTGGCAATCTTACACGCACAGAAGTGGTTAGTCTTGATCAATTGAAGAAATATACAGAATCTCCTAAATGGAATGCTACTTACAAGTTCCTAGATGTACTAATCTGTGGTCAAACTTTCTGTATCTTCCGTTGCCCAACAGCATGTGACGGCGCATTTTACGAAGGTTTTGAAGCTGTAAACAACACTGATGATCTAGTTAAAAAAGGTTGGAGTGGATTCAAAGGTGACGAACAAATCGTTCCTGGTGGTCCTGCAGGTAGCGGCAAATATATGCTTGCAGCCGGAACAGACAACAAAGGAAACGACACTTATTCTTGG
>X396_Morelets_crocodile__coassemble_60_pt1 | contig 16195 bp, 9 predicted proteins | sample X396_Morelets_crocodile__metabat2_low_PE_001 | metagenome-assembled genome bin X396_Morelets_crocodile | reverse complement strand
GTAATGCCCTCGTTCTACAACAATCAACAAATAACAATAAGCCCAGTATCAACCATGCTCCGTAGAGCCAATAAAAAAGAAAGCGGTGCACTTCTACGATGAAATCTGCCCAAGGCAAAATCATCCGAAGCACACCGCCTGAAAAACACCAATAGAGTTAAGTCTTAAATATATGTAGAAGAAATTATGTATTCATTGAATGTAAGATCGGGGATTCTTATTCCTCAACTAAGAAAAAGTCGAGCCCCAAGATCGAATTCCCGACAAGCTTGTTGGGCTTAAACTGAATGTCGAAAGCATTGTCGACGGGCGTACAAACGCCCAAATCAATATAGGGAGTCGACATACCCGAATGCCCGGTGTTGAACGACTGAGTCGTTTTGAGTTTGCCGTTTATATAAATATCAAACGTTCCCATTTGCGGGCCTACCGCAGCACAAAGTCGTAGGTGAGCCGGCGCAAAACGCTCGGTAATTTTCACGTTTACCACGTCATCTTCCGATTGCAAAAGGAAAGACTTCATCGCTCCGTTACTTACTTCGCCCCAGATATCAAACGTAGGATCCGCCTCAACCTTGCCTTCCACCTTGTAAGTTGTCAGGTTCTCGCACTCGATAGCTCCCGGCACCGTAAACACCTCTCCTTTCTTTGCTTCGTTAAAAGCCTGAAGTTCGTCGACCTTCATAATGCGACGGGCTGCCATTTCGGGCAGAGGCGCTCGGTTGTATGTAGCACCGGGCTTTGCATACCAAAACGTTGCCGTTGCATATTGCAAGTGATACCATCCTTGACGCGTGCCACACGACGATTCAATATCAAAGACCAATTGCTCGCGAAAGGGAATGGCATCCATCACGCGGGTACGCGAGCAGGTATTGTAGCCTTTAGCGTTTGGATTTCCAACAAGGACGTTGGCCAAAAACGGTTTACTGAATTCATCGGCCGGAGTGGGTACGACTCCGCCTGCCCATCCGTAGTAATCTTCGGTTCCGGTGCCAAAGTGAGATGGAAACTTGCGTGCTACGTCTTCGTCGATATAGATCTTTTCGTCGCCTTCGCCCCACCATCCTTCGGTCGGATTAAGTACGGTGAATTGATCGCCTACGATGACACCGCTTCCTTTTACCGAGATCAGGTTGTAATCAAACAGTGGAAAGGTGGGCGTAGGATCGTCCATGCGCCAATTGGCATGAAAGTACATCGAAGCATTGGTCCACGATCGCTTGCCGGTCGTTATGCTTACCGAAGCATTTACAGGTTGTGTTCCTACGTTTTCGAGTGAAAGTTTCGCACTGTTGCGATAAGGCATGGCCCAACGGCAAATCATGGTTCCGTCGGGGGTTACTTCTCGTTCCCACATTTGGTAAGCTTTGTGGCCTACTCCGTTGTTGAAGAAGTCGCCCACCGGACACCATACTGTTTCCTCGCCATCGAATTGCATTTTCAAGACTGTAGAGCGCAATGCTTGAGGCATGTCTTTTGCTTGAAGCTTTACTTCAAATTGACGAATCGCTTGCTCGCCTTTGGGCAAGTCTACAGTAGCTTGTTGTCCCGGCTTCAACTGCATTTGCTTTTGCAGTGAAGGCTTTTCCGAAACACGAGCAGATGTGAGTTTGCGCCCCGTTTCCTTCAACAATGAAGCATGCTTTGTGAGCAGTACAGGTGTAAACGATTCCATCTGCGTATCTTTGGGATACGAGCGATAGTTGATGATGTAATAGAAAGCCTTTTTATCCATCGTCACCTTACAACTCTTGGCATAAGGAATCGGCAAATAAAGGTTTCCGGCTCTGCGACTTTCATCAGCAAAGGGTGGCTGCACCGATCCTTTGCCTCGCACCAAGTCGAAGAAATTCTCTTCGATCACCGGCGTAGCGTTGCCATCGATATAGATACGAACATTTGCTCCGGTTGTATCATCGAGTCCGTAATAAAAGCATACGGCCCAAATCTTTGCGATACATCCCGGTCCATCGTCTTCCATAAGTACCCACTCTTCTCTACCGTTGTTGGTTTCGGTACGAAGACAAGATACACCGTCCGAGTCGGCAAACCATCCGGGCAAATCTGGCGAAACCGATTCGCGATTGTACGAACTGGCTTGTCTCGAAGCATAGAAAACTGAAGGGAATTCTGCCAAACGATCACGATCTGTCATCTCTTGCAGCAAATCGGAAAACGTAATCTTTTGTTGAGCCAATACACCTTGGGCAAATGCAATCAAGCCTACAAACAGAAAAAATAAATGTGAGTTCTTTTTCATCATATAATTCGGGTATAAAATAAAATAGGTCAGTATAAGAAAGAACTTTGCCTGCCATCTGTCGCGACGACAGACAAAGTTCGATGAAGTTATGGTCTTGTTACTTATTGCAAAGTAGGATCAAAGTTTCCTCCCCAATTGACATTCTGTTCCAGTTTCGGATTCTTCTCAATTTCATCTTTATGAATTGGGAAGAAGTAGTAGGTATCGGGTAAAGACATTTGTTTCTCACCTGTAGAAATAAGCTCCATGATATCATAATCAAAGTCTTCGGGAAGCAATTGATACTTGGCTGCCATATCCATTGCCTTTTCAGGATCTATGGATTCCTTTACGCGTGCATGCACTCCGTATTTACGTATTCCGTCGAGTTTCGTTGCAAACAAACGGTGTCTGCGTAGGTCCCAAAAACGGTGTCCTTCGAAAGCAAACTCGATGTACTTCTCATCCAAAAGAGCCATACGCATCTCTTCTCTCGATATTCCTGCTTTAAGACCATAAAGACCGTCGGTACCCGGCTCTAGTCCGGCACGTTGACGAATGCGCGTCAATACATCATAACCAACCGATACATCGCCCATCTCATTAGCCGCCTCAGCGTAATTAAACAACACTTCGGCATAACGGATCTCGAGCCAATCGACGCCATTGAGATTAACCTGCGCTGAAGATAAAGATTCCATGATTCCTTTGCGACAAAACAAACCGGTGCGGTAGTGATGCTCTCCCTGAATATTGATACCAAAGGCATCTAAAGACGAAGCAAGGTTGGGTGTTGTATATTGTCTGCGTCCTTTCTTTCCGCTCAACTCATAAACTGCACCATTGTATACAACGGTTGAATAGAAACGAGGGTCGCGATCTTTCCAGAAAGTTTGCTCTTGGTACGTATACTTATTTGAAATCCCAGGCGCTTTACCATCCTTCATCGGATAGGCGCTAACTAAAGCCCAAATTGGTTGGTCTCCGCCGGTAGAGTTCTTAGATTCTGACAATGGACGCACCATATCCTCAAGACGTCCGTTCGTTTTGCCCGGATCTTTAAATACTACCGGAAGAACTGCTTCAACGTGATTCTCTGTCATAAACACATCGTTGTAGTTCGGAACCAAACTGTATCCCCATTGCTCAAGCTTCTCTTTTGCTTCTTTGGTTGCTTGGAAAGCATCTGCCCAATACTTGTTGCCGTATGGATTGGTTGGGTTAAACTGCGGGCTTGCTTTATAGAGTAACACTTTTGCTTTGAATGCCAATACTGCTGCCTGATCAATGCGACCGTAATCTTTTCCGGAGTTCTTTTCCGGAAGATTTTGCAAAGCATAGTCTAAGTCTTCAAGAATAAAATCGAAACATTCTGCGGTGGTGTTTCTTGTTACTTGAAGATCGTCGGTCATTTCTTGTGGAACTTTTATGATCGGCACTCCTCCGTGATGCTTTACAGCATTGAAGTAAAGATAAGCTCTTAGAAACATCGCTTGCGCCTTCATTGGGTTCTTCTTCTGATCAGACATCGTTCCCATGTCTATCTCTTTAAGCATGACATTGATGTTGCGAATATTGCCATAAGGCCAATACTTAAACGAACCATTGTTGGTTTGTACGGCATCTCTACCTAGTATACCTCCCGATTCGTCTGCATTGTTTCCGCTATTAACAGGAAAGCCTCCAAGCACATTTGCATATAGACTGGAAAGATAAGCGCTACTTAATTTCTCATCATTCCATACATTGTCAGGTGAATAACTTCCATAGTCTTTGACATCACCTAAATCGATACAGCCTACTAGCGAGATTAAAGAGAAGGCTGTCACATATATTTTAAAGTTTGACTTTTTCATGTTGTTTTCATTTAGAAGTTGATACTTAGTCCTGCTGTGTATGTACGCATCAATGGGTACGAGTCTAGTGCTTCTTGCTCTGGGTCGTGCTCTTTAAATGCTGAAATACAGAATAGATTTGTTCCATTCACAAAGACTTGTACTCTGTCTACACCAAGCGATGCCAACCAATGTTTTGGCAAGGTATAAGCAAGGTTTAGATTCTTCAAACGCATGTAAGAACCTTTTCTCATCCAGAAGGTAGAACCAGCTGCCCCGTACTCAGGTTGCCATTCTCCACTAACGGCCGGATATTCAGAATTGACATTCTCCGGAGTCCATACATCTTCTGTCCACAATTGGAAGTAAGGCTTCTCTCCAACTTGGAATACACCGTCTCCATTTTTCGTCTTAACCATTCTATCGTATGCTCCTACTCCTTGGAAGTGAGCATCAAGAGAGATTCCTTTCCATTCTAAGTTAAATCCGAATCCATAGTTGATACGAGGAGCTGCAAAATCAGAAAGATAGGTTGCGTCATTACCACCAATCTTACCGTCGGCGCCTTCAGCTAAGTTTGCTCCTCGATTATCTTCGAATAGCAACGTTCCTAGTTTTGGCTTACGTCCAAACTGAGTGAAACCATCAGGCAAAGCATCTAAATCTTCTTGTGTACGAATGATACCTTTGCTCTTATATCCCCAAAGACGATTGTTTGGCTTACCAATTGCTGTACGCCAAGGCTCCAATCCTTCCGGCTCGTCAAGAATAGTCCATTCGTCTTTTACATATCCCATATTGGCATATACGGTATAACGCAAGTCTTTGTAATTATCCATCCATTTCATGGTTACATCGACCCCGTTCCATTTCTGCGCAGCATAGTTTTCATCGCTCAATGAAGCCCCGAAAGTACCCGGAATGGTACGAATGCGTGAACGAAGTATGTGCTCTTTCTTTTTGTAGTAATAATCAAACTCTCCCGAAAGGCGATTATCTAGCAATCCAAACTCAAAGCCAATATCGTATACAGATAGTTTAGCCCAAGAAATATTCGGATTAGGAGTTCGTCCGATCACAAGACCGTTTGTGAGTTCATCCCCAAACATATAACCCGCTCCATTTTTATATGAATTGCGCCACTGCCAAGCCGAGACATCCCCATCATCACCGGTAGTACCGATTGATCCTCTCAACTTTAAATTAGAAATCAAAGACGAGTTAAAGAACTCTTCTTCCGATACTCTCCAAGCAGCAGACCCTGATGGGAAGAATCCCCATTGTTTGCCGGGTGCGAACTTGTAGTTACCATCTACACGAAATGAAAACTCAGCAATGTATTTGTCGGCATAACTATAATTGGCACGACCTACCCAAGATGCTCTTGCCGATTCCCATTCACTACCATTAAACCATCGACGTTGCGTATCACTCGATGTCGCAAATATCTGGTCAATTGTATTGGTTATTAATCCATCGGCCTGACCGTTGATATTCTTACCTTTTGCTCGAGCTTGCTCGTATACAGCCATACCTGAAACAGCATGTTTACCAAATGTTTTGCTGTAATTGACAAACCAGTTGAACTGATAGGCATGTTCCATATTCATAGACTCTCGAATTCCCTCATAGGAAGAAGACAAGTTATGAATAATCATATCATCGGGATTTACCGGCCCCGGAATAAACTTGTTATCAGACGAAGCACTTTGGAAGCGATATGATTTGTTATGTGTTAAGAACCCTTTTTGATTCGAATCAAATGCAGTGTATTGTGCAAGGAAGCTTGTACTCAAACCATCAATAAACTGTCCTAAATCTAGGTCGAACTTGATAATACCATCCAATGTTCTTTTAGTAAGCTTTTGATATCGATCACCCAAAACCATATCTACCGGATGATGTGAACCCGATGATACTGGATTAGCACTCATATCATTTGTCGGATTACCATAATCGTCAACATAAAAAGGATATAAACGCGTCCAATTAAATGTTGCACGATATAAGTCAGGGACATTAAAGTCTTCCACTCCATCATAAGGCCAATAGAATCGATTATAATCTCGCTGATTCCCGCTAAGATTAAAGTTAACTTTAAATCGATTTGTTATTTTGGCAGTTACATCCGAGCGGAAATTATACCGCTTATAATTTAAGTTTTTATATGATCCATCCTCGTCATGATAACCAAGCATCATAAAATAAGTAACATTCTCATTTCCACCATTCACACTTAGATTATGCTGCTGTACAAATGGATTTTGCCAGATATAATCATTGACATTATAACTTTTGTCTTTGAAGTATTCAAAAATATCTTCCCCGTATGGAAGCGGGTTACCTTTGGTTCGCGCTACTCTATTTCCCCAAATCAACTCATCTGTTGCCGAATAGTCTTGCATGGCACGAGTAGTTTCTGACGTAGAGAATGTTGCTTTGTATTGGAAAGCTGCCTTTTGCTCCTTACCTCCTTTGGTCGTGATAAGCACAACACCATTACCCGCTTTAGATCCGTAGATCGACGCACTGGCCGCATCTTTCAAAAAAGAGATGCTTTCTACTTCATTTGGATCCAATGCATCAAAGTCTGCTTTTGATTTGATAACGTTATTGATAACGAACAACGGTTCTCCAAAGCTACCACGCATACGAATCTTGGATGAAGCCCCTGCCATACCGGAAGTATTGGTAACGTTTACACCCGGAGCACGCCCTGCAAGTGTATTCGACAAGTTGGATGATGGTATATTTTCTAACTCATCGGTTTTGATTGCTGTGATGGATCCGGTAAGATTCACTTTCTTTTGTGTACCATAACCTACAACCACGACCTCGCCTAGCTCTTCTGTGTCTTCTTTCAAAACAATATCGATGGCCGATTGTCCTTTCAATGGTATTAGTTCTGTATGGTAACCGATATATGATACTTCGAGGGTAGCATTCTTATCTGCTTTGATCGCAAAGCTACCATCAACATCTGTAATGGTTCCTACGGTTGTACCTTTTACTTTAATATTAGCTCCAATAATTGGTTCTCCAAAAGCATCCTTTACGACACCTTTAATAGTGCCTTGTTGCGTTGTACTTTGCGTATGCATTTCTGCAACTACTTGTGGAAGTTTGTTTTCAAACGTTTCTGCCCATAAAGGCGTTACAACTGATAATAAGGGTAAGCTTACAGACATAATACATAGTCTGCGCATCTTTTCGTCGTTCTTTTTCAACTGACGAATGAATCTTTCTTTTTTCATGGAATAATGTATAAGATTAACACTATGGTTAATTACAATCAGACTTGAAATAGTTTATTCTATTGTAATCCAATTAAAACTTTTCGGTTCTAATCGTAACTTTATTGTTATTGAATAGTCTCGATTTAAATGATACATCACTTTATCATTTCCGGAAATCGATATGCGTGCTTGATCTGTTAAACCTGTGTAGTAAAGTGGTAATGTTATCGTACGTTCTATTGCTATATCTAGCGGATTGTAAATAGATGCAAACCCCTTTGTATCTAAGTGAGGATTGACATGTAAGATTCCATCCCAATCGTTGCCATCAGGTCTACGCAAATGAATTATATCCGAATCGAGAATAGAACGATATTGCTTGTAAAAACTCACCCATTTAGTTACAAGATCACGTGTTTTAGGTGTATCAAACAAACGTGGACCACGGTAACATGCTTGCACTCCGGCTCCGAACAAATTTTGCAATCTTGCCTCATAGTGATCTAAGTGTTCACATAACGGCTCAATTGTTGCTGCAGTACCTCCTCCATGATATTGAGTTAGAGGCACAAACATATAACCCATTGTTGGAGTCTTTTGCCAAGTACCATCATAAATATTTTGTCGCTCAATTATTTCTTGATACGCTCTTGGCAACGACCAATTTGTTTCGACATAGCCCATTGGTGTTTTATTGCTTCCCGAAAGAAAGTACCAATCAGGAACATTTAAATAAATACCTTGTGATCTACACCAATTATAAAATTGATTAATCTGAGTCCATTGCATCCATTGAGAGTCTGTGTAGCTTGTATGTCCACTATGCTTATTGGATGCACAAGGATCTCCTGGATATGATCCGTCATGTTCGAAAACCCCCATTTTTGTTTCATTAAAAAAAGAATGCAAAGTTTCGAAATAGCTATGTCCCCATTCTGTAGCGATGCAGGGCGTTTTTCCAAAACGAACTCCGTCTTCTCTTGTGTGAGCCGGCATTCCTGAATGTTGACTAATCACAGCAACAGAGTCATCACAGCTTCGGCTAGCTAATAAAGAATAACCTCCTAAAACAATATCTTTTGAAGCAGCATATGCTGCGAGGTTTTTCATCGTATCTAAATAACTCTTTTCTGTATTTTCGATATTAAATCCGCTTCCAAAAGTCATCACAACCATTTCGAAACCAACTTCTGCACATTGATCCACAGCTTGCCTCACTGATCCTTGATTCGATTCTTTTACATGCATAAAAATAGGATTCTCTTGCACCCATGGAGCCATCATTCTCCAAAATCGGCACTCTGATAGACCTCTTCGTTCCTGATCCGTTGCATCACGTAGCATTTCGAAAGTTGTATATGACAAGAACGACTTGTTGGGTAGTAGTTTCAAGTCTGGACCAAAAGGCGGTTTTACTTCCAAACGTGCGGGCTTGTATTGACCATAATAACGAATACCTGTATATTCATATTCAGGATGATCAAAAACCCATCGTACGGCAGGATTATCTTTCATGGCTTCCATGTCTCCTCCCATTGCATAATCTGTAACAACAAAAAGCTGTGTGAAACGATCGATATAATCTCTTGGTGCATCAGTTTGCACAGGCCTCTTTCTATAATCTTGTGTGAAATATCCTGCTGGCATTGCCATCATTCGAGCTTCATGAGGTTCTCCATAATGAACTTTAGGTGCAGTCTCTACTAATGCTAACACTTCAGATGTAAAGCTATTGATAACAACATCACTAGCTCCTTTGTTCTCAATCTGAATTTGCTTAGAAAGTATTGGTGCACCATTGTATAATTCATAAATAACATGGATCACCACATCTTGAATTTCTTTGGGTGCATAAGGGGATGCTTTGTATTCAAACTGAACACGCACACCTTTTGCAGGCCACTCAAAACTAGTTGAGATCCACTTTGTGTTAGGACTCCAATCAAAACGAGCCTGTGTATTATCGATCTTTACACTACTAAACTTAAATGACAAAGAATCTACTCTCATTTGATTTAGAAACCTTGTTGATAAATAGTTGTGTACAGGCTGTCCGATTAAGCCTCCAACATTATAACTCTTATCATTTAACACAACGATTGCCTCTGGACGCACAGCTCTCAATTCACTATTTCCTGTCATCAAGTTATCATATGCAATTGTTGCACAATTAGGAGAGATACTAAACTTACGACTCACTAATCCATTTGAGATCACAACTGTACTATCTGTTTGACAACACTGTGCAATGAAACTGCTACCATCTATTAACCAGTCTCGTTTTATATGAGAGGCATAAATACTAGTCCAAAATGATAACCATAATAATATTATTAATTGTTTTTTCATGATATAAGTAATTTAAGGATCAACCTTTGGCTTTGGTCAAGAGTCAAAGGTTGATGGGATTATGTAGAATACTATTTTTCAAGCATTAGAATCATGCCGCTGCGACCCATGATTTCATAGGAGCGGTTAAGGCCTCTATTACCTTCCCATTGCACATTACGGATTTCGGGAAGTGTAACTTTGGATGGTTTGAATCCTAAGAGTTCTTCGTTTAGTTTGAGGTTAATTGTTTGCGGCATATCGGTCCAATTGGCTAAAGCAACAATGGCTTTGTCTCCATTTACAAATATAGATGCCGGAACCGATTCATTCTCTGTTGTAATTGGATTGCGCTCGTCCCAATAACCTACGAATGAAGCTTTATCCATTCCCAACTTGTCCCAAACTTTCCACAACTCGGTAGGATTCCCACTCCAAGGTAAACGTGGAAGCATTCCAAAGACCATTCCACGGTAAACATTGTGTGCGTCGAGTGTTTCGCTCATTAGACCAAATGGAATTCCCGACATCTCGACCATCCAAAAGTCGAGTGCGTTATTTGCACCAAACCCTTCACCAATCCAAGTGCGGTCTACGTATGGAAGCAATTCTAGGTAAATATGAAGCGAGTTTGCAAAGCCGGCCCATTCGTTCATGTGATTCCATGAGTGGATATCAATCAGTCTTCGTTTGCTATCTTTATCAAGAATGCGACGGCCTCTTTTCATTGTTTCGCGATCGAGCGCACTATCATCAATGTAAACTCCATCGAGCCCGAGGTTGTCGATCATCCAAGATAGCCCTTCGAGGTAGTAGTTGTTCCAACGCGAATCTGGCGTAGTAATTACAGAAATATCCATATCTCCTTTATACTTTCCTTCGTTGAATGCATTATACCAAGCAGGAATAAAGTTTGTTTTCAAGTTTCGGCTCAACCATTCGTTTGGTCCGTTAGGATGAATCAACGTACGTTCGTCTTTTCCTTTACCATCGTGAATCACTTCGTCGCCCAAGCTTCTCAAAGCCCACAACTCAGGAATCTTAACGGTAAGTTCGCGCGTTGTATAGTAAAGCCTTACTTTCATATCCTCCTGATGTGCTTTGTCCATAAACGACTTCAGTTCTGGCAAAGCCTCATCATAATATGGATAGTTGATGAATGGATACACATCTTTTTTATGATGCACGTTGATACTATTTGCGCCGCCCATTTTGGCTTCGCTGATGTATTTGCTACTCAAATCGCTATTCGAATGGTAGAAACGTTCGTTTGATTGGGTTGCCATATCCAGAGGTTTTACCGGAGTGATCAGCATCTCGAAATTAAATTTCTCACGCTGCCCTTTCGTCATTGTTCTGGCACCGCAATAAGCAGTAAGTAATACATTGTCTGCCGTATCGGTAACCTTTACGCCTCCTTTATTTTCATTACCCCACGAAGATGGCAGGTTTAGTTTTCCTTTCGAGTAATAAATATTTACCAGCGGACGGTTGTAGTTGTCGCCTTTAAACACAAAGTTAAGTCCGGCGTTTACGTTACCCATCCAGATTTTATCCTGATGCTTCTCGGTATTCCACTTCCAATCGAGCGTTTTTCCTTTACGAGCTCCACCTTGCAAGCCCATGCCCATGATAAATTGAGATGCATAATCGGTGTAAGGAACTTCAAGACGGATATCTTTTACTTCTACGTTTTGCTTTGCTTCTACCTCTATTTGATAGTTAACGAATCCGTCAAACTCCATCTTTCCGGTATAGGTAACCGCAAAATCTTTGTTTGAAGCTTTCGATTCCCACACCACCATACCGCCTTCTTTGCGAATGAAGCGAGGAGCAGAACCTTTTAATTGCTGAACACCGTTGTTCGTTTCGATCACGAAATTCATTTGCTGAGCCAACACATTATTAATACTATTATCGTTGAGCTGATTGGAGCGATCGTATTTTGTAACAATGGCTTTGGGTAAACCAGAACTTCCAAGTTCTAAATATCCTCCAAGGTAATTGATCTTCGTTTTCTCTACAGAAAGATGGGTGTAAGGAGCCGTAGGAGTATTTGCTCGTCCTATGGTTGAGTTGAGCCAAGACAAGCGACTTTTGCGCCAACCTTCATTTGTTCCGTTATTGGGCAATGCCTCTCCCGAAACTTTCAACTGAATCATTACAGGCGATTCTTTACCGGCAGCATTGCGTACAATTGCTTTTCCGGTATAAACTCCGGATGCATTTGTTGGCAGTTGCACACCACACCAAAGTGGTTTTACCGTACCTTTTGCAACTTGTAGTTTCTTGGAAAACTTCTTGCCATCGGTACCAACACCTTCTTGATTAAAGCAGGTTATATTTTCTTTCTTGATACGTTGACCTTTCTCATTTACAAAGTCGTCGAATAATACAATAACATCGTCTATATTTTCGGAAGGAGCATAGACTCCGATTTGCCATGTAAAGAACTCCCCGGGTGAAGCATTGTCTGAAACAACATTACGTAACGACGGATCTTTTTGTAACCAACGGCGAGGAATGGAATCGTACACTCTAATATCATGCATTCTGTCTTCGGCAAAACAGAAGTATCCTGAGGCTGGAAGTGACTTTAATAAAGTTGCAACCTCGGATGGTGATGCAAAGTCTCGCATTACACTAGACTCTTCCGCCACAACTCCCGTACGTTGTAAATCTTCAAATGCATTTGTAACACCTTCTTGTGCCCATATATGAAAGGGTAATAAGGAACACAACAGTGCTGTTTTGATGTAAGTCTTCATTGATTAGTTTTTGTTATTTAACGAAAGCAAATATGAGCACTCCTCTCTGTATTAATATTCTTAAACATCCAAAAATTAGACTCAAAAATACACACTACTAATAATCAATGTATTAAAAATAGCATCTCACAAGTATAAACAAAAGCAAAAAGAGCAAACATTGTTTCTTTTCTCTAAAAACATTGTTTGCTCTAACATCTAGCATTCTTTCAATAATACTATTCATGCAGTAGATGAATCATTTTTAATATTTACTTTAACAGTAAACTGGCTAAATCGCGAATGGATTTACGAGCAAGTTTGCCCGACGTTGTCAATGGTATTTCATCCACATACAATATTTGCTTGGGACGCTCGTAAGGCAAAAGCAAATCAAATAGAACCTCTTTGTTTACTTCAAATCCTTGCTTCTCGACCAACAGTACAACAGCCTCTCCAAAACGTTCGTTTGAAACTGCGGTAACAGCAAAAGGAACTTTCATATAATCAGAAAGCTTGTGCTCAATATCTTCGACAAAGAGCTTTACTCCTCCCGAAATAATTACATTATCCCTACGACCTAAGACTTTGAATTCACACTCATTTTTGATCTCACAAATATCGTTCGTTTGCAATGACTCACTATTGACACCCGGCGCATAAACGACCAACGTTTCGTCTTCTGACAGTGAAATATTCACGCCTTGCATAACTTGATAATACGAGGATGCTTCTTTCCCATTTAACTTTCGCAAAGCGATATGGGATAATGTCTCGGTCATTCCGTAGGTTGAATAGCAAGCTGAAGTCAATTGACTGATTCTTGATTCGAGCGATGCACTTACCGCAGCACCTCCAATAATAATAGTTCGAATACAGTTTAAACGTTCTACACCATTCGGACTTTCAAAGGCATTGTAGACTTGCATAGGAATAAGTGCCGCAAAGTCTAATTGTTCGTTCGTTTGCATTACCGGATTCCCGCATGGCGCAATCGGAATCACATTCCAACCGGCAACAAGAGCTCTTACCAAAACCATCACTCCGGCTACATAGTGTACAGGCAAACACAACAGAGCTTTGCATCCTTTATAGAGTTGCAAAGCTTCGCATGTCATCATAGCACTGTGCATCATCTGCTCTTTGTATACGGTTATTGATTTGGGCGTACCGGTAGAACCCGATGTATGCAGTGTCATCGTTGGTATTTCGGCATACCAATCTTTTAAAAAAGACAGAATCGCGGCTTCGTATTGCTTCTGTTCGACCGATAAAGTAGCCGGCGTATAAAACCCAACCAGAGCATCACTCAACAGCTGCTTACGTGTATATGTAACCCCTCGTAGCGTAAACGTCTGAGATGCGATATTTGTATTAAAATAAGACATAAGCTTAACGTATTGAAGAATAGTCGAATGATATTTCGGGATCAAACCACAATCGTTCTCCTTCGATATGCAATGGAGATGAGAAGTTGTTGGAATATAGCAATCCGGTTCCTAATCCTTGAGGAAGCTTCACGTTTAATGATGCTGTCCATTGTGCAATAGCATTAAGTCCGACATTTGACTCTAAGGCGGAAGTTATCCACCAAGGTATGGATTGCTCCTCTGCTAACTTTATCCATTCGTTACAGCCAAAGATTCCACCATGTAAAGAAGGTTTCAATATGATATATTGAGGAGCGATCGTAGCAAGTAGTTCTTTCTTTGTATCAAAATCGTTTACACCAATCAACTCTTCATCTAGAGCAATCGGTATCGGCGTATTGGCACAAAGCTTTGCCATCGCGTCCCACTGACCTGCTCTTATAGGCTGTTCAATTGAGTGAATCTCAAACTCACTTAAACGCTTCAGTTTATCTGATGCTTCATGAGGTGCAAAAGCGCCGTTAGCATCTACTCTAACTTCCATAACTGAGGCCGGAAAATGCTCGCGTACATAGCGAAGCAAGTGCAACTCATCTTCAAAATTGATGGCTCCAATCTTTAGTTTTAGACACGTGAATCCGGCAGAAAGCTTCTTCTCTATTTGATTAAACATAGCCTCCTTGGAGCCCATCCAAATAAGACCGTTTATAACGATCCCTTCTTCACCTCTACTAAAAGGTGTATCAAACAAGCGACATGTTCCTGCATTATAATGCAAAAGAGCCGACTCTAATCCGAATAACATAGATGGGTAATTCTTCATAGACGCATAGTCTATTACTCCGGTTTCGCGAAATGTATTGCAAAAGCGCTGAAGAACTTCTTCGTAATTAGGAATATCGTCGCAACTGAGATTGGGTAGTGGTGCACACTCTCCTATTCCAAACACCGAAGCGTCGGTTTCGGATTGTAGAATAATAAAGCGAGAGTCCCTAAAATTATAAATCCCACGAGAAGTACCCGCGGGATTTATAAAGTCCAATCTATATGGTTTTATAAAAACGTTCATATCGAAAGGTGTTATTATCAAGGAAATTTAGGATACTTCTTAAATTCCGGTTTGCGTTTTTCTAGGAAAGCATGTTTACCTTCTTGTGCTTCTTCGGTAAGGTAGTAAAGCAACGTTGCATTTCCGGCAAACTCTTGCAAGCCTGCTTGTCCGTCAAGTTCGGCATTCATACCTAGCTTAATCATGCGTAATGCCATCGGGCTATGTTGCATCATTGTTTGTGCCCATTCAACAACCTCATCTTCCAACTGATCAAATGGAACTACTTTGTTTACCAATCCCATTTCCAATGCTTCTTGAGCAGAGTATTGACGACACATAAACCAGATTTCGCGGGCTTTCTTTTGACCTACCACACGAGCAAGGTATGAAGAACCGAAGCCGGCATCAAAGCTACCTACACGAGGACCGGTTTGTCCGAAGATAGCATTTTCAGATGCGATAGATAAGTCACACACAACATGCAATACATGTCCACCTCCGATTGCAAAGCCATTTACCATTGCAATTACAGGCTTAGGCATAGAGCGAATTTGCTTTTGAACTTCCAACACATTGAGACGAGGAACTCCGTCTTTACCAATATATCCGCCCAATCCTTTTACGTTTTGATCGCCACCTGCACAGAAAGCCTTATCTCCTGCACCGGTAAGTACGATTACGCTGATGTTTTCATCTTCTCTACAAATACGCAATGCATCGCTAATTTCCAATGTAGTAGTTGGAGTAAATGCATTTCTATAACGTGGACGATTGATTGTAATCTTAGCAATACCTTCGAAGTAGTCGAAAAGAATCTCTTCGTACTCCTTGATAGTTTGCCATTCTCTCTTTGCCATATTTATTTTTTTTGTGTTTCTAAATACGGTGCAAATATAATTAAACTTTTACACGTCGCACCAAACACCACAACCATCATCACCTAGAATTTCTTTATCTTTTATATCTCGCAAATAAAAATCGAAGAGTATAATACTCATTTTATCTCTCAACGTAATATAAGCATCATCTTTTGTCTGCGTAGTATGATCGGCATCCAAAGGATTTATAAACTCCATCTCGATACTTTGTCCACCGGAACGCTCTTTCAACTTTGACGCAATTTGCTGATCATGATCGGTTAATGTAAGGATATAATCCCACTTCTGCTCTTTAAATATTTCTGTATGATAACAATGAATGGCCGTAATATCAATTCCTTGTGCTTGCATGGCATGAACTGCATATTCACTCATACCGTGTTTTGCTTCATCAGAACCAAGATCTAACTCTAATGTCGTATCAAATGGGCGCAAGAATCCGTAAACCATTTCACCTCTTCCGCTACTATCCGAACATAATATCAATATTCTCATAACTTCAAGT
>X396_Morelets_crocodile__coassemble_59_pt1 | contig 16379 bp, 15 predicted proteins | sample X396_Morelets_crocodile__metabat2_low_PE_001 | metagenome-assembled genome bin X396_Morelets_crocodile | reverse complement strand
ATAACGAAGAGTGAATTACGTCTTCGTGGAGAATGAAAAAACTCTTCGTGGTGAGTAAATTTACTCACCGCGGTGACTGTTTCGACAATCTGCAAAAACCAAATAACCTTTGTTAGAGAACCAAATAAGCTTTTTTTGAGAACGAAATGAGGTTTTTCCGAGAACCAAGCATGGTTTTGAGATGAATCACACAAGATTTGTGTCCAATTCGAGTGGATGTTTGCTTTTAGCCTCTTTTGCTTTTCATCCGATCTCCTTTTTCTGAATCCGAAAAATGAAGCAAATCGTGCAATCTAGAGCGGGAAATGGCCGCAAAAACTCCAAAAACTTTTTTTCAGTTCCTTTTTTAGGAGTCGTGAAAACAGGGCTTATTGTAAAAGTGTACTCATTTAGAGTAAAGTAGGAGGTGAAAACGAAAGCGTGTAAAGGTTACATTTTGAAGAGGTGAAAACTCCTTTCTATATGTTTTACGACATAAAGGGTTGTAAATGCAGATTTTTTTCAATAATAAAGTTGCATGCTTGAAGAAAATACCCGAAATTTGAAATGTTAACAATTTTAAGGCGAAAAATGGCTACTTACTCTATTATGGAAAAGACGCTTGTTATATTAAAGCCCTCTGCAGTTCAGAGAGGATTAATCGGAGATATTATAACCCGTTTTGAGAGAAAAGGTCTTCACATAACCGGAATGAAAATGGTCTGGTTAAGTGATGAGTTATTAACCGAACATTACGGACACCTAAAGGAGAAAAGCTTCTTCAAACGTATCAAAGACGCCATGCGGATATGTCCCGTTGTGGTGATGTGTCTTGAAGGTGTAGACGCTGTAAGCGTAGTACGCATCATGGCAGGAACGACCAATAGTCGCGTTGCTGCGCCCGGCACAATACGAGGTGACTTTAGTATGAGTATTCAGGAGAATATCATACATGCTTCAGATTCTTTAGCAACAGCTGAAATTGAGATAAGAAGGTTTTTCGCAGACGACGAATTGTTCGAGTATGTGCCCCAACTAATGGGAAGCTTATACGCTAATGATGAAATTTGAAAACTAACAGTTAATGGAGTTTAGAAAGATATTTAGTGTTGGATTAATTGTAGGAATTTTCTCTGCAGTTGCCATCAACGTACAAGCACAAGCTTTGTCTAAAACAAATCCTTCCGTAGAAAAGGTAGAAACAGCAATCTCGCAAATCCTTGCCGATCGCGTTTCGTTTAAGAAAGATATGTTCAAAATCGACTCGCTTTCTATGGTAGATTTGATGGAGCAAGAAGCAATTCTTTTTCCGGCCGACGACGTTTATGCTTCTGTTTGGGAAAACCAATACGTAGATCCGTACAAAAGACACAACGTTGCAGTTCCCGATTCATTCAAAATCGATTGTTCGAAGTATGTAGCGCCTCACACAGGGCATGTAACTTCAAAGTTCGGTCCTCGCAGACGCGGAATGCATAAAGGAATTGACCTGAAAGTTCAGGTAGGCGATACCATTCGTGCCGCTTTCGACGGTAAAATCCGTGTAAAGTATTATGAGCGTCGTGGTTATGGATATTACTTAATCGTACGTCATACCAACGGTCTTGAAACTGTTTACGGACACCTTTCTAAATTTCTTGTAGATACCAATCAAATCGTAAAAGCCGGACAACCAATCGCCCTTGGCGGTAACACAGGTCGTTCTACCGGTTCTCACCTTCACTTCGAAGCTCGTTTCTTAGGTCAGGCAATCAATCCTGCCGAAATCTTTGACTTCGAAAACTACGTTGCACATAAAGATGAATTTGTATTCCGCAAAACGAAAGCTCGTACTGCAACCAGAGGTGTTTATGCATCGGCAGCAGGCGGCGGAATTTCGGGCGATAAATATGTAATTCGTAAAGGTGATACGCTTGAGCGTATTGCACGCAGATGTGGAACAACCGTGAAGAAGTTATGTGCAAACAATAACATAACGGCTACTACTACTTTGCAGATTGGCAGAAAACTAAACTTGTAAGAAAACTAAGACACTAGTTATAATAAGGCACGGGAGCATAAGCTTCTGTGCCTTTTTCATGATTTTTCTTATCTTTGTCACATACATAAAAAGCTATGAACGATACGAATAAACAGTTTGACCAAATCTTTGCGATTTGTCGCGATCTTTTCGAAAAGAAACTAAAGGACTATGGTCCGTCGTGGAGAATAATGCGCCCGGTATCTGTTACAGATCAGATATTTATCAAAGCCAATCGTATTAGAAGCCTCGAAACCAAAGGGGTGAATAAGGTGGGCGAAGGTATCATTCCGGAGTTTATAGCAATCGTGAATTATGGTATCATCGGTCTTATTCAACTCGAATTGGGCTTTTCGGATACGACAGATATCACGCCGGAGCAGGCGATGGCTTTGTATGATAAATACATGACAAAGACCAAAGAATTGATGTATGCTAAGAATCACGATTATGGTGAGGCTTGGAGAAGTATGCGTATCAGCTCTTATACCGATCTTATTTTGATGAAAATATACCGCACCAAACAAATTGAAAACTTGAATGGTGTTACTCTCGTGTCTGAAGGCATTGATGCGAATTATATGGATATGATCAACTATGCCGTATTCGGACTTATTAAGCTTGAGTTTGAACAAGAAACCGAAATCTAATCATGCTAAAGAAAGGAATCACAGAACTTTGTCGCATTTTGCTGGCTGTCACATTCCTCTTTTCCGGTTTTGTGAAAGCCGTAGATCCGCTGGGCGGAGCCTATAAGTTACACGATTATTTTGTTGCATTTGGGATCAATGTGCCCGACTTCTTCGAACTGGTTGGTTCGATCGCGTTGGCTTCGATCGAGTTTGCGCTAGGCGCTTGCATCTTATTTGGTGTATATCGCTTCTTTACGACACTTCTTATTCTTGTGTTTATGGGTGTCATGACTCCATTGACACTTTACCTGGCTCTTGCCAATCCGGTTTCCGACTGTGGTTGTTTTGGCGATGCGCTGAAAATAACCAACTGGGAAACCTTCTTCAAAAACATTGTTCTTCTTGCTGCTGCTATAACAACGTTCAAGTTTAGAGCGTTGATGAAGCACGTTTATACGACGAAAGTACAATGGTTTGTTGTGGTTTTCTCCTATTTGTTTGCAATCGGCGTGGCTTGTTGGAGTTATTTCTATTTGCCGGGCTTAGACTTCAGACCTTATAAAGCAGGCGCAAATATTCCTGAATTGATGGTGGTGCCTGAGGGGATGCCTTCGGATGAATACGCAACGACATTTATTTACGAGAAAGATGGCGTGCAAAAAGAGTTTACACTAGAGAACTACCCGGAAGATGATTCTACGTGGGTATTTGTAAGTGCGAACAATGTATTGGTGAAGAAAGGTTACGAACCTCCGATTCATGATTTTACAATCGTCACTTCCGATGGTGCTGATATCACGCAAGAGGTGTTGGCCGATCCGGGATATACTTTCCTTGTGATTTCTCCTAAGTTTGCAAAAGCTACCGACGAGAATGTGGAGCGATTGAATACCATCTATGACTTTGCTGCTGAGCACGGTTACAAGTATTATGCACTTACGGCTTCTACACCCGATGAGATTCAGCAATGGATTGATTATACGGGTGCTGAGTATCCGATTTGTACAACGGACGAAATCACATTGAAGACGGTAGTGAGATCAAACCCCGGATTGGTGTTGCTTAAAAATGGCACAATCATGGATATGTGGTCGTTTAAAACATTTCCCAATGAAACGTTTTTCGAAGCAAATCTAGATGAGAACTACTTAAATGGTGCTAATATCCGTGATTATAACCGCTTCCTTCTATACAATGTATTGTGTTTTACCCTACCTTTGTTGTTGGTTTACATATATGACTACTTCCGTAATAGAAGGAAAAACAATAAAATAGTTTCTTAATTTCATCTATATAAATTTTTTATTGACATGAGAAAAAATATCGTAGCAGGAAACTGGAAAATGAACACTACCCTGCAAGAAGGTGTAGCTTTGGCTACAGAGTTGAAAGAAGCTTTGGCTGGTAAAACTATCAACTGTGATGTAGTTGTTGGTACTCCTTTTACTCACGTAGCAAGCGTAGTTAACGCTGTTGCTGGTAGCGTAATCGGTGTTTCTGCTCAAAACTGTGCAGATAAAGTATCAGGTGCTTACACAGGTGAGGTTTCAGCTGCAATGGTTGCTTCAACTGGTGCTAAATATGTAATCCTTGGTCACTCTGAAAGACGTGCTTACTATGGCGAAACAAACGAAATCTTGAAAGAGAAAGTTTTGTTGGCTCTAGCAAACGGTCTTACTCCAATCTTCTGTATTGGTGAGGTTCTTGAAGAAAGAGAAGCTGGCAAACACTTCGAAGTTGTTAAAACTCAAATCGAAGAGTCTTTGTTCAACCTTTCTGCTGAAGAATTCGGTAAAATCGTATTGGCTTACGAACCAGTATGGGCTATCGGTACAGGTAAAACTGCTTCTTCTGATCAAGCTCAAGAAATTCACGCGTTCATCCGTCAAACTCTTGCTGACAAGTTCGGTAAAGAAGTTGCTGACAACACATCTATCCTTTACGGAGGTAGCTGTAATGGTTCAAACGCACAAGAATTGTTCTCAAAAGAAGACGTTGACGGTGGTCTTATCGGTGGCGCTTCTCTTGGTGTTGACAAATTCATGCCAATCATCGAAGCATTCAATTAATCAGTATAAAATGAAAGGGATGTCTCAAGAGACATCCCTCATTTTCAGATAAAGCAAATATGAGGTTAATAAATAAATATATTCTCTCTTTATTGACTGTATTTGGTATGTGTATGACTTATTCTGCGCATGCTCAAAGTGAATCTATCCTTACCGAATTGCAAAATTATCGCGTGGGTGAGGGAGTGGTAACGATTATTCAGGATCCTTCAATCGCTGCTTTGATTGGCCGACGTATGCCAATGTATAGCTCCGAGATGGGAGGCGATAGCACGATGCTTACAATTCAAGGGTATAGAGTGCAGGCTTTTTCCGGGAATAATCAACGGGCATCGAAGGATGAAGCGTATGCTAAAAAGAAAAAGATCGAAGAAGCATTTCCGCATATCGCTTGTTATGTAACGTTTAATGCTCCTACTTGGCGACTTCGTGTGGGGGATTTTCGCTCTTACGAAGAGGCATATCATTTCCAAAGAGAGCTGATGAAAGCATTCCCTTCCTTCGGAAAAGAGATGTTTATTGTTAAAGAAGAGGTAAAAATACCGTTATATAATTAAAGCTGTAATATGAAGAGTGTTGATCAAAGTACATTAGACGCCAGAACTGCTTTAGCAGATCATTATCGTGGTATTTTGTCTTTGCTAGGCGAAGATCCACATCGCGAGGGCCTTTTAAAGACTCCCGAACGTGTTGCTAAAGCAATGCAATATTTGACAAAAGGATACAATGAAGATCCGAATAAGATTCTGTCTGCCGCAATGTTTAATGAAGACTACAAGCAGATGGTAATCGTGAAAGATATCGACTTCTTCTCGTTGTGTGAGCATCATATGCTTCCTTTCTTCGGAAAAGCTCATATTGCTTATATTCCCAACAAGCATATTACAGGGTTGAGTAAATTACCACGAGTGGTAGATGTATTTGCTCGTCGACTACAAATTCAAGAACGCCTTACGACACAGATCAAACAGTGTATTCAAGATACGCTTGATCCGCTCGGTGTGATGGTTGTAATCGAAGCTCAGCATATGTGTATGCAAATGAGAGGCGTTGAGAAACAAAACTCAATCACAACTACGTCTGATTTTACTGGTGTTTTTAATCAGGCTAAAACACGTGAGGAGTTTATGAATCTTATAAAAGATAGGTAACTCCGCTTTGTCAGTTGATCTTACGAATTGATTAAGGCGACAAAATAAAAACGGGACGAATTGAGCTTTTAGCTTCATTCGTCCCGTTGCTTTTTTATGACTATAGATTTTCGTCGATTGTTTCGATTTTCTTAATGATTAAGTCCATCTCTATTTTCAACTTTTCAATCTTTCTATTCATATCTTTCAACAAGCCACCGCCTCCTTTTGAGGATACAGAAAGGAAACCGATGTTGTTTTCGTACGTATGCACTTCGTTTTTCATGCGGTCGAACTGACGCATTAGTTTCTCGCGCTCGTTGTACAATTTGTTTTTGTTCTTATCATGCTCTGCAATGTCGGTAATTGTAGATTTGAAGCTTTCTAGTCTACGCTCACTTTGATCTACTTTGAAGTGATCAAACTGCTTATCGAGTGCTTCATGATATTCTTTGTACGTTTTGTCCTTTTCTTTGAAAGGAACATGACCTATTTTGTTCCACTCGTCCATGTAGGTGCGAATCGTAGATATAGCTACGGTAGGATCAGTTTCCGGACCAATGTCTTTGATCTTTACGATGATCGCTTTTTTAGCGTCTAGATTTTCTACCTCATGCGACTTCTGGCTGGAAGAGTGTTTATTCTTTTGTTCAAAGAAGTAATCACAAGCTGAGATAAAGCGTTTCCATACAGAATCGGAATGCTTGCGGGCTACAGAGCCAACCGTTTTCCATTCTTTTTGTAAAGCAATAAACTTATCCGTTGTTTCTTTCCAATCGGTGTTGTCTTTCAATGCTTCGGCTCGTTCGCACAGATCACGCTTCTTTTGCAAGTTTTGATCCATCTCTTCTTTCATGTGCTTGTAGAACTTGCTCTTCTTGTCGAAGAATAGATCACAAGCTGCACGGAAGCGTTCAAAGATCTTGACATTGTATTTCTTTGGTGCAAATCCGATCTTTCTCCAATCAGATTGCATATCTAGTACTTCCTTATTCTTTTCTTCCCAGTCTTTGAAGGTGGTAAGTTTAGAAAGGTCGATACTTTCTATCTTCTCACAGATTGCGGTTTTGGCTTCAAGATTTGATTGCTCTTTTTTCTTCAAGCTCTCAAAATGCTCTTGATGCTTTTTGTTGATCAGGGTTGAACCGGTCTTGAATCGCAACCAAAGAGCTACGCGTTGTTCTTTAGCTACAGGGCCGATCTCACGCCATTCTTGATGCAATTTTTGTAATTGATGGAATGCAGAAACAACGTCGGATTCTTCTGTCAGCTTTTCTACAGATTCACATAGTTCGGTTTTGAGCTCAAGATTTTTCTTGAAGTCATAATCGCGGAACTGATTATTGATCTTTAGAATGTCGTAGAAGATTTCCGAATAGTATTGGTAGCTTTTCCACAATTCGTTTACATGTTCTGAAGGGACATCTTTAATCTCTTTCCAAGCTTGTTGAATTTCTTTGAAGTCGTTGTAGACTTTGCCAAATTCATCCTGACTATTGATGAGTTCCTTTAACTGATCAAGTAAGCGAAGCTTCTTTGCATAGTTTTCGTTCTTGACACGATCTTCTTCTGCTAAAATACTTGCTCTTTTTTCTTTGTAAGCTAAAATCAATTGCTTCAACTCATTTTCAAGAGGATCTTCCGGTGCAAGGAATTCTTCTCCTTCTTCCGTTTCGTGGCTCTTCTTCAACTCCTCGACTTCAATTCTTCTCAGCTTATAATATGCCTGCTTAAGGGCATCTACCTCTGCTTTGGAAGAATCATCAGCTTGCTCAACCAATTCTTTAAGACGCTCAATGATTGCTTCTTTTGATAAATTGTCAAATGCAAACTCTTTTACTTCTTCTGTAGCAAGTGGATCTAATCTCTCGGTTGTTTCAGTTTCCGCAGAGATTACTTCGTTGTTTTCATTTCCAAACTCACTGGATTCTTGTGGCAGCTTGGTCTCGAGAGTGTCCTTCATAATCATTTGTTTTTAAAAAGGATGATTCATTCATTTATAGAGATGCCGGATTTTATGAACCTGTCATCTCTTTGTTTTATGATATTCCTTTAATTAAACTAAATCGGTTACATTTTAGTTGCTTCAAAATTACTTTTTTATTTGATTTTCACGCAATAAACCGATAAAGTATTGTATTCATTTCTAATCTAACTCAAAAAGGAGATTAATACTCCTGCAGCTACGGCCGAACCGATCACGCCCGATATATTACTTGCCATACAGTATTGTAATACATGGTTTTTAGGATCGTAACGTAGCGCAATTTCATTTGCAACACGCGAAGCCATCGGAACGGCGCTAAGTCCGGTTGCCCCGATAAGAGGGTTGATCTTCTTTTTACTGAATAGATTTACCAGTTTTACAAAGAAGATACCTCCGGCAATGGATAATGCAAATGCGAGGAATCCACCAATGACTACACCGATTGTTGTCATATTTAAGAATGCTTCGGTTGTCATGGTAGCTCCTACCGATAATCCGAGGAATATGGTGGCGGCATTCATGATGCTATTGGATGCGGCATCTGACAGACGGAATGTGTTTGCTCCGATCTCTTTAACCAGATTACCAAACATCAGCATCCCAATCAACGGAACAGAACTTGGAACAATCAGTGCAACCACTGTGGTTACGACAATTGGAAATACGATTTTAAGTGTTTGTAGGTTCTTTATTTCTGTTGATGACGGATATGCTTTCTCTTGTTCGCGCATGTTGATGCACAATTCCTTTTTAGTGCATAGCAATTTAACGACCAATGGAATGATAACCGGAACCAAAGCCATATACGAATAGGCGGCTATCGCAATAGGTCCTAGTAGGTGAGGTGCAAGTTTGATGGTGGTGAAGATTGCCGTTGGGCCATCTGCTCCACCGATAATTCCTAACGATGCAGCCTCTTTGGGCGTGAATCCGAGCAGAATAGCAACCAGCAGTACTGTAAGGATTCCTAGTTGCGCTGCTGCTCCGAAGATAGATAATCGGAGGTTTCGAAGCATAGGCCCAAAGTCGGTAAGTGCACCTACTCCCATAAAGATGATAGGAGGAAGGAATCCTGTTTTTATGAGCATGTAATATACAAAGTTCATCAATCCCAGCTCGTGCGCAATATCATGTAATGGCATTTCCCAGATGCTTTTCTGTACTTCAATACCCTGACTGTTTATAAACGAAACAATACCTTGCTCATTGGCTTGTATAATACCCATTCCTCCACCGGGGAAGTTGGCAATTAAGACGCCAAATGCGATGGGGATAAGTAGTAATGGTTCGTATTCTTTTTTTATGCCGAGATAAAGGAGTAAGAAGGCAATCAAATACATGACTAGAAAAGACGGATCAGCAAAAATATTGCTGAAGGCCGTCATGTTGTATAAGTTGTCTAAAATATCCACGTTATTTCAATTTAATCAAAACATCATCTTCCGAAACACTATCTCCGTTTGCGAAGCAAATTTCTGAAATGACTCCGTCGTCTTCAGAGCGAACGGCATTGTAGGTTTTCATTGCTTCGACGTAACAGATGATATCGCCACGATGGATCTCATCACCTACTTTTATAGGGGATTCAGAGGCTGATTTTGTAAGAAAGAATTTACCTTCAAGGGGAGATAATACCTCGATAAGATCTTGTCCTTCGGGAATATCATTCAATGTAATAGAAGGTGCATCCGATACTTTTGGTGCAGATGGTGTTGATGTAGAGGATTCTGTTGGTGTGTCTTCGTAAGTAACATGTACTTTGAATAGTTCTCCATTTACATTGATTTGCATGGTTTTCGGTTCAAAGTTGGCAGGTTCTTGTGACTTAGAAGTTGGTGGAGTTGCCTCTTTGCAAACGGTTTTTGGTTGTTCGGCCTCTTTTCGTTTGCGTACGTCTGCTTCAAAATCGGCTTTTGCTTTGCCTGATTTGTATGCTTCGTATTGAGCAGGGTGCATGGCATACTCAAACAATTCTTCATCATCTTGTCCTACCGGCCAATCTTTCTCTTTCATCAATTGCTTGAAGTCATCGAGTGCATCCGGATAGTTGTCTTGTGGGTTTCCGGTAAAGAATACCCGATTCTCTAGTTTTGCTTTTTCTTCGATTTCAGGAGCTAAGGGGCCTGGAAGGCGTCCTGCTTTCCCTAGAATCATATCCCAAATGTCGTCTGCAATGATTGACCAACGTTGTTTGCCTTTTTCCATTTGTATAACGTTCATCAAAGCCAGATTCTTTACATATTGGCTGAATGGTGTAACGAGCGGAGGATAACCTACACGTGGCCATACATATGCAACTTCGTTGAATAATTTGATAAGTAACTGATCTTGGGTAAGGGTGGGTTCTCCTTTTTTCTCTTTTGTTTTATTGATGCTTTCAAGGTTGTGTTCGAGATCGGCCATAAGGCTTCCCATCATACCTCCTGGTAGTCCCGGTCCAATTAGTAATGAATTCATCAATCTGTTTTTGGGGCTGATGTATAAGCCTAAAAACTCATCCATAAACTCTTGAACCAAACTTCTTACTTTCATGTATGCTTCCATGTTGATCTCGGGAACAATGTATCCCGCATCTTTAAGCATGGCTTGTACGGTCAATACATCGGCATGTCCTGTACCCCAAGATAACGGCTCCATGCCAACATCGATGTAGTCGCAACCTGCATCACAAACTTCAAGGATTGAAGCGACGCTAAAGCCAGGACCTGCATGGCTATGATATTGTATTGGTATATGCGGATATTTATCTTTAATCCCTTTGACGATAAGACCTAATGAAACCGGACGTCCGATTCCGGCCATATCTTTGATGCATATTTCATCCGCACCCAACTCGATCAATTCATATGCCATTTGTGTGTAGTATTCGACGGTATGAATGGGTGAATGGGTTATGGATAAGCAGCATTGCGAAATCATACCGGCATCTTTTGCATATTGAATTGAGGGTGCGATATTGCGTACATCATTTAATCCGCAAAATGTACGAGTGATGTCAGTACCTTGTGCCTTTTTTACCTTATAAAATAGTTTTCGAACATCGGCCGGCACAGGACTCATGCGTAGTCCGTTTAGACCTCTGTCGAGCATGTGTGTTTGAATTCCTGCTTCATGAAAAGGTTTTGTCCATTTTCGAACAGCAACGTTTGGGTTTTCTCCAAATAATAAATTAACCTGTTCAAATCCGCCTCCATTTGTTTCAACTCGAGCAAAGCAACCCATTTCGATGATGGCAGGTGCAACTTTTAATAATTGCTCTACAGTGGGAACATATTTGCCGGCAGATTGCCACATGTCTCTGAAAACGAGACTAAACTTAATTTCTCTTTTCATGCTTAAGTGTTATTTTTTTAATGTTATTAGACTTTTTCGATGTGTGAAACTCTTCCTTTACCCTTTGTTACGATTTGTACAGCTGCAGTAATGGCTGCAATTTGTTTTGTGGTTGGTGAGTGGTTGGATAAAGAGGTTTTGTTATCCGTTGATTTTAGTTTAGGAGAAGGTGGCAAAGGCGCAAATTTATTTGTATAGGAGATGAGCGTTTTGCCTACAAGAATGACAAACAGTAGGATGGTGAATACGGTTGTCATCCCAACAATCATGAGCGTAAGCCCTGTTTCTAAATTAGTCATTTCAAGAGTATTAGGTAATTATTGATTCCGTAAGCATACGGCATGTTAACAAAGATATTATTTTTTTTGAAAAACAAGCAAAAGGTATAGATCTAAAAAAAAACTGTTTAGCAACAGATTGTAAGCTTCTGGTGCTAAACAGCTTTGTGTTTGTTATAATAATTGGATGTAGTGAACGATATTGCAATCAGCTGAGGGCTGATGATATCGACATGTAAATCATCATTCCAATAATATCGTTTGTGATGGTTATAAATGGACCTGTTGCTAATGCCGGATCTATTTTTAATCGATCCAACGTCAGTGGAACTAAGGTCCCAAATATAGAGGCAAACATAACGACTGCAAAAAGTGACAAGGATACGGATGTGGTAATAACATCTCGACCCATCATGAAGTAGTTATAAATAAATACAACCAACGAAATGATGCTTGCATTGATGAGAGACACAACAGACTCTTTAACAACTTGCGACCATGCGTTTTTTGCATTCAGGGAATTGTTTGCCAAACCTTGAACAACAATAGCTGACGATTGAATTCCAACGTTTCCGCCAGTTCCTCCAATAAGTGGAATAAATAATGCCATTCTTGGATTGCTAGCCAGATTACCCTCAAAACCACCGAGCAAGATGGAGTTTCCTAAACCTCCGATCATACCAATTAATAACCATGGTAAGCGGGCGGCCGTTTGGGTAAAAACATTATCTGTCGTTTCTACGTCGTGAGAGATACCGGATGCCAATTGATATTCGCGTTCACGTTGTTCGCGAATCTCTTCCATAACGTCGTCAATGGTAATGCGTCCTACAAGTCGGCCAATGGTGTCGACTACAGGCAATGCTACAAGGTCATATTTCTCAATTACTTGTGCAACTTCTTCTATACTGTCATTTTCATGAACGAAGATTGGATCATTCTTCATAACATGTTTAATCTTAGATACAGAAGGGCTTGTAATCATCTTCTTCAAAGGGAAAACACCCTTGAGACGTTCGTCATCATCTATTACATATACATAGTAGATTTCGTCCATCTCTTCGGCTTGTTTACGCATCTCTTCGAGACATTTAGGCATACTCCAATTTTCGTTTACAACGATCATTTCGGTACCCATCAGACCTCCGGCCGTATCTTCATCGTACTTCAAGAGGTCTACAATGTCTCCCGCTTGTTCAACGTCTTCAATGTGCGAAAGAACTTCTTCTTGCGTGTCTTCATCAAGCTCACGCATCAGATCTACCGCATCATCGGTTTCAAGATTGTCGACATAGCGTTTTGCAATTAGTTCACTTGGAAGTTCCTTTAGAAGTTTTCGTCGATCTTCCTCGTCTAGTTCCATTAGAACTTCGGCTGCGGTTTCCGCATCCATCAATAAATGAATATGCTTGGCTTCATCCAAAGAAAGCTCCTGATAAATTTCGGCAATATCGGCCGGGTGGAGTTCTTTGAGAAGAGCCTGTGCTGCTTCATCATTATGTTGTTCTATCGCTAAGCGAAGTTTTTCGATATATTCCTTGCTTACTTCTTGCATCGTGAGATTGTTATTTTTGTGCTCCGTTGATTACATAACCGGAAACCATGTTTGTCAGTTCAATAAATTGTTGCACAGATAGCTGTTCTGGGCGTTTATCAAAGATCGGGTCACTATACACTTCGCACTCTTTACCTAAAAGAGGTTTTAAAGAATTACGAAGGGTTTTACGACGCTGATTAAAGCCTGTTTTAACTACTGTTTTAAACAATTTAGGGTCGCAACCAAGATCATCTCTGTTGTTGCGGGTAAATCGTATTACTGCAGATTTAACTTTTGGTGGTGGATTAAATACATGTTCGCTTACAGTAAACATATATTCAACATCATACCAAGCTTGAAGTAAAACACTTAAGATACCATATGCTTTTTTGCCAGGACCTGAAGCAAGACGTTCTGCGACTTCCTTTTGGATCATGCCTGAGCAACAAGGGATACGATCTTTGTAATCTAATACTTTAAAAAAGATTTGACTCGAAATGTTGTACGGATAGTTTCCGATTACGCAAAACTCTCCGGTAAACAATTTGTCAAGATCCATCTTAAGAAAGTCTTCTCCGTAGATTTTTCCGTGAAGTTCCGGAAAATGTTCATTTAAATATTCAACTGATTCTCCATCAAGTTCTACAACCGATAGGTCGTATCCTTTTTTTACAAGAAACTGTGTAAGTACTCCCATGCCTGGACCGATTTCGAGAACAGGAAGGTGCTTAAATTGCTCAATGGAGTCTGCTATGCGCTCTGCAATCGTCAAATCGGTAAGGAAGTGTTGACCGAGAGCTTTCTTTGGGCGAACCAATTTCATCCGCTAGATTTATGATGTTAATATTGTAATATTACTTATATTTGCCAATACACAAAGGTAAGACAATTAATTTGAAAAGTTTTCAGCCTTATGAATTTTAAAGAGCTCTCAAAGTCAATACTAAAAGTAGTGTTGCCACTATTTTTTGGGGTTGCATTATTTTGGTATTTGTATCGTCAAGTTGATATGAATGCGATATGGCATGTGTTGAAAGAGGGAGTAAAATACGATGTCTTGTGTATATCGCTGCTGTTTGGTGCAGCCGCAAATGTAATTAGAGGATATCGGTGGAATATCTTGATTAAAACACTTGGAGAAAAACCGCGTAAAATAAATCTAATTTGCGCTGTTCTTGGTAGTTATGCGATTAACCTGATTTTGCCTCGTATCGGAGAGTTTTGGCGTTGTGGAGTGATTACTCAATATGAGCATATTTCCTATAGTAAGCTTTTTGGTACATTGGTGATCGATCGTTTGGCCGATACAATAACTGTCGGGTTATTAGTTTTGTCTATCTTTACATTCAATATTGACTTCTTTTCTCGATTTTTTGTGGATCATCCCGATTTACTCACAGGGTTTCATAAATTTATAGATTCCAGCTGGGTATACATCATTATTTGTGCTTTGGCTGCTTTGGCTTGGATCGTTATTCGATATTTCAAACATGTAGCTGTTGTAGCACGAATCATAGATGTGATCAGAAATATATGGACCGGTATCAAGACCGTCTGGTATATGAAGGAGAAGTTTATGTTTCTTTTATGTACTGCCGGTATATGGATAGGTTACTTCTTTTTCTTTTATACTACATTTTACGCTTTCGATTTTACGAAAGATTTAGGGGTTGATATTGGTCTTATTGCTTTTGCCATGAGTAGCGTCGGCGTGGCAGTTCCTGTGCAAGGAGGTATTGGACCTTGGCATTTTATGGTCATCTCTACCCTTGTTTGTTTCGGCGTAACAAACTTAGATGCTTCGGCTTTTGCACTGATAGTGCATGGTGTACAAACGATATGGACCGGACTTGTGGGATTAGCTGCGATCATAGCTTTACCGTTAATCAATAAGAAGTCCGTTAAATCAAATAATTAATTAATATGGCTGCAGAAGAAATCAAAAATTTGACTCCGCAGAGTGTATGGGGGTATTTCTATGAATTGACTCAAATACCTCGTACTACCGGACACATGGAAGCAGTAGTGGCTCATGTTGTTTCATTTGGGAAAAAACTTGGTCTCGAAACTCTTGTAGATGAAGTTGGAAATGTGCTAATACGTAAGCCTGCTTCAACTGGAAAGGAAAACAGTAGAACTGTGATTCTTCAAGCTCACTTAGACATGGTTCCGCAGAAAAATAGCGGAGTTGAACACGATTTTCTTACGGATCCTATTCAAACGTATATTTCAGGCGAATGGGTGAAAGCTAAGGATACCACTTTAGGTGCTGATAACGGTATCGGTGCTGCAACAATAATGGCGATCCTTGAGGATAACACTTTGATTCATGGACCTATCGAAGCTTTGTTTACTGTTGACGAAGAAGTAGGTATGGTTGGAGCCGTTAATCTAAAACCTGGATTCTTGAAAGGATCGATTATGATAAATACCGATTCAGAGAAAGATGGCGAGTTGTTTGTGGGTTGTGCCGGAGGAGCTGATATTAACGCGTCTTTTCATTATAAAGACGATTATGAAATTCCGGAAGGAGATATAGCGATCAAGCTTTCTTTGACTGGTCTTAAAGGTGGACATTCAGGTGTTGATATTCATCTTGGTCGTGCCAATGCCAATAAACTATTGATTCGTTTCTTAAAAGAAGCGGTAATGGATTATGGGGCACGTCTAGCTTCGATCAATGGTGGATCTTTGCGTAATGCGATTCCACGAGAAGCTTTTGCAATTGTAACGATCCCGGGAGATAATGTAGAGGCTTTTTGGGAACTTGTTGCAGACTATCAAGATGTATACAGAGAAGAATATGCGGGTATCGAATCGAATCTTCAATTTGATGCGGAAAGTGTAGACCTTCCTGCTTTTCTTATTCCGGAAGAGATTCAAGATGCTTTAATTAATGCGGTAGAGGGTTGTCAGAATGGAGTGATTAGTATGCTCGCTGATTTTCCGGGTACTGTTGAAACTTCGAGTAATCTTGCTGTTGTAAAATCGGAGGAAGGGGTGATTGAAATTCGCTTCTTAGTTCGTAGTTCTTCGGAAACACGAAAACTAGCTTTGTGCTCTTCTCTTGAAAGTGTATTTGCATTGGCTGGAGCTAAGGTTGAGTATGGAAATGCATATCCGGGATGGCAGCCTAATATCAATTCTGAGCTGCTAAAAATAACTTCTAAAGCGTATGAGGATCTTTTTGGAATTGTACCTGAAGTGAAGGTTATGCATGCGGGGTTAGAATGCGGTATTATCAAAGCACAATATCCCGATTTAGATATTGTTTCTGTTGGGCCTACTCTGCAATATCCTCATTCTCCGGATGAGCAGTTGAATATTCCTTCAGTTGTGAACTTTTATAAGATGATGATTGAGGTCTTGAAGATGATTTAAGATCAGTTACGACTAATACAAGCACACTATGGT
>X396_Morelets_crocodile__coassemble_58_pt1 | contig 16403 bp, 14 predicted proteins | sample X396_Morelets_crocodile__metabat2_low_PE_001 | metagenome-assembled genome bin X396_Morelets_crocodile | reverse complement strand
GGCATAGTAAGGTTTATCGGAGCCTAAAGCGAGAAGAGAATTGGTATTATTACTGAACAATCGGGAAGGGGAGTTGTTTTTCTAACAGATTACAGAAAATAACCGGTCGCCTTATCTTAAAAACTGGAAGTAAACTAGTAGGAAATCTCGATAAGTTCGTTATTTTTGTACTCAACAATTCTAATTAGTAATTTAATATTTGAAATGACGAAGAAAGTTGGAAATCTAATCCCAAACACATTCTTTATCACTAAAGGAAGTGGGGAGTCTGATCTTGAGAAGCATGCAGGATCATATCACATGGCGTTGTATGATGCAGGGATCTCAGACTTTAATATTATGACTTACTCGTCGGTTCTACCGGCAACTGCACACATCATCACCATGGACGAAATTGATCTTCCTCCATTTGGTTCAGAGATGAAAACAATTATGTCCGTGTCTCACGGGTATCAAGATGAGTTCGTGTCGGCAGGTGTTGTATACGCTTGGATGTACAAGGATGAGAACTTTGATGAGAAAGTAGGCGGATTGGTTTGTGAGGTAAGCGGTCGTTACCGTATCGAAGAGCTTGAGTCTCGTTTGATCCGTGTAATCAACGATTTGCACCAAAAAACATACAGCCAGTATTATTTGGGAGAACTTAACTTCATTACGGAAGGTATCACAATCGAAAAGAGATACGGAACAGCTCTTGCTGCTCTTTGTTTCGTAGATTTCTTGCTTCCAGACGCTGAGTAATTCTGAAAGAAACAAACGATAGTTAAGCTGTCTGTCTTTACCTACTACGGTAAAGCAGGCAGCTTTTTTTATGTAGATATAGAAGAAAAATACTTTGATTGTACTCATTTCAAAGTTAACTTTGTTGTCTAATATAAAAACAAGGAACAATGAAATATATAGGGGCTCATGTGAGTGCTTCGGGAGGTGTAGAAAACGCTCCATTGAATGCAGCTGCGATAGGGGCAAAAGCTTTTGCACTGTTTACGAAAAATCAAAAACAATGGAAAGCAGCTCCGCTTACCCAAAAGAGCATCAAGGCTTTTAAAGACAACTGCGAGAAGTTTCAGTTTTCACCGGCTCAAATTCTTCCGCACGATAGTTATCTGATCAATCTGGGGCATCCCGAAGAAGAGGGGCTGACCAAGTCGCGTGAGGCTTTTCTTGATGAGATGCAACGCTGCGAACAGTTAGGACTGGATCGTCTTAATTTTCATCCGGGAAGCCACTTGAAGAAGATGACCGAAGAGGAATGTTTGGTTCGTATTGCAGAATCGATTAACTTGACGCTGGATAAAACGAACGGAGTGATGGCTGTTATTGAGAATACGGCCGGACAAGGCTCGAATCTCGGTTACAAATTCGAACAACTGGCCTATATTATCGACCGCGTCGAAGATAAGTCGCGTGTAGGAGTTTGTCTTGATACGGCACATACCTTGGCTTCGGGCTACGACCTTACTTCGCGTATGGCTATCGACGAAACATTTCGCGAGTTTGAGGAGATTGTAGGTTTTCAGTATCTCAAAGGGATGCATATCAATGATTCGAAGAAAGAACTTGCAACACGAGTAGACCGTCACGACAGTCTAGGAAAAGGCTTTATGGGAATGGAGGTTTTTGACTTCATCATGAACGATGATCGCTTTGATAATATTCCGCTTATTCTCGAAACACCAGACGAATCGTTGTGGGCTGAAGAAATTCAACTGCTATATTCATTGCAACGAAATAAATAATATACAATAGCTGCCCGAAGTGATGACGTAAATCATTGCTTCGGGCAGTCGCTATTGAAGCGAATAGATAACGATGAACCCAAGACTTTTTTATTTCAATTCGGACAATGACTTGGCCGTAGCCAATAAAAGTCCGTATTATATGCCGCCGGCCCGCATCGTAAAGATGAAGCAAGACTTGGCCGTACTACCGGTTTACTTTGCTCGGAGAAACGACATCGTTGCCGTAGAGGCACTGCCCGATGATCACTTTACCGCTTCTTTGTCACAGGTGCTCGACTATCAGGTCGATTATCGGACTTTGGCTGATGTCGAGGCAACAGAGCTTCCCAAACTTACGTTTCTGCATCCTTGGGGGTGGAGTCCGTCTTCTCACTTGGCTTTGGCGCCGCTCAAACCGTATTGCGATGAGACGTTTCAATCTCATCCTGTTGCTCAATGGAGTGATGCGCACTATGAAATATACGGCAAAGGCGTTGTGGTAGATGTATTGCCTCGTATTTTGGAACGATTGGCTCCTTATCAAATTAATTTTATTCCTCAGCGTTGTGCGTCGATCGAAGAGATTGAGCAAGAGGCAGCTCTGCGTAGTATCGTGGTGAAGGCTCCTTGGTCGGGAGCAGGCAAAGGGGTTCGTTTTATGCACCGCGAACTTACACGTTTCGAACGTGAATGGAGCAAAGGGGTGCTCAAGCAGCAAGGTTTTGTAACAGTAGCAACGCTCGTGGAAAAGGTACACGACTTTGCCATGCAGTTTTATATACATCCCGATGGTGCGATCGAGTATCTGGGGATCTCGCTTTTCTTTACCAATGAGCATGGTGCTTATGTGGGTAACCATGTGATGAGTCAGCCCGAATTATACACTGCTCTAAAGAGTTATTTGGATGATACCGTTCGGTCCGAAACTTTCGACGAAGAGTTTGCAACCATTCGCGATACCTATCTGTCGATTCTTCCCGAGTTGATAGGCCGCAATTACTGTGGTTACTTTGGTATAGATATGATGCTGATCCGAGATGCCGATGAAAGTATTCGCATTCATCCGATGGTTGAGATCAACCTGCGCTGTAATATGGGTATCTTAAGTAGCGAAGTTTATAATCGCATTGTACATCCGGCTGCCAAAGGACGAATGATTATCGACCATGCACCATCGGCCGAGGCATTGCGCACAAAGCTCGATGAGCTAAAGTTGAAGTATCCTATGGTAATTCACGAAGGAAAGGTACAGTCGGGCTTCTTCGCGCTTACTCCGGTTTGTAGCGACTCACTCTATTGTGCTTATTTGATCTTAGATAATACCGGTGCTTTACAAGAATCATAGAAGCATCGACTTTATAATCGGTATTTTTTTACGACAAATCGAGGTTATTGCATTTTTCTGGTTTGTTTTGTTATATTTGTTTATTGGTTAAACAAAATACCGAATAAAACACTTTACGTGAATATATAACTATATAGTGAAGCTCATGAAGTCTGACAGCTTAGTAATCATACCGACATACAACGAAATCGAGAACATCGAGAACATCATCCATACAGTAAAAAAGCTGCCTAAGGCTTTTGATATACTTATTATAGATGATGGTTCGCCCGATGGAACGGCTAAAGCAGTAAAGAGTCTGCAAGAAAAATATGTCGATACCCTTTTTATCATCGAGAGAGCAGGAAAACAAGGTTTAGGTACTGCCTATATTTGTGGGTTCGAATGGGCTTTGAAACATGGTTATGACTATGTTTTTGAGATGGATGCCGACTTTTCGCACAATCCGGCAGATTTGCTAAAGCTGTATAATGCTTGTGCAAACGAAGGAAATGATGTTGCCATTGGTTCTCGTTACAGCAATGGCGTGAACGTTGTTAACTGGCCGCTTTCGCGCGTGTTGATGTCGTATTTTGCTTCTGTCTATGTGCGTTTTGTAACCGGTATGAAAATAGCCGATACAACAGCGGGCTTCAAGTGTTACAGACGTAAAGTGTTGGAAACAATTGATCTCAATAAAATTCATTTCAAAGGATATGCTTTCCAAATTGAAATGAAATATGCTGCATATAAATGTGGCTTTAAACTGACCGAAGTGCCGATCATTTTTATCAATAGAATATTGGGCGTATCTAAAATGAATTCGTCGATATTCGGTGAAGCACTTTTCGGTGTTCTTAAACTTCGCTTGTGGGCCCTTTGTGGAAAATTCCCTCACAAGAGAAGTTCGTCAAACTAACTATACAACATCGTTACGTATATTAAATCGCATACAAATCAGTGCAAATAATGAAGAGTTTACTTATTAAAGACGCAACAATGGTCAATGAGGGGAAAAAACAAATTGCCTCAGTATTGATCAAAGGGAATCGAATTGAACGTGTTTATACCGGAGAAGTTCCGGCAGAAGCATTGACAGCCGACCAAGTGATTGACGCAACCGGATTGTTGCTTCTTCCCGGAGCTATCGACGATCAGGTGCATTTTCGTGAACCGGGTCTTACACATAAAGGAGAAATCTTTACCGAAAGCCGTGCGGCTGTAGCAGGAGGGGTGACTTCGTTTATGGATATGCCAAATACAAAACCTCAGACTACAACGATCGAAAATCTGAATGCTAAATTTGATAGAGCAGCAGAGGTTTCGTTGGCAAACTATTCGTTCTTCTTCGGTGCAACAAACGATAACATGGACGAGATCAAAAGTCTGGATAAAACGCGTGTACCGGGATTGAAACTTTTCATGGGATCTTCTACCGGAAACATGTTGGTAGATAACGAAGAAACGCTGGGTCGTATCTTTAGCGAATCGGGTTTGATCATTGCCGTACATGCTGAAGAGGAGTCTGTAATCAAACGCAATATTGAAACATTCACTTCGCAATATGGCGAAGATCTTGATATCTCTTTCCATTCGAAGATCAGAAGTGAGGAGGCTTGCTATAAGTCATCTTCTAAGGCTGCTGCTTTGGCAAAGAAATACGGAGGTAGATTACACATTTTGCACCTTTCTACAGCGAAAGAGCTCGAATTGTTGTCGAATGGCCCACTAGAGGAGAAACAAATTACAGGAGAGGTTTGTGTACACCATTTGTGGTTTACCGATGCCGACTATGCAACATATGGCAACCGTATCAAATGGAATCCGTCTATCAAAACAGAGACAGATAGAGATGCGTTGATTGAAGCAGTAAATAACGGAACCATCGATATCGTTGCGACCGACCATGCCCCACATCTTTTGTCAGAAAAAGAAGGAAGCTGTTTGAAAGCTGCATCGGGAGGTCCGTTGGTACAACACTCATTGGTGGCAATGCTCGAATTGGCTCGTCAAGGTAAATTTACGGTAGAGAAAGTTGTTGAAGTAATGGCGCATCGTCCGGCTCAATTATTCCATATCGAGGAGAGAGGTTTTATCAGAGAAGGATATTATGCCGATCTTGTGCTTGTAGCTCCGGAATCAGAGTGGACAGTAGCTCCTGAGAATATTCTTTATAAATGTGGATGGGCACCTTTCGAAGGCTTTATATTCCACAATAAAGTGCATACAACATTGATCAACGGTGAAGTTGCATATAGTAATGGAGTAGTTAATGACGCAGTACGCGGAATGGAAGTGAAATACAATCACTAATCGATCACGCTGCTCATTATTGAGATAAATGAAAGTAGCTAACAGTCGTTTTCAATTAAAAGAAAATTGATTTGTTAGCTACTTTTTGTTTTATAGAATTTGTAGCGGTCTACCACTTCTCGTACATATTTATAAGTTTCTGTACCACGCAGATAACCGTGCTTGCATACGGGATCGTTGTAGTACTTGGGATCGCTTTTGAGTTTGATAAACTCTTCCACATTTCCATCCCAAACATTGGGGTTCTTTCCATACTTTTCGGCCAGTCGTTGCGCATCATACACGTGTCCGATACCGGCATTGTAGGCCGCGAGGGTGAATTTGATAATCTCTTCCGGATCTGTTATCTCCGAAAAGCCATTTCTAAATCGTTTCAAGATTTCCACACCACCTTTGATCGATGTTTCCGGGTTCAAGACATCTTGCCTCGACATGCCAATACCTTTAGCTGTGCGAGGCATGATGCCCATAACTCCTTCTGCTCCGGCCCAAGATGCTGCTTGGGGCTTGAAGCGTGATTCTTGATATCCGATCGATGCGATCAATTGCCATTCCCAACCCAAGTTTGATGCATACTTTTTAAAGTATTTATCAAAAGGTGAAATCATTCCGTTGAGGATTGGGAGTACTTCATAATCATCGGGTAGTTTACTCAGCTCAAAATATCGTTTCACAATCGCTTTGTAGCGGGTCGTGTTTTTATTCTTTTCAAACCAGCTGTTGATTGAATCGGCCAATACGGGAGAATTCTTTGACACAGCCCACGAAGAGCGTTGAGGAAAACTCACCTTTAGGTCTACATCAATATTTTTGTAATAGGTTTTGTTGAGTTTGGCAATCAGGTCGTCACTAACCGTGTATTTGATTTGTCCAAGCGATACCATCTCGATCAAATCTTCAGTGGTGATTGTATCCTTCTCGATGTCTTTGATGATGATACCTCCTCCTAATTCGCTGTTTAAGTTTTTGAGGCGCTCGTGATGTTTGGTGTCGTGTTTTACGTATACCTCTTTGCCAATCAGTTCTGTTACGTCTTTAAGTAGCGTATCTTTTCTCTCGTTACGCTGTACCAATACTTGGCTGGTTACAATCTCACGACCGCAATAGATAACTTTGTTCTTGAGTTGATTGGTTACAGGGATGTTATACATGATCACATCGCCTTCGCCATTCAACAACATTTCTGTTAGTTTATTGGGGTTTTCGGCCACTTTTACGTTGAGCTTGAGTCCGTGACTTTCTGCAAAGTCTTGCATCATTTCATACTCATAACCCATCGGCTGCATTTTGTACTGAAAGTACGAAACGGAGCTATAAAGCGTAATGGCCGTGATTTCACCTTGTGCCTTTATCTGGTCAAAATCTGAAAAAGAGGTTTCTTCCTCTTGTTCTTGATCGTTTTTCTCGCTCTGCTTGTTTTGGCAAGCCGAAAGAGAGCATATCAAGGATAGAAAAAGAAAACCTCTTTGTATTGCTTTATTTAATGTCATTTACAATGTTCTAAGTCAACTCAACGTCGCTCCAGCAACACAACATTTTCTACGTGATGTGTGTGTGGGAACATATCAACAGGACGTACTTTCTTAACTTTATATGCCTCATCAAGAAGAGCCAAGTCGCGTGCTTGTGTTGCCGGGTTACAGCTTACATACACGATACGTTTCGGTTCTGCAAATAAGATCGTCTTGATTACATCATCGTGCATACCTGCGCGAGGTGGGTCGGTGATGATTACATCCGGACGGCCATATTGATTGATAAAGTCTTGTGTAAGGATATCTTTCATATCTCCGGCAAAGAACAAGGTATTCTCGATGTTGTTGATTTGAGAGTTAACCTTAGCGTCTTCAATTGCATCCGGAACGTATTCGATACCGATAACACGTTTTGCTTGGTGTGCTACGAAGTTTGCGATTGTACCGGTACCTGTGTAAAAGTCATAAACCAATTCTTCGCCGGTAAGTCCTGCAAACTCACGTGTGATTTTATATAGGTTGTAAGCCTGTTTGCTATTTGTTTGGTAGAACGACTTAGGACCTACCTTGAAGTTCAAACCTTCCATCTCTTCGATGATATGGTCTTTACCTTTGAATACAATCACGTCTTGGTCTGAGATTGTATCGTTACATTTCTGATTGATTACATACATTAATGATGTAATTTCAGGGAATGTATCGGCCAAATGCTGTAGTATGGCTTCACGTTTTTCTACATCTTCGTGGAAGAATACAACAATAAGCATTACTTCGCCGGTAGAAGCTGTGCGGATGATGATATTTCTCATAAATCCTTCTTGTGCACGCAAGTCGAAGAATGAATAGTTGTGCTCAAGCGCAAACTTACGGATTTCAAGACGAATGCGGTTAGACAAGTCCGACTGCAACCAACATTTGTTGATGTCTAGAACTTTGTCAAAACAGCCCGGGATGTGAAAGCCAAGAGCATTCATACAATCAAACTCGACGCCCGAATTCATATCAGCTTCGGTAAGCCATTTTTTGTTTGAGAACGTAAACTCTAACTTGTTACGGTAGAATTCTGTTTGCTCTGATCCTAAGATAGGCAATACTTCCTCCATTTCGATCTTACCAATACGGGTAAGATTGTCCATAACTTGTTTTTGTTTGTATTTCAATTGGTCGGCATAGTGAATGTGTTGCCATTTGCAGCCACCACAAATACCAAAGTGCTCGCAAAAAGGAACGGCTCTATTTGCCGCATATTCATGAAATTTTACCACTTTGCCCTCTGCATAGTTCTTCTTTCTGCGTGATAGCTTCAAGTCTACTATGTCGCCCGGAGCTACAAAGGGTACAAAAATAACCATGTCGTCAATCTTTGCGATAGCCTTACCTTCGGCTGCAACATCTGTGATTGTAATGTTCTCCACGATAGGGAGTTGTTTCTTCTTTCGTGCCAATTTGTTATATGCTATGTATGTTCGAAAATCAAATCAATCGGGGCTTTCAATCTGTCTCTAATAAAGTTCAGATGAGAAAACACCTTCTTCTTCAAGATGCAAAGTTATTCAAATCCTTTTCCAATCCATGTTATATGTTGCTAAACATGAAATTTGTTTGCCTTTTTTTGCACACGTTTAAACAATTTATCTATCTTCGTTCTTATAGAAAAAACCGTATACCACGCATAAATAAAGCGATTGACCGTTATATATCAACTGTGAGAATCACAAAAGTGCTGGTATATTGAATGTTGAAAAAACTTTAAATCATTATGGAGAAAAAAAGAGTTTATTTGTTCGGAAACGGACAGGCCGAGGGTAGTGCCGGTATGAAGAATTTGTTGGGTGGTAAAGGCGCGAATCTAGCAGAAATGAACTTAATAGGAGTTCCGGTTCCACCCGGATTCACAATCACGACCGATGTGTGTACTGAGTATAATAAATTGGGACGTGAAGAGGTTATTAAACTGCTGCAGGCCGATGTTGAAAGCGCGATTATACATGTTGAATCTCTAATGAATTGTAAGTTTGGGGATAAAGATAATCCGTTGTTAGTTTCTGTGCGCTCCGGCGCTCGAGTATCTATGCCCGGAATGATGGATACCGTGCTTAACTTAGGGCTCAATGACGAAGCTGTAGAAGGCATTGCCCGCAAATCGGGAAATGAGCGCTTTGCATGGGACTCGTATCGTCGTTTTGTGCAAATGTATGGCGATGTTGTTTTGGGAATGAAACCACAATCGAAACAAGATATCGATCCGTTTGAAGAGATTCTCGAAGACGTAAAAAAGAGTAAAGGCGTTACACTTGATACGGATCTTACCGTCGCTGATCTCAAGATCCTTGTAAAACGTTTCAAGACCGCTGTAAAATATCGTACGGGAAAAGATTTTCCAGATTGTCCGTGGCAGCAACTATGGGGTGCCGTATGTGCCGTATTTGATAGTTGGATGAATGAGCGGGCAATAACCTATCGTCAAATGTATCAGATACCGGAAGAATGGGGAACTGCTGTGAATGTACAAGCCATGGTGTTTGGAAACATGGGCAATACTTCGGCTACAGGTGTTGCATTTACCCGCGATGCAGCAACCGGAGAGGATGTTTTCAATGGCGAATATTTGATTAATGCGCAAGGAGAGGATGTGGTTGCCGGTATTCGTACTCCGCAACAAATCACGATTGAGGGTTCCCGCAGATGGGCTCGTTTGCAAGGAGTGCCTGAGCAGGTGCGTGCGGCTAAATATCCTTCGCTCGAAGAAACAATGCCCGAAGCTGCCGGAGAGCTTTTTGCGGTAGAAACAAAACTGGAAAATTATTTTAAAGATATGCAAGACTTAGAGTTTACCATTCAAGAGGGTAAACTGTGGTTGTTGCAAACGCGCAATGGGAAGCGTACCGGCGCAGCTATGGTAAAAATAGCGATGGATATGCTTCGTGAAGGAATGATTGATGAAAAAACGGTTCTTGAGCGTGTCGAGCCAAACAAATTGGACGAATTGCTTCACCCTGTGTTTGATGCTTCAGCATTGAAGAAGGCGAAGAAAGTTGCAAAGGGGCTTCCTGCATCGCCGGGAGCAGCCACCGGACGTGTGGTTTTCTTTGCTGATGAAGCCGAAATGTGGGCAGAAGCTCGTCAGAAAGTGATTTTGGTACGTATCGAAACATCTCCTGAAGACTTGAAAGGTATGAATGTTGCCCAGGGTATTCTTACTGCTCGTGGTGGAATGACCTCGCATGCTGCGGTGGTGGCACGCGGTATGGGTAAATGTTGTGTGTCGGGTGCCGGTGAAATTCAGGTAGATTATAAAGCGAAGACGGTGATCATGGGTGGTCAAACTTTTAAAGAAGGGGATTGGATCTCTTTAAATGGTTCTACCGGTGATGTCTTCGACGGTGATATAAAAACGGTAGATCCGGAGCTTAGCGGAGACTTTGCCGCAATTATGGAATTGGCAGAGAAATATACGGTTATGTCTGTTCGTACGAATGCCGATACTCCGAAAGATGCAGAGGTTGCTCGCAAGTTTGGAGCCAAAGGTATCGGCTTGTGTCGTACAGAGCACATGTTTTTCGAAGGAGAACGTATCAAAGCGATGCGCGAGATGATTCTTTCCAAAACACAGATTGGTCGTAAAGTTGCTTTGCAGAAACTACTGCCTATGCAACGAACGGACTTTGAAGGTATCTTTCGTGCAATGGATGGATTTGGCGTAACCATTCGTTTGCTTGATCCACCTCTACATGAGTTTGTTCCGCATCAACTGGCTACACAAAAAGAATTGGCCGAAGAGATGGGTCTTACGCTCGATGAAGTGAAGTTGGCATGTGATTCTCTTGAAGAATTCAATCCGATGCTTGGTCATCGCGGTTGTCGCTTGGGGAATACGTACCCTGAAATCACCGAGATGCAGGCGAGAGCTATTATCGAGGCTGCATTGAATGTGAAAGCAGAAGGTATCGACGTGCATCCTGAGATCATGGTTCCGCTAGTAGGTATCGATGCCGAATTGCAAATGCAAACAAGCATTATCAAGCGTACGGCAGAGAAGGTCTTCGAGGAGCGTGGTATACGAATCGACTATAAGATCGGTACAATGATCGAGGTGCCTCGTGCTACGGTAACGGCCGACAAGATTGCACAGCATGCAGAGTTCTTCTCTTTTGGTACGAATGACCTTACGCAAATGACCTTCGGTTTCTCTCGCGACGATGCCGGCAAGTTCCTTAAAGTATACAAGGAGATTGGTATCATCAAAGTGGATCCGTTTGAAGTGCTCGACCAGGAAGGTGTTGGTGCTTTGATTAAAATTGCAGTAGCAAAAGGTCGTTCGGTAAAACCGGAGCTTAAGCTCGGTATCTGTGGAGAGCATGGAGGCGAACCATCGTCGGTTAAGTTCTGTCACAGCGTAGGCATGAATTATGTAAGTTGTTCTCCATTCCGTGTGCCTATTGCCAGAGTTGCAGCAGCACAAGCGGCTATTGAACAAGCAAAATAAGAATAAGATCTAAACAGCATAATCATGACTAAATATATATGTGCATTATATACGATTGATAAGCTGTAAGCAAGTTGGTCCGAAACTGTTTTATATGACTGTATAAGACATTTCGGACTTTCTTATTTTATAAAAAACATGTATCTTTGCAGCCAATAAAAGAATTTATATAACAATTATTTATGCAACAATTGAAATTATCTCCGGTACAACGTCTTTTGGTTGGTACGCAGTTCTTGTTTGTAGCTTTTGGTGCCACGGTGTTGGTTCCGCTACTTGTAGGGCTCGATCCTTCTACGGCTTTGTTTACCGCTGGTGTCGGCACACTTATCTTTCATTTAATCACGAAAGGAAAGGTGCCTATTTTTTTGGGTAGTAGTTTCGCGTTTATCGCGCCTATTATCAAAGCTACAGAAATCTACGGACTTGCAGGTACACTTTCTGGTCTAGTATCGGTAGGTGCGGTTTACATGTTGATGTCGGCTCTTATCAAATGGAGAGGTGTTGGCTTTATCCGCAAATTGTTTCCTCCTGTAGTAATTGGTCCGGTTATTATGCTTATCGGTCTTTCTTTGGCTTCTACAGGTGTAAGCATGGCTTCACAAAACTGGATGCTCGCAGGTGCTTCACTTGCAACAGCAGTTTTAGTTTCTCTATGGGGTAAAGGCATTGTACGTCTTATTCCTATCTTTTGCGGTATTACTGTGGGATATATTACAGCGTTGCTATTTACAGATATGGACCTTACTCCGATAAAGGAGGCTGCATGGTTCTCTTTTCCTCAGTTTGTGACTCCTCAGTTTTCATGGGAAGCTGTTCTATTTATGATTCCGGTTGCCATTGCTCCGGTTATTGAGCACATTGGTGATGTATATACCGTGAATGCGGTAACAGGTAAAGATTTTATCAAAGATCCGGGCTTGCATCGTACGATGCTTGGCGACGGTGTTGCTTGTGTTTTTGCCGGACTTATCGGCGGACCTCCCGTTACAACGTACTCAGAAGTTACAGGTGCGATCTCTCTTACTAAGATTGCAGATCCTGTAGTAATTCGTATTGCTGCGGTGGTAGGTATCTTGTTCTCTGTATTTGGCAAGATCAGTGCATTGCTTAAAACAATTCCGGCTCCTGTATTGGGCGGTATCATGTTGTTACTGTTTGGTACAATTGCTTCGGTAGGTGTGGCAAACTTGATTCAATCGAGAGTAGACCTTGGTAAAACAAGAAACTTGATCATCACTTCATTGATCCTTACTTTTGGTATCGGTGGTGCAGTGCTTCAAGTTGGTAACTTCTCATTGGCAGGTATCGGTTTGGCGGCATTGCTTGGTGTGATCTTGAACTTGATTCTACCAGAAGAAAAAGTTCAATCAAAATCTGAAGCTGAGGCGGAAGCTGAAGTAAATGATCATCCGGATTTATAATAAAAACATTCGATTCACTCGATAAGATAAAAATAGGAAAAGAGACTTTGTCGTAACGATGAAGTCTCTTTTTTTATGGTTCTAGGTCTATACTCAAGCTATTTTTGTACTTTGGCACCCTCAATACAAAAACAGACTTGTTTATTGTATGGTGAATACTTTAAGAAAGAACAATATTGCTCAAAACCGAAATCAATGATTACAGAAAACGAACAACAACGATACAGTCGCCATTTGCTACTCGATGGCTTTGGTATAGAAGGACAGGAGAAGCTCGCGCAATCGAAAGTGCTGATTGTAGGGGCCGGAGGTTTAGGTTCACCGGTTGCATATTACCTCGCTGCTGCCGGAGTGGGAACTATCGGTCTTATCGATGGCGATGTTGTTGATATCTCAAATCTTCAACGTCAGATCATCCACGATACACTGCATATCGGTATGCCCAAAGTAGATTCGGCTGCCGAGAAGATCATTGCACTAAATCCACATGTGCATGTAAATACCTACCATGAACTATTCACTGCTGAAAATGGTGAGGCATTGGTGCAAGCGTATGATTTCATAATTGAATGTACCGATAATTATGCTGCAAAGTTCTTGGTAAATGATATTTGTGTTGCGGCTCAAAAACCATTTTCTCATGGAAGCGTGCTACGACTCGAAGGACAGGCTATGACATATGTGCCCGGAAGCGCATGTTACCGTTGTTTGTATCCGCAGGCTCCCCTTGATGGAGTGGTGCCTACTGCTGCTCAAGCCGGAGTAATGGGACCGGTAGCAGGATTGCTCGGGACGATTCAGGCCACCGAGGCTTTGAAATATCTTACGGGTATCGGGACACTACTAACCAATCGACTGTGTGTGGTAAATGCTTTGGGTATGAATTTTATGAATCTCAAGATTGCACGCAGAAGTGATTGTGAAACTTGCTCAGCTCATTGATTGTTATTCTTCTAAATGGTTTTATTATTATGAATAGATCTCAAGTTTTATCGCAAATAGCACAATGTGTAGAGGAGCTTACTACGCATACGGAACAACGATATCCGTTTATCCCGGAACATAACTGTCCGTTACCTTCTTCTACTCAGATAGAAAAGATTATGGACTTGATCAAAGCAATACTTTTTCCGGGTTATTTTGGTGAGGACATCGAACTGCAAGATCGTACCGTGGCATACTATGCCGGAGTATGGCTCGAACAGGTGTATGATTTATTGTCTGAGCAGATTTACTTTAGTTTATGCTTTGATCGATATGATGCCAAAGGTCAGGCCGAAATGCCAGATGCTAACTGTCTTGAGTGTAGCAGAGATAAAGCGGGAGAGGTTGCTTTGAGATTGATTCAATCTTTACCACGTATCAAATACTTTATGTCTACTAGCGTGAAAGAAATTCACGATGGAGATCCGGCGGTAGGTAAGTACAGTGAAGTGATCTTTAGTTATCCGGCTATCAATGCTATATTATACTACAGAGTTGCTTACGAGTTGTTGCTCGCCGGAGTACCCGTGTTGCCTCGTATGATCTCTGAGTTGGCACACTCACAAACGGGTATCGACATTCATCCCGGAGCTACAATTGGAGAGTATTTTAGTATCGACCATGGTACCGGTATTGTAATCGGAGCTACATGTATTATCGGCAATCACGTCAGACTTTATCAAGGGGTAACCTTAGGCGCAAAGAGTTTTACACTCGATGAGGCGGGTAATCCAGTAGATTTGCCACGACATCCTATCTTGGAAGATAATGTTACTGTGTATTCAAATGCTACGATTTTGGGACGCATTACCATTGGTCGTAATTCGGTTGTAGGTGGTAACGTATGGCTTACTCATTCGGTGCCCGAAGATTCACGTATCCTTCAATCCAGACGCTAGTTGCCAAAACAGGGAGGGTATACAAAAAGAAAGCCGACTCGATAATGGTTCGAACGTCGGCTTTAAATAGATATGTTTGAATATTGTTTTGTGTCATCACATAGATGGCAAGTTACATGACTCTCTTTTTTCATGTTACCAATAGGGATATGTATTTATTCATTTTCAATTCGCGGCAATCACTTTTAGTTAGACATCGCGTTACATATAACCTATCTCTATCCGTCGAGCAATTTTGGATGATCGACATACAGATAGTCGAGAGTCTCTTCCGTTAGCTTGAAGAGTTCGCAGGGATCTTTCGATCGACACCACGAGAGAACTTTGGTAGATAATTGACATCATCACCTGCCTTGTCTCTCTTCGACAAAGCTGAAAAACTGACATTGGAAATAAACTATATTAAACACACAGATGATAATTATCGAAAGAAAAAATAGTGATGTTCAATCTATCTACTCCAATTTGCTTTTCATGTCGTTAAATATGATATTTACTAAATTCATATATATAACCAACGTAGATGAATAGTTGTTGCTATGAAAGTTCTCTTTTTTTGCGGTAAAGCGCAAGTTTCACTCATTTTATACTCCCTTTAGAAGTCCTGTTTTAAATAGGTTATTCTTTATAATACTTATGATTTATAGCCAGATGAAATAGGCTATTTGTAAGATTGATATAAATAAGGTATATTTGCAGATATATTCCATATTTTAATCAGAATGAATAAGTTATTAAAATCACTAATCCTTTGTTTTGTAGCGACACTTGCTATCTATGCTCAGACCGATGAGCGCCACCAAATGAGTAATTCACATGTTTCGATCAATGCAATCGATTTCCGTTCTTCACGTAATCTAGAGACAGTAAAAGATGGTAATCGTGACTTTATTATGGGTAAAGCTAAAACCTATGATAATGCTAAAGATGGCGAACCAGGGAAGTTGTTTCAGCCTTATGCCGAATACGGAATTAAAAGTAAAATGGCAGGTGGTACATTTAAGGTGACCATTACATATAAGATTGATAAAGAAGAACGTAAAGAGAACAAAGGCGCAACTCGTAAAGTGCGTTTAGCTCTTGACGAACATTCGCCGGTAGAGATTGAACTAAAAGAGAGTGGACTTGGATATTTAAAGGCTGTTCAAGAGTTTGATATGAAGTTCTTGAGAGGCAAGAACCATGTTGTCAAGCTATGGTTACCATCTAGAGGTGTAATGGTAGACAAGATCGACATTCGTCGTAAGCTTTTTAAGTAATCAAAGCATTGATTCATATTCTTTTTTTTCTATTTTGAGTAGTGCGAAATGTTTTCAATGAAACCGCATTTCTGTTTTCGTTGAAAACAAAAAATAGTCTTCGTCGAAGACGCAAAATCGTTTTCAAGGAAAACGAAAAACACTTATCGGAAAGGTAAAAAGCTGTAGAATCAGTAAGTCATAAAATATAAAACGAGTCGTACTTTATTACAAAGTGCGACTCGTTTTTTTATGTCGTTTCGTTGAGAATGCAGTGTTATGCTTTTGGATAAAGCGGACTGTATAGCTGCGTTTTCTCGCGAACTACAAGTTTACCGTCTTTTACAAAGCCTTCGCCACGTTCGCTCAAGTGTTCTACCATCTTGCCACGAAGCATTTCCAATTGCTTTGCATACTTTTTATCTTTCGAAAGCTCGCGTTCTTCGAGCGGATCTTTAGTCAGATCAAACAACTGCTCATCGCCCGTATGCATGAACCAAATGTATTTGAGTTTGCCGTCGGTAAGGGCACACCAATAG
>X396_Morelets_crocodile__coassemble_57_pt1 | contig 16770 bp, 18 predicted proteins | sample X396_Morelets_crocodile__metabat2_low_PE_001 | metagenome-assembled genome bin X396_Morelets_crocodile | reverse complement strand
CAGTAATAGAAGGAGAAGTGGTAGTTTTCGAAGCAAGGTCAACACGATCTATTTAGGTTTTCTTCAATGAATGCATTGCTTTGGCAACCATAAAAAAGACGACAAGGGTAAGGATAATAAATGCACCCGATGGCACATTGAGAAAGTAGGAAAGATAAAGTCCGGCCAAACATCCGACGAAGCCGAGCAATACGGACCCGAAAGCGATGGTGCGAAAGTTGGCACTAAACACATTTACCGTCATTTGCGGAAGCGTGAGTAACGACATCAACAGCATGATCCCTACCAAACGAATGGCCAACACAATGGTGACTGCGACCAGACACATCATGGTGTATTCGATGAGTTTTACGGGAAGGCGCTTCGTGGAAGCAAACTCGCTGTCGAACGATACATAGAGTATCTCGCGGCGAAAGAGCTGAAACAAGGCAAACACGACCGCGGCAAGGATACTTACGATCGTAATATCGGAAAAACTCACCGTGAGTATGTTACCAAACAGGAAGGCCGATAGATTGGGTGCATAGCCCGGTGTCATGAAAATAAACAATACGCCGAGTGCCATCCCCAACGACCAAAAGGCTGCGATGGCAGAGTCTTCACGAATATCATACTTCTTCGAAACCCATTCGACACCAAAGGCCGAAAGCACCGAAAAGCAAAGTGCGGAGATAATGGGGTTGATACCGAGGTAAAAGCCCAGTCCCAGTCCGCCAAACGACGCATGGGTAATACCACCGCTAATGAATACCAGTCGGCGCGATACAATGTAAGTTCCGATGATTCCGCATGCAATGCAGGTAAACAAGCTACCGAGCAAAGCATTCTGGAAGAAAGTGTATGATAATAGTTCCATAGGTTTAAGGATGAATTCTGCGTTCGGATACTACCAATAAGGCTTCGTCTTTGAGCTGATCAGGCAATTCGATGCCGCGCAACTGCAAACTGCGAAGCCAGCCGGCTACTTCCTCGCTTTTGAGTGTATAGAAAACTTCTCCGAAGTGGGATACTTCCTCATCGGTATATTCGTCGCCGTGTCGTCCGCGAAAGCGGTCGAGATCTTCGTCGTCGTAGTATTCGATGTCTTTGCTGACTGCTGCAAGCAGACTGTCTTTCTCACATAGCTCATGCGCACCGCAACATTCCTCTTCGGCTTCTTGTGGCTCAGGAATTGCGTCGATCTCGCCACGTTCGAGCATCTGCTCTAATTTGCGGTTACGGAAATAACCAATGATTGCGGCCACTAGGCCAAGGATGACAACTCCTAAGATTATCAACCACATAATTCTTTCTTTATTTTATTCTTCAACATTAAAACCGACTTGTTTGAGGTGATCCCAATATTCGGGATACGACTTCGATACAACGCCCGGTTCATCTACCAATACAGCTTCACCCAACAATGCAATCGGTGCAAAGGCCATGGCCATGCGATGGTCTTCGTAGGTCTTTACAACCGGTACAGCGGTAACGTCTACGCGTTCGCCATTCCACTCCAAAATGCTGTCTTCGTGATCTGTTATCTTATAACCGAACTTTAGCAATTCGTTTTTCAACGCCTCGATACGGTCGGTTTCTTTAATCTTCAAGCTTTGTAGTCCTGTAAAACGAAACGGAACGTTTAGCATGCAGCAGGTCACAACAAAGGTTTGTGCCAAGTCGGGCTCGTTGACAAAGTCGTGCTCGAAGCGCTTGCATAGCGTCCCTGTCTTTGTGAGTACAACGCCTTCTTCCTCATAACGAGTGTGTACGCCCAGTTGCTCAAACAGTGTTGCCACTTTGCTGTCTCCTTGCGCGCTGTTGGCTTCGAGGCCAACTAAAAACACGTTCGCTTCTTTTGCCAATGCAACCATCTGATACCAATACGAAGCCGCACTCCAATCCGATTCTACTTTAAAAGGAATTGGCTTGTACGTTTGCGGTGCAATCGTTATGGTATTTTCATTCCACTCGGCATCTACTCCAAAACGTTTCATCAACGAAAGGGTGAGCGCGATGTAGGGTTTCGAGATCACGTTGCCCTTGAGTCGTAACACAAGACCGTGCTCCATTGTTGGAGCGACCATCAATAAGGCCGAAATGTATTGAGAACTCACACCTCCGTCAAGCTCAATTTCACCTCCTTGCAAAGCACTACCATAGATTTTCAACGGAGGATATCCTTCTTTCTCCATATATTCGATGCGTGCGCCAATGCTATTGAGGGCATCTACCAATATACGGATGGGTCTATTCTTCATACGTTCGGTACCTGTAATCACCCATTCTCCAAGAATCTTGGAAAGGAAAGCGGTAAGAAAACGCATAGCAGTTCCGGCAGCTTTGATGTCGAATACATTGCTGTCACTCTCGAAGGCTTTCACCATTACGTCGGTGTCGTCGCAACGAGACAAGTTGTCGATACCATACGGGCTATAGCTCAACGCATCGAGAATCAATGCTCTGTTACTAATACTTTTTGATGCCGGCAAGTGTATGTTGCCTTCGATCTTATCTATTCCTGTTACACGGTACTTCATCTGTTCTATCTATAATAGTGTGTTACAAAAGTAAGGAAAAAGAGAATAAAAGCAGAATAATTAATACCTTTGTTCGTAGGTATAAAGGTAAATGGCGGAATGATTACAGTAACAAACTTGTCCGATCTGAAGGGCATTGCACTCACAGCTACAATTGGCTTTTTCGACGGTGTACATCTCGGTCATCGTTTTTTGATAGAACAAGTGAAGCAAGAAGCAGCGAAGCAACAACAGGCATCGGCTGTGATTACGTTTCGTCAGCATCCTCGCCAGGTTTTGCACAGCGACTATCAACCCAAACTGCTTACGGGCTATGAGGAAAAGATTGCGCTGCTTGCCGAAACGGGGATTGACTATTGCATTGTACTCGACTTTTCGTTAGAGATTTCTCGCCTTACCGCACAAGAGTTTATCGAGCAGGTGCTTCGTGATCAATTGTATGTATCTACGCTTTTGATTGGATACGACCATCGTTTTGGGCACAACCGCAGCGAAGGCTTTGAAGACTACGTGCGTTATGGTGCTGCCGTGGGGATGACTATTTTGCAAGCACTGCAATACGACAATGGTCATACGCATGTGAGTTCGTCCGAAATCAGACGTTTACTACAACTCGGAGATGTTGCTACCGCATCTACCCTGCTTACTTATCCCTATCATTTAAAGGGTTCTGTGGTGAAAGGCTTCCAAATTGGCCGCAAAATTGGCTTCCCAACAGCCAATCTGCATATCGACGAACCGTATAAAATCATTCCGGCTATCGGAATTTACGCGGCTTGGGCCGTGATCGACCGTGCAATCTACAAGGCAATGGTTTATATAGGCAATCGCCCTACTGTACACGATAATACCCAAACCTCTATCGAGGCGAATATCATTGACTTTGATCGCGATTTATACAACAAAGAACATACGATACTTTTTGTTGATTTCGTGCGTGGTAATGCCAAGTTTGACGGACTAGAAGCTCTTAAGCGCCAAATATCGCTCGATAAGGTTGCGATTTCATCGATCCTTGATGATACTTCTCTTCCTCTCGACTTATAACAAAAAAGGAGCATAACCACAAAGCTATGGCTACGCTCCTTTTTTAGATAGAATTCGATTGTCGAATGAATCTAAGTATCGTGTTGATAATTTTAAATAGACGTTGGCATTTATTGCTCGTCTTCAATCGGAATCACACGTTTTACACTCTGACGCAATGAAATCAGCGTCTCTGTTGCAACTACTCCACCAATCTCTTGAATCTTGTCATTCAACAATTCCATCAAGTGCTCGTTGTCTCTTGCATACAGCTTGATCAGCATGGTGTAAGGCCCTGTTGTAAAGTGACACTCTACAACTTCCGGTATTTTCTCAAACTCAGGAACTACGTCTTTATACATAGAGCCTCTCTCGAGTTTCACTCCAATGTATGTACAAGTATTGTAGCCCAAAACTTTGGGATTGATGTGGTAACCGGATCCGACAATTACATTCATGTCGATCATTCGTTGAACGCGCTGGTGAATGGCTGCACGTGATACGCCGCACTCTTCAGCTACGTCTTTAAAAGGAATTCTGGCATTCTTCGAAATAATGTTCAGAATCTTCCTGTCCAGTTTATCTATTTTTTCCATAAACTTTTAGTTATAGATCTCTTACTCAAAAACAAATCAAAAGTAAGAAATCTCTTTCAAAACGAATAGAATTATCAAATAAAAGTATCTTATAGACAAAAAAGACGGGTGATAGATGCCAAATAACATCTTCACCCGCCTTAAATATTATGAAATCTCTTACTTTTCGATGTCGATCAATTCTACTTCGAATTGTAGTGTAGAGTTTGGTTTGATATCTCTACCTGCACCACGCTCACCGTAAGCAAGGTTAGCAGGAATCCAAAGGATGTATTTAGATCCTACAGGCATCAATTGCAATGCTTCTGTCCAACCTGGGATAACTTGGTCTACACCGAATACTGCAGGTTCGCCACGCTCTACTGAGCTATCGAATACAGTTCCGTCAAGAAGTTTACCAGTATAGTGAACTTTCACTTTGTCTGTTGCTTTTGGTTGTGCACCTTTACCTTCTGTTTCTACTTTGTATTGCAAACCGCTCTCAGTAGTGATTACGCCTGGTTTACCTTTGTTTTCTTCTAGGAATTTATCTCCTTCAGTCTTTGTTGCATCAGCTTCTTTTTGAGCAGCTTGAACGAAGTAAGTTTGCATGAAAGCTTGAGCTTCTTCCGGAGTCATGCTTGTTTTTTCACCTTTTACTGCTTCAGAGAAACCAGCGATAAGCGCATCTACATTCGCTTCGCCACCAGGAATAGTTTTAAGATTTTCCTTGTAGCTTGCACCTGTACTTACACCAATTGCATAGCTTACGCTATCCATATCAGTTTTTAACGTTACACTTTTCTTTGAATCGCACGATGTAGCAACTACACCCACTGCAGCAACTGTTACCGCAGCAATAGCACTAAATTTTCTCATGTTGTTTATTTATTTTACAATTTCCAATAATTCAACGTCAAATACCAATGCGCTGTTTGGCTCGATCACTTCACCTGCACCATGTTCGCCATAGCCAAGGTTTGAAGGAATGAACAAACGCCATTTATCGCCTTCTTTCATTAATTGCAAAGCTTCAACCCATCCCGGAATCACTTGGTTCACACCAAATACAGCAGGCTCACCTCTTTTTACAGAGCTATCGAAAACTGTACCATTGATCAAAGAACCTTCATAATGACATTTAACTTTGTCTGTTGCTGTAGGATGAGCACCATTGCCCGATTGAAGCACTTGGTATTGCAAACCGCTAGGAAGAGTTACTACACCTTCGCGATTTTTGTTTACTTCAAGAAACTCTTGTCCTGCTTTCAGATTCAACTCTAATTTTTCAGATTGCAATTTTGTAAAGAACTCGTTGATAATAGCCTTTGCGTCATCGTAGCTAATAGCCGGAGTTGTTTCATCCATTACAGATTTCAAACCATTTACAAAATCTTCAACGTTAATAGCGTTGATTCCTGAGCTTTTGAAATTGTTTCCAATACTCAATCCAAGTGCATAACTTACTTTATCCATGTGATGTATCTATACAATTAATAATAAACGACAAAAATAAACTAATTAAACATACATCCTCCATTAAGACTCAACTTTTTCATACATTTGCTTTTACTAAGTTGTATTTCATATGAAAAAGCTAGTTATACTTACCGGAGCAGGCATGAGTGCCGAAAGTGGAATCTCCACATTCAGAGACAATGGTGGACTGTGGGAGCAATATAAAATCGAAGATGTAGCTACCCCCGAAGGATTTCATGCGAATCCGAAACTCGTCCTTGACTTTTATAACCAACGCAGACGTCAATTGTTTCAGGTTGAACCCAATAAAGGGCACTCCGGATTAGCCGATCTTCAAAAGCAATTTGATGTACGAATCATCACACAAAACGTAGACAATTTGCACGAACGTGCAGGCAATACTTCTATTATACATCTACACGGTGAACTCCTCAAAGTAAGATCATCTAAAGATCCTGAGCTGATTTATGAATTGACGGAAGAAGCTCCTGATATTCACATAGGAGACTTGTGCGAAAAAGGCTCACAACTACGCCCACACATTGTATGGTTTGGAGAAGCTGTTCCGATGATCGAACCGGCAATCAAATGGGCTGAAGAAGCTGATATCTTTGTGGTAATTGGGACTTCGCTCAATGTGTATCCGGCAGCAGGACTACTTTCGTACGTAAAGAAAGGGAAACCTATCTTTTTGATTGACCCGAACGAGGTACGTACCAACCGCAACGATGTTACATTTATACAAAAGAGCGCATCGGAAGGAGTCGAGGAACTTTCTAAGATACTACAATCTTATGTCTAAAAGTATAGCATATTACCAGTCGCCTTTAGGCATATTGCAAATTACATCAAACGGATCTGCCATCACGGCAATCCGTTTCGTTGATGAAAAACCACTGGATCAAACCACCTCTCAATGCCCTATAATTGATACCGCAATAACCCAACTCGAAGAATATTTCGCCCATAAACGGGATCAATTCAACCTTCCTCTTGCCCCCGAAGGTGGTACCCTTTTTATGCAACAAGTCTGGAGTGAGCTTTTAAAGATAGGGTACGGAACCACAACTTCTTACAAACAGATAGCCATCGCTAGCGGTAATCCGAAAGCTTTTCGTGCGGTAGGCACCGCCATTGGAAAAAATCCCATCGCCATCGTTATCCCTTGTCACCGTATCATTCCTGCCTCCGGAGGTATCGGCAACTATGCATACGGTAAATCCGTTAAAAATAAACTTTTGCAACTTGAATTTAGAAGCATTAAATAATTCATCATAACAAACCATAATCAAAAGTCAATTTAACACACGTTTCCATTACTTATAAACGAAAAAACCTACATATTGATATCTTTGCGATATAATAAAGAACAAATTATAATCACAATGACTCGTAAACCCGGCATATTACTATCACTATTGCCTATCACAGCTCTCGTAATTTTACTTATCATAACCGTAAGTGTATTCAATAACAATGCCCTTAGCGGTGCAAGCCAAATTGTACTTTTAGTCGCAACAGCACTCTGCTGCGTAATTAGTGTTGGTTACTTAAAGGTGAGCTGGAAAACACTGGAGCATGCGATGGTAAACAATATCGATAGTGTAGCCCCTTCGATCTTGATCTTGTTAATGATCGGAGCCGTTGCCGGTACCTGGATGGTCAGTGGCGTTGTGCCTACGTTGATTTATTACGGGATGCAGATTATACATCCAAGCTTCTTTCTAGCTTCTACCTGTGTGATTTGTGCCATTGTTTCGTTGATGACCGGAAGTTCCTGGACTACCATCGCGACCATTGGTATAGCCCTTTTGGGTATTGGCAAAGTGCAAGGATTTTCGGAAGGCTGGATTGCCGGTGCAATCATTTCAGGAGCTTATTTCGGAGACAAGATGTCGCCACTTTCCGATACAACCGTGCTTGCCGCATCGGTATCGGAGACTCCGCTTTTCCGCCACATTCGCTACATGCTGATTACAACCGTACCCACGATGATTATTACACTGATCATTTTTGCAGTCTTCGGTTTTAGCAACGAAGTTACCAATACGGCAGAGATTGAGCGATTTAATACTGCTGTAGAACAAACATTCAATATTTCTCCATGGTTATTAGTAGTACCGGCTGTTACTATGCTTATGATTGCGAAGAAGATACCTTCGATCGTAACGTTGTTTGTATCGGCTGCATTGGCACTTGCTGCAACGTATATTTTCCAACCTGAATTGATTAAACAAATTGCAGGAAGCGAATATACCGGAGCTGCTGCAAGCTATGCCGGAGGACTAAAGATCCTTTTCGGATCTACGCAAATTGAAAGTGGATTTCAAGACTTGAACGAACTTATTGCCACGCGTGGTATGGGTGGTATGTTGAATACGATCTGGTTGATCATTTGTGCCATGTGTTTTGGCGGAGCCATGACTGCTAGCGGTATGTTGGGTACGATCACGGCGATGTTTATCCGTTTTATGACCAACACATTCGGTACGGTAGCGTCGACCGTTGCTTCCGGGCTTTTGTTGAATCTTACCGCATCAGACCAGTACATTGCCATTATCTTGAATGGTAATATGTTTAAGTCTATATATGACAAAGACGGTTACGAAGACCGCCTACTAAGCCGTACCTTGGAAGATTCCATTACGGTAACCTCTGCATTGATTCCGTGGAATACGTGTGGTATGACTCAGTCTACCATCCTAAACGTACCTACGTTGACATATCTGCCCTATTGTTTCTTTAATTTGATAAGCCCGATAATGACCTTGATCATTGCGGCTTTAGGTTATAAAATAAAACGTATAAAGTATGAGAAAAGTTAAGCTATCCCTTCTGGGTAAGGTGATACTGGCCATAGCGGCGGGCGTGCTGCTAGGTCAGTTCTTACCAGTTTCAATCGCGAGAATCTTTGTAACCTTCAATTCCCTTTTCGGGTCGTTTCTTGGTTTTAGTATACCGCTTATCGTTGTAGGGCTTGTTGCTCCTGCCATTGGTGAGCTGGGCAAAGGCGCGGGTAAACTTCTACTCATTACCGCCCTTATCGCATATGGATCCACACTTTTCTCAGGCTTCTTTACTTACTTTGCCAGCGACACAATTTTCCCTCATATACTGCCGGCAAACTCAGAGTTAAGTAATATCGACAACCCTGAAGACTTCCTTTTACTTCCTTATTTCAAGGTAGCGATGCCACCGATCATGGATATCATGACCGCGTTAATCATGTCGTTTGTACTCGGATTGGGTATATCCTCCATTAGTGGAACCAAGCTAAAAGGTGTGGCAAATGATTTCAAAGACATCGTCGACCTGCTTATTTCTAAAGTAATCATCCCATTATTACCATTACATATTTTCGGTATATTCCTCAATATGACCGTAAGCGGACAGGTGTTTCAAATCATCTTCCTATTCCTTAAAGTAATCGGTATCATCTTTGTATTGCACATCTTACTCCTAGTAATTCAGTTCTCGATAGCCGGAGCCGTAGCCAAACGCAATCCGTTCAAGCTACTCATCAATATGCTTCCCGCCTATATGACCGCGCTCGGAACACAATCGTCGGCAGCTACCATTCCGGTAACGATGAATCAGGCCATCAAGAACGGGGTGCGCGAAAACATCGCCATCTTTACCGTTCCATTGTGCGCAACTATCCACCTGGCCGGTAGCACCATGAAAATTGTAAGCTGCGCGCTTGCCATCATGATCATGTCGGGAATGCCGTTTGACTTTGCCACCTTTGCCGGCTTCGTAATGATGCTGGGAATAACCATGGTAGCCGCACCCGGCGTACCGGGAGGAGCCATTATGGCCGCATTGGGACTACTGCAAACGATGCTCGGATTCAACGAAACCGCTCAAGCATTGATGATTGCTCTCTATATCGCAATGGATAGCTTCGGTACCGCATGTAACGTAACCGGCGACGGTGCCATTGCGGTAATCGTAGATAAGATTGCGGGCAAACTAAATCGTACAGAAAAAAGTCACGAGGAAAGGTACGCTGAAGTCTACAACGAAACCGTGTAGAATCGCGACAAATACCCAGTCTTTGCCCGAATAACGAGTAATGACAGGAAGCGTGGTATCCATTGTTGTAGCTCCGCCTGCTGCAATGGGTGCCAGTTTTCCAAAAAAAGTAACCAGCAAAGGCGCGCACAACAATGCAAAGATCTCGCGAAAGATATTCGCCGTCAGTGCAATCGTGCCCAGTTCGGCTCCTTTGTATTGGGTAATAAACACCGTAGACAACGAATAATATCCAAAGCCGGAACCTACGGCCATCACATCAGAAATAGAAAAGCCCCGCATAAAGAAGCTGATTACAAAAGAGCCCAACAAAGTACCTGCGATGGTACCTATAGGCACCAACAATACTTTCGGTTTCATCTTCTTCACCATGCCACGCAACTGATCGTCGCAGCCAAGGCTTACTCCCACACAAAACAACAAAAAGTAAAGTGCATATATTGTAAAATCATTCTCTATAAAATAACCGGGAACCCATTCGGTGATACCCAATAAAACTCCTGCTACAAAAAAGGAAAGAATAATAAGCGTACTTTTCATGACTCTTTATTTTTAAACCAAATTGTATATACCAACCACGATACAAGCACACTACCCATCGTAGCAGCAAAAGAAATCAACACCGCATTTACCCCAATGGTAGAAAGGTTATTGATAATATCCTTGTTTGTTCCAACTGATATTCCTAAAAAGAAAAGCAATAACACAATCGCAACCGAGATCAATTTGCCCACCAAGCCGGCAATATGTCTCTTGCGCAACACGTAACCGGTCAAAATACCGATCACCATACAAGAAATAACTGTAAGCATATATCCTAAATTTAATCAAATCTTTACGTAAGCACCAATCGTACTCCCTACTCCGACAATTCGCTTATTATCAACGACACGAAACACCAAATCACCATGAACGGTTTCTATCGTGATGCGATCGCCTTTGCGCATATACGACACCGTATAGCACTCTTCCGTTTCACTGATTGCAATGGTCACCATTTTTTTATCCTTGAATTCGAGATAAGCAAACTCTGCCGTATTTTCAGAAATAAATCGTCCGCGAAGGGCCGACTTGCCCGATAAAATCAGTCCGAGCAACAAGGTTACCCCAACACAAAAAAGAATATTTCCTAAAAGCCCCATACGTCAATTTCATTAATTCATTACTGTACACAAAGATACTACTTTTCGTTTCAGACCGACATACTCCCTTAACAAGCGCAACAGTTTTGTTTTAAGTTATTAATTTTCACGTAACAGCATCGTTACCTCTATGCAACAAACAGGTGATTTCTTTGCCATTGTAAATCAATGATGAAGATTTGATACCAATGAACAGAATTCCTAATTCACTTTTGACCGTTGTTTTGTTGCTCGTATGCACAGCAAAAGTAGCCGCACAAACGAAAGCAGAAACAGGCAGCTTGTCGGGCGTTATTTTCGACCTCGAATACAACGAACCACTACTGGGAGCAACCGTTCAGATCGACGGCACCACACGCGGAACCGTTACCGACATAGACGGAAAGTATGTATTAGACAACATCCAACCGGGCACCTATACCATTCACATTTCGTACATCTCGTTCGAGCCGAAACGATTCAGCAACGTCGTGATCAAGAGCGGCGCTACTACAACCCTCGACGTAGAGATGAGCAAAGCCAATCTACAAATCGAAGAAGTGGTAGTAACAGCAAAACGCAACCTCGAAAGTGAAAACGTCTTGTTGCAACAACGCCAACTTTCCAACCTTGCCGTAGAGAGCATCGGTGCATCCGAAATGAGTATCAAAGGTATTTCCAACGCAGAAGACGGAGTAAAGAAACTTACCGGAATCTCAATTGGCGAAAGCAGTCAGGTCATTGTACGCGGACTTGGCGACCGCTACAGCGCAACCGCGCTCAACGGCATGCCTATCGCTTCGCCCAATCCCGACAACAAACTCATACCACTCACACTTTTCCCCTCGGCCGTGGTAAAGAATATTACAGTAAGTAAAGTGTATGATCCGAAACACTTTGCCGACTACTCGGGAGCCATGATCGACATCGAAACCAAAGAGAACATGGGCAAACACTATTTGTCGGTCTCGGCAACGGCGGGCGGAGTTATCAACACCCTGTTGAAAAGCTTCTATTCATCAGACAAAGAAGGCGGTATACCCTATCTGGGTTATGCAAGTGGTGGAAAACTTTCACAGCAAGTAAAAGATATGAGCTGGAATGATTTTCAAAACTTGAAAGCAGACCTCTTCAAAACCAACTTCGACATTCACAAAAAAAGAGCACTACCCAACATCGGACTCACTGCCGTGTGGGGAAGTATTTACAATATCGGAAACAATACGCTCGACGTATTGGCGGCCGGAAACTTCAAGAACGGTTACCAGATTAAAGAGCATATACTCTCGTCGACCCTTACGGCACAGGGCGTAAAACTCGACGAGTTCGAAGCCGATCAGTACCTATACGAAACCACGACCTCCCTTACGGGACAAGTAGGATACACGTTTGCCGGAAATCAGAAACTCTATTACAAACTACTGTATGCCCACAATACCGAAGACATGTATTCGAGACGTACCGGATTCGACGCCGAAGGGGTAGAACTGGAAGGAAGCAACAGCGTGTACCATGCCTACTCGTTGCTCAACAATCAAGTAGGCGGAAGTCATCCGCTAGGTAACTTATGGGCACTGAATTGGAACGCTTCGTACGGAACCACCGACAGCAGCGAACCCGATCGTCGCCAAGTTATGTACCAGCGCACACCCGAAGGTTATAAGATCTTTCGCCTCAATCAGCAAGAGACCATGCGCTTTTTCGGGAGCCTGAATGAGCACGAAACCACCGCTTCGGCACGTGCAACTTATTTCATCAACAAGCAAAGCAACAAAGAAAACACCTTGAACTTCGGAGCTGCTTACCGCAACAAGAACCGCGATTACGCTTCGCATAAGTATTATTATGCTTATAAAAATTCATTCGCAAACGACCTTGTTATCTCCGACATATACACTCCCGATTTCATCAATGCAAGCAACATTGCTTCGGGAAATATCAGTATCGTAAACGGAACGCTACCCAAAGATGCCTACAAAGCATCGATGCAAATTGCCGCGGCCTATGCCGACTTGGCTTGGAACCTCAATCAGCAATGGCTGCTCAACGTGGGGCTTCGCGGTGAATACGCCACACAAACCGTAAACTACTTCAACGATGCGGGCACGGCAAAGCAATCGGAAATCAAAGGCTTTGACCTCTTCCCGGCCATCAACGCAAAGTATAGCTCTTCGGCCCGCAACGCATGGCGCGTGGCTGCTTCACGCACCATTACTCGCCCTTCGTTTATTGAGATGGCTCCTTTCGATTACAAAGAATCGTACGGAAGCGCAACCATTCGCGGGTATGCCGACCTAAAGAACGCTTACAATTACAACTTCGACTTGCGATACGAGTTGTTTCCGGCAACGGGCGAACTCATCTCAATCGGGGGATATTATAAGTTTCTAGACAAACCCATCGAGCGTGTACAGGAATATTCGGGCTCGGCGATTCAAACGTTTCGTAACGTACAACAAGGGCAAATGGCCGGCATAGAAGCCGAATGGCGTAAAAACCTCGGGCGCGACTGGCGAGCAGGAATCAATGCCTCGTATATCTACACGTTTATCAAACTACCCGAAGATGGTGTCTACACCGACTCGAAAAGACAACTGCAAGGTGCTTCGCCGTACCTGATCAATGCCGACGTCAGTTACAATCCGCAATGGGGTAAAAATAACTCGGCCTCATTGGCACTGGTTTACAACCTGCGCGGGCCCAGAATCTATGCGGTAGGGATCAACGGCATCGGCAATGTAAACGAAAAAGAGGTTCACACCCTCGATTTCATCGGGTCGTGGCAACTCAACACAAAAGCCAAACTAACGTTTCAAGCCAAAAACATCATCAACCAATCGCGCATCCTTCAGCAAGAAGTGGCCGATACGGGAAAGAAAGAAACCGTAGGCAGATCCAAAGAAGGCATTAAACTGGAAGTCGGTTTCAGCTACTCATTCTATTAATCACACCAAATAAGATTCACACTTAAACTAGAATTGAACATGAAAAAGTCGTATTTAAAATTTGCATTCGGCACAATGCTTGCCATGATGGCCGTTAGTTTTGCTTCGTGCGATAGCCCGAACGATCCGGGTAACGACAACAATGAAAACCCAGATAAAGATCTTACCGTTTTGGAAGGAACATTGAAACGCAAACTCGAATTGGTTGCGGGAAAGACATATACTCTCAAAGGAGGATACCACGTAGAGCAAGGCGGTGAATTGGTAATTCCTGAAGGCGTTACCATCAAAGCCGCTACCGAAGGGGTACCTTACATCTTGATCGAACAAGGTGGCAAGATCAATGCGCAAGGAACAAAAGACAAACCAATCGTGATGACTCCGGATAAGTCGCAACCGGGCGCATGGGGCGGAATCCACATTTGCGGGAAAGCTCCGATCAACTTGAGCGGTGGAAAGGGCAAATCGGAAATCGGCGACGCTGAATACGGCGGTAATGACGCGGCCGACAACTCGGGCGTATTACGTTACATTCGTCTCGAATATACCGGCTTCGCATTCAACGAAGAGAAAGAATCAAACGGGTTTACCTTTTACGGTGTAGGCAACGGTACAATCGCCGAATACTTACAAGCATATATGGGTGCCGACGATGGATTCGAGTGGTTTGGCGGAACCTTAAATGCGAAATACTTGGTTTCGACAGGAAGCGAAGACGACTCGTTTGACTGGACCGAAGGCTGGGTAGGCAAAGGTCAGTTCTGGGTGGCACAACAGGCGGAATCGGGCGATTGCCTCATCGAAGCCGACAACCTTTCGGGCAACTTCCAAAGCACGCCGGTATCGTTTCCTACAATCGCAAACCTTACATTGATCGGCAACAATAGCGCAGACGCTGCTCGCGGTGTACGCCTTCGCGCCGGTACTTTCGTAAAGATGTACAACGCGTTGATTACGGGCAAATCGAGAGCCGTAACCATAGAAACTGCCGAAACCATCGAGAGCTTCAAAGACAATACATCGAAGGTAATGTATGTATGGGCTTCGGGCGAATTTGACAAAGCTAGCGAAGTGGCAAAGACATACGACCTGGCAGCGATCGAATCCAATGCGGTGAATGCAGACATTCCATTGAACGGTTTCATCGGTACTGTAGCAGGTGGCGAAGACCTAAGTAGCGACGCTTTCTTCGTGAAAACAGCATACAAAGGAGCTGTTGCAGCCGACAACGACTGGACAAAAGGCTGGACTCGCTCGCTTTAATCGCATCCAACTATAGATCAATACTTGAGAATCTGCCGGTGTTTCTGCCTCCGTGCAGATTCTCTTTTTTTACAAACCGAAACAATCTTTGCATTTATGTATACACGTATCTGGATTGCGCTGCTTTTTTGCACGCTTTTACCGAGTCTCAATACCCAACAAAAACTGACGTTGGTAGACGGCGTTTATTATACCGACTCTACACAAACGAAATCGTATACGGGCGACTATCTCGAATATTATCCCTCGGGAGCGCTCCGACTCGAAGTGTCGCTCAAAAACGGCAAGCCGCAGGGAAGTTATGTGGTTTACTTCGAAAACGGACGTCCGCAGGAAGTGCGAGGATACAAATACGGGCAGTTCAACGGACTTTGGCGCACCTATACCGAAGTGGGTTTCTTGGTAGCCGAAGCCAACTACAGCAACGGCAAAAAGAACGGCCGCTGGCGCGTGTGGGACGACTTGGGGCGTTTGCGCTACGAAATGTACTACAAAGACGGACGCAAGTGGGGTACTTGGAGTATCTGGGATCAAGAAGGGAAGCTCGTTTCTTCGCATACGTATCACTAAACACCACTTGTTTGGCGCAACAACATTGTAGTGCGATTGACACAATCCGGTAATATCTTCACCTTAATTTTGCAGTGATAAAAAAGGGTTTGAATGAATCGAATAACAAATGAATATGAATAAACACAATTTTCTAGCTGCCATATCAGCTTCTCTTTTGCTTTGCTCGGCTTCGATGCCAACTTGGGCGGCCGACAAAACCACAGACAGTGTAAAGAAAGAACAACTTCCTACCGAATCAAATCACGTAACCATCGTGGGTAAAGTATTGGAAAACGGAACCAACGAACCGCTTACAGGCGCTTCCATCGAAGTAAACGGCAAAAAATGCTACAGCGATATAAACGGAGCTTTTTCGCTGCAATTGCCAAAAGGCGACAAGGCTATGGTGAAGGTTAGTATGATCTCGTATGAATCGTTGTCGCTAGAAGTAGATGCAGACAACACGAACAACATGCAGGTTGTATTGAAGCATTAAAATCAAAGTCCATAAGAATAGAATCGTCAGGTCGGCATCTGACGATTTAAAACAAACGAAGAGCGAATCGTCAGGTCGGGACCTGACGATTCGCTCTTCACTATAAATAGATTTATTGTTTGTAAGAACGAAACGCAATCAATTGTATTCGTCACCGAAGCCAAGGTTAGCATCAGCAACAAACTGCTTGATACGTTCTTCATCCTGACGTTTACACACAAGAAGCACGTTACCAGATTCGGCAATGATGCAATCGTCTACGCCTTGCACTACAACCAATCTTCCCTTATTTTCTACGGCGATGACATTGTTGCTGGCTTCGTAGGTCAATGTCTTCGTATTAAGGCAAGCATTTCCGCTTGCGTCTTTCGGAGCCAGTTCATACAGTGAGTTCCAAGTTCCGAGATCGGCCCATCCGAAATCTGCTGCAAGCATATATACGTTATCGGCCTTTTCCATGATCCCATAGTCTATCGAGATGTTGGGACAACACGGATAGTTCTCGAAAATAAACTCGTTTTCTTTTTCCGTACCGAAAAAGTCAATGCCGGTATCAAAGCGCGTCGTAATTTCGGGCATAAACTTTTGCAGTGCCGTCATGATTGCATCGATGTTCCAGAAAAATAGTCCCGAGTTCCAGAAAAACTCACCACTCTCTACAAAAATCTTTGCCAGCTCATGATCGGGTTTCTCTGTAAACGTTTTCACTTTCATGAAATCTCCGATTAAATCTTCATCGGCCTGGATATATCCATATCG
>X396_Morelets_crocodile__coassemble_55_pt1 | contig 17220 bp, 13 predicted proteins | sample X396_Morelets_crocodile__metabat2_low_PE_001 | metagenome-assembled genome bin X396_Morelets_crocodile | reverse complement strand
GTTGATTGCTATTACGCACGAACTGACCGAGGCGTTGAGGCAGAATAAAACAATTGACTGGAATGCGAAGGAGAGTGCGCGTGCAGGAATGCGCCGTATTATCAAGCGTTTGCTCAAAAAGTATAAATACCCACCCGAAGGACAAGAGGATGCATTGAATATGATCATGAATCAGTGCAATATGTGGGCCGCGAATAATGATTGATAAAAGAAACAGGAGCTTAATAGATTTTTCTTTAAGCTCCAGTTTTTTTATAAGAACATGAATGTTATTGGTTACGCAAACTCTACAGTGAATAATTTTTTTGATTTTCGTTGCTTTTCGTATTCAGCTTTTATGTTGGCTCCAAATTCAAGATATTTAGCAGCTATTTCAAAATCAAAATTAAAAGATTCAGAGTATTCACATTCGTAGTGATATTTCATTACTTGATTTTCTTCATAAATACGGCTATCTAAAAGGCCATTAAGTCTACTGTCCGTTTTGTACCAGATTGATTTTGTCAATAAGTCTTTTGGTATTGTTGTTTTATTTCCGGCATAACTCATTACTATATCTTTTGATTTAGTGTTTTTATCCTTCATTCCACCTTGCACAGTAGCACCTAAGTCTGCATAATTTCCACCTACTGACCCTGATGCTTGAGCTGAATTATCGGTCATATCCTGTATAATAACTTGCTTTGCCCCCATTTTGGCAAAAATTGTGATCAGTTCATTCTCTCTTTGGCTATTTAGTTTTTTATGATAATGCTCTAGTGGAAAGAGTTGTAAATGGTCTTTAGGGTGTATTGTATAGTAACCCGTAGAAAGGTCTTGAGTGTTTGGATAGTCACGCATAGCTTTCTCCATACTCATAAAATGGATCTTGTCTAATTGTTCTTTTATCTGTTCTATTGCTTTTGTAGCAGCCATATGTTCTGCTATTAAATCTATTATTTTTTTAGAAAATGTAGCTATACCTATTATAGGTATAATAGCATATATACTCCCTTTCAGTATATCTTGGATAAACTCGATGATTGAAGGATTCTTCTTTTTTTCAAAATTCTTAATGATTTGGCGAATTGATTCAGCCTCAGAGTTGTTGAACTCTTCTTCATGTGATACTTTAATAATCTTCATAGCATTGGTATTATTTATTTTTTTTCAAATATAAATAATAATTCCGATTATAGTTGTGGTATTTGAACAGTACATATAAGATAGTCAAGGTCAATTTATATCATAAATACATCTTCTATGGAATCTTTATTAAAAAAATAAGTATACAACGGCGTCTATTCTTCTGGTTGAAGTTTTCTTTTGATCAAACAGAAACAAACGATTTGCAACGAATAAGGGGCTTAAAGATTACCGCTTCTTTTCATTGTTAGTAAGGTCTTTCGAAGTGGCGTAGCAGAATATTACTTGAAGGGTATTGGGCGGTTGCATTTTGTATTTGCTTAACTCGCTGAGATTATTTCCTGTAAAGTGATCTGGACGATTGGTCGGCTGTGCTGCCGGGAGGAAGCGATAAATAAAGGGAGTTGAAGCAGTTGTCTCACTATTCTTTGCTGCGAGAGGTAAAACAAAGAATTTAATATACCTATGATGCTATCATTTTGATAGCATCATATGAAACCTCCATACCGAATTACTTCAGTTATAGTTCATAAAGTGGCTTCGATTTCAGAAAAGATCGGGGAACTTAATACTGTTTCGATGATTTACTACACGTTTCTACGGAACGAAGATTTTTATATACTGCTATGACGCGTGCCAGGGAACGATTGTTTATTCTTTATTCGGGCAAGGAGTCGATGTTTCTGAGTGAAAATTCTGCATCATTAATCGATGCAGCGCTTGATAATGAGTGACAACAGAGGGATCATTTTCGTGAAGTCACGTAAATGATCCCTCTGTTGTTATATATTACAAGTTGATTGCTAATAACTCTGCTCCGAGTTTATGTAGTGCGTGTTCAAGCTTCATTGCTTGTTCGGCTCTTGGCTTTTTAGATCCTGTTGCGTAGTGCCAGAGTAATTTTTGATTTATTCCGGTAAGTCTTTCTAAGCCTGCTTTGGTAAAGATTTTAGAATATACATTCAGCATCGACTGTACATCCATCTTGAAAACAAGTTCATAGTTGCCTTGAAGCTCAACCGGTATTTCATCTCCAAATTCTTTAGAGGTTTCGATAAACAGTTCGATTGCTTCTACTATGTTAGTTTTAATTTCATCGATATTATTGCCAACAGTTACAACTCCATCAATACCTTCTACATAGGCACCGTAGTTGTTTTCAGTTTGTTCTATTATAACTTTCACAACATTTGTTGTGTGATTGCCGGTAGTCATATTCTTTGATTTTAGTCTTGTTGTTAATAAAAATTGAAGTATTCTATTTAAGGCCTGCTTTTCTAAGAATGCTATTTTCTGTTCCTAATGGCATATCTGCATTTAGACTTCATTATTCCACCAAATGTAGCATAAAGGTAACTGTTTTTATTACTTTACATTGTTGGAAACAGGCTTTGCTAGTATTTTGTTGGCTTAGTGGGCATAAAACGAAGGTGAAACAGCGTCTTTTCTTCTGGTTGAAGTTTTCTTTTGATCAAAAAGAAACAAACGATTTGCAACGAATAAGGCAGTGGGAGATTACGGCTTCTTTTCGTTGTTAGTAAGGTCTTTCGAAGTGGTGTAGCAGAATATTACTTGAAGGGTATTGAGCGGTTGCATTTTGTATTTGCTCAACTTGCTGAGATTGTTTCCTGTAAAGTGATGTGGGCGATTGGTCGGCTATGCTGCCGGGAGGAAGCGATTAATAAGCGGAGTTGAAGCAGTTATCTCACGATTCTTTGTCGTGAGAGGTAAAACAAAGAATTTAGTATACCTTTGATGCTATCATTTTGATAGTATCATATGCAATCAACATTCCGAATTACTTCTGCGATAGTTCATAAAGTAGCGTCGATTTCAGAAAAGATCGGGGCTCTTAATACCGCTTCGATGGTTGCTCCCTCTACTCAATTGCGGAAAGAGAATCGTATAAAGACAATTCAAGCTTCGCTCGAAATAGAAGGAAATACCCTTACAGTGGAGCAAATCACTGCTCTTCTCGATAATAAACGTGTTTTGGCTCCTCAAAAAGATATTCAGGAAGTTAAGAATGCGATTGAAGTTTATGATCAGCTTGATAAGTTTGATGCATTTAGCTTTACTTCGGTTTGTGATGCGCATCGTATATTGATGAAAGGTTTGGTTGATAATGCCGGACGAATCAGAACTACGAGTGTTGGTATTGTAAAGGGAAATGAGATTGCGCATATTGCACCCCCTGCTCATTTGGTCGAATATCAATTGAAAGAGTTGCTTGCGTATGCGGCAGAGGATGAAGATCATCTTTTGATTCGAAGCTGTGTTTTTCATTATGAGTTTGAGTTTATTCATCCTTTTGTAGATGGAAATGGACGAATGGGACGTTTGTGGCAAACTGTTTTGCTGCGATCAAACTATCCGGTGTTTGATTATTTGCCTATCGAAACGTTGATAAAAGATCAGCAACAACGCTACTATGATACGTTGGCGAAATGTGATCAGTCGGGAGATTCTACATTGTTTATCGAGTTTATGCTCAAGATCATCGATGAGGCTTTGAATGATATTCTTTGCGAACAGCCGGTGCATATAAAGGCGAATGATCGAATTGATTTGTTTAAACGTGTAATTGGTAAGCAGTTGTTTAGTCGAAAGGATTATATGACACACTACAAAGACTTGTCTTCCGCAACTGCGAGTCGCGATCTTAAAGATGCAACCGAGAAGGATTTATTAGTCAAGCAAGGAGAGGGGCGCACTACTTTGTATCAGTTTGCGGAGTAGAGGTCGGATCCATTTAATCCGGATCGCATCTTTTTGTACCCTATCGGGTATCTTATTTAAGAATATTCTTCATTTAGTACCCGAAAAGGTATAGAATCAGATTCGTTTAACCACTAGACGAATGAAGACCTTGTATTGACTTTTAGCTGCTTGAATCTAAAATAACTCAGAATGGGTGCTAATTCTAATTATTTCAATATAATCTAAGTCAATCCAAATTAAAAGGAAGTTGCCTTCTACATGACATTCCATACAGCCTTGGTATTCACCAATTAGTTTATGTGGTAAATAATAGTCAGGAAGCTCCCTTCCTTGTACCAGAAACTCTAATACTTCATATAGTTTCTGTAGCTTATGTGGTTTGTGCCGATATTTTTTCAGGTCTTTTTTTGCCTTTGTTGTGTATCGAAGTTCTTTCATTCAATTTCGTTTACAGATTTCATGAATGATTCAAAGTCTGTCATCTTAATGTTGCCTGCATATTTACCTGCTTTTGCTTCTTCAATCGCATTTTTTGTATCCTCGTTTGGCTCGTTATACACGATGTCCATAAGAAGACTTTCTACAAAGTTATTAAGGCTTCGATTGTGCTTTTTAGCTTCTTCTTTTAGTCGGTCTAATAATTCGGAATCTAATCGAAAAGCTGTTTGTTTTCTTGTTGTTATAGCTTTCATAGTGCTTTTTATTTAGTATCACAAATGTATAACATGTATATAACAGAAACAAATTCAATACGTTTAATATTCTTTATTCAAGTTGCTGTGTTTGTTTTCTTTAAAGTGATCTGTACAATTGGGTAGCTACATGGCGTGAGGAGTGGATTATCATTACGTTGGTTACTTGCTTTTTAGGGAAGAGTATTATATTTACGCTTACAAATCTTATATCGATATCAATATTCCGGACAAGAAAGATGATTGGAGTCTTTTAGATTGGGATATTTGATAGCACTCTACTTATTTATGAATGAAGAGTGTTATAACTAACCTTTATACCCTTGTGTGTTAAATAGATGAATCAATGAAAATAAAAGTAGGAATTGGTGTTTTCTTTTTGTGTTGTACTGCTACGATAAAGGCTCAAATCGTAACGGGCAGAGTGACTGATGTAAATAATAATCCCGTCGAACTGGCTGTAGTTGTAGCGCAATCGAATGATTCGGTTTACTTAAATGCTGTTTATACCGACTCGTTGGGTTGTTTTACAATTGAAACGAAGATGCTTCCTTGTGTCTTAATTGCGCAACACTTAATGTATGAAACGTGTCAATTAACATGTAGTGCGGAAGCTGCCGTTGCGATTGAAATGCATGAAAAGGATTTGATGCTGTCTGAGATTTTAGTGAAAGGAGAGCGTCCACTTGTAAAGGTTGTTGATGGAAGGATGACGTACGACATGCCGCAGTTGCTTCAAAATAAAATGGCGGTGAATGCTTACGAAGCTATATTGGAGTTGCCGGGCGTGCAAAACTTGCGCGGAGGCATTGAGCTTGCAGGGGCAAACAAGGTTACGGTCGTTATCAACGGTAAGGTTACCAATATGGGGCAGAATCAGTTGGAGAACTTGTTGAAGAGTATGCCGAAAGAGCGCATAGAGAAAGCAGAAATCATGTACAGTGCTCCTCCGCAATACCATGTACGCGGGGCTATTATAAATCTTGTTCTCAATAGTGGAGAGTCGGATGGCGAACGATTGCAGGGACAAGTAAACGGTTTGTTTAGTCAGGGGCATTATTCGAACTATCAATTGGGTGCGATGTTGGCATACAATACGCCGAAGTCATCGACAGATCTGATGTATTCTTTTGGCTTTCATCGAACACTAACGGGGCAGGATATTGTATCAAATCATTTGTATGATGGGGAGGTTTACAGGATAGAACAGCGAGACAGAGGCTTTTCGAAGAGGCCGGTTCATACGATTCGACTGGGGCAGGATTGGCTTTTGGGTGATAAAGAAAAGATTCGTTTTGCGTATACATCCGAGATTGAGCAAAGGGGGACTTCTTTTACTTCGTCTGAAGGGACGATCTCGGATTCGGAAAACTGGAAGAAAGCAGATCAACCGATTCAAATGCACAATATAATGTTGGGTTATGATACTGACTTCGGACTTAGTGTGGGTGGAGACTTTACGTATTACATGAATCATACGACTCAGCATTATCAGGAAAGGAAAGAGGGAGAAGAAGATGGCTTCAAAGCTCGAGCCGATCAAGATGTTTACCGGTATTCGCTTTTTCTGGACCAAACCCATCAACTGGCAAAAGACTGGTCGTTGAATTATGGAACTAAGTTTTCCTTTGCGTCGGATAGAAGTTCGCAAGTTTATCAGGCTCTGGATGCGAAAGACTGGTCTACATCTGATAGTTACAGTAAACTAGACGAATATGTCTATGATTTGTACGGTGGCTTTTCGAAGAAAGTTTCTGATCGATTGTCTTTGAGTGCTTCATTAACTGCTGAATATTATAAGCGTAAGGATGTTGATTATTGGAGTTTGTTTCCAACGGCGGAAGTTACGTTTGTAGCTCGTCCCGATCAGATATGGCAGTTGTCTGTTTCTTCCGACAAAGCATATCCTAGTTATTGGGAAATGCAGAATGCGATATCTTATTTGAGTGGTTATGCCGAAATACAAGGCAATCCGAACTTGACTCCTTCCAAGACTTATTCGAGTCAGTTGAATTATATCCTTAAGAACAAATACATATTTACGCTTTATGCGAACTATGTTGATGATAATATCAATCAGCTGCCTTATCAGGCTTCCGATCGTTTGGTGCTTATTTACCAGACGTTGAATTTTGACTATACGGCTAGAGTGGGTGCAAATATGATTCTTCCTTTCAAGATAGGCTCGCTTGTTAACTCTCGCCTTACCCTAAATGGTTTCTTTGATAAGGCGAAAAGCAAGCACTTTCATGATATCAGCTTTGATAAGAGAAATGTCTCATTTTATGCGAGCTTGGATAATACATTTAATATTTCTTCCAAACCGGATATTAAAGCAGAACTATCAGGGGCTTACATTAGTAGAAGTATTCAAGGCCCGATGGAGATTAGTAGTATGTATAATGTTGATGCGGGGGTGAAGTGGACTTTCTACAACGGGAATGCTATTTTGTCTTTCAAAGCAAACGACTTGTTTAATTCGTGGGTGCCCAAAGAGCTTGAGCTTCGATACAAAACACAAGACTTGATGATGCGAATGGTGCCTGACTCAAGAAGGGTTTCAATGTCGTTTGTGTATAAGTTTGGCGGATTTAAAGAGCAAAAACACAAAGAAGTGGATAAATCGCGCTTTGGGAAATAGTGTTTTATTGACTGATTATATTAGTTTTGTCGAGAATTGTTACCAATAATAATCTTATGAAGAATGTATTTTTGCACTATGTGGCACTGATTGTGCCTTTTGCGTTGATTGTACTTAATATGAAAGAGCAATTGGTTGAGCTTCCGGCTTGGCTAAGTGTGATGACTTTCATGGCATGGAGTGTTTGGTATGCTCCTTATCTCAACGGACGCAGGTTGTTTGTGAAAGGGATTACCGAAAAACAAGGATTGGCATATCACACAACGTTTGCCCGTTTCAAAGCGATCTATCTATCGAAATAATCGTTTTAGGTTTTTAGTGCCGAAGCGGTATTCATAAGGAAATGCTTATGTGTGCCGCTTTGTTGTTTTAAAGCGGATGCTTGCTATCTGCGTTAAATGTTAACCGTATAAGCTTGTTTGCGAATAATTTGTTGAAAAGTTTGCGAATTCGCTTTTTTTTCTAAATTTGTAAGCATTGAGTATTACATCTATCGACCACAAAAACAGTCTATTATGAATAATGCAGTTTTTCAGTTCCCGTTGCCGGCCAACGAACCGATCAAAAGTTATGCTCCCGGAACTTCGGAGCGGGAATTATTAAAAAAGAGTCTTCAGGAAGTCACCACACATGTTGAGGATATTCCACTAATTATTGGCGGTAAAGAGGTGCGCACGGGTGATACCGGAAAGGTTGTAATGCCGCACGATCACCATCACATTTTGGCTACATATCATAAGGCGGGCGAAAAAGAAGTTGCGATGGCTGTTGAGGCGGCAATGAAAGCGCATGGCGAATGGAGTAGGTTGCCTTGGGTAGAGCGTGCTTCGATTACGATGAAAGTGGCCGAGTTGCTTTCGACCAAATATCGCTATGCCATGAATGCTGCGGTAATGGCGGGGCAAAGTAAGAATCCGTATCAGGCGGAGATTGATGCGCCTTGCGAAGCGATCGACTTTTTGCGTTTTAATACGCACTTTGCTTCCCAGATTTATGCCGATCAGCCCATTCAAAGTACGGGCGTTATCAACAGAACCGAATACCGCGCGCTCGAAGGGTTTGTGTTTGCGCTGACTCCGTTCAACTTTACGGCCATTGCCAGTAACCTGAATCTTTCTCCGGTTTTAATGGGGAATGTTTCTGTTTGGAAGCCTTCTACTACGGCCATCTATTCCAATTATTTATTGATGAAGATATTCAAAGAAGCGGGTGTGCCCGATGGAGTCATCAACTTTATTCCTGGTCAGGGTAGCGTGATTGGGAAAACAATTCTCGCGCATCCGTCGTTTGCCGGACTCCATTTTACGGGATCGACCCATACGTTTGATACGCTTTGGAAGGGAATTGGAAATAACTTGTCGAGTTATCGTTCGTATCCGAAGATTGTAGGGGAAACGGGCGGTAAGGATTTTATCTTTGTGCATCCTTCGGCTTGTGCGGATGAAGTGGCTGTGGCAATGGTGCGCGGTGCTTTCGAATACCAAGGTCAAAAATGTTCGGCTGCGTCGCGGGCATATGTGCCTGCTTCGATGTGGAACGGACTCAAAGAGCGTATCGGTGCCATGCTTGAACATATGATTCCGGGAGATGTGCGCGACTTTTCTAACTTTATGAATGCGGTGATTGATGAGCCATCGTTCGACATGATCATGGCATACATCGATTTCGCAAAACAGTCTACCGAAGCTGAGATTGTATTTGGTGGAAAAGGGGATAAGTCGAAAGGTTATTTCATTTATCCTACGGTGATTGAGGCGAAGACTCCGTCGTTCAAAACCATGACCGAAGAGATATTTGGTCCGGTGCTTAGTGTATATGTTTATCCGGACGATAAGTTTGAAGAGACGCTCAAGGTATGTGACGAAACGTCGCCTTATGCACTTACGGGATCTATTTTTGCGCGCGATCGCTATGCGGTGATGAAGGCTTTTGATACGTTGCGTTATGCTGCCGGCAACTTCTATATCAACGACAAACCGACGGGTGCCGTGGTGGGGAATCAGCCTTTTGGTGGTTCGAGAGCTTCGGGTACGAATGATAAAGCAGGTTGCGGGTTGAATTTGCTTCGTTGGGTGAGTCCGCGCTCGATCAAAGAGACTCTGGTGCCGCCGGTAGATTACACTTATCCGTTTATGAAGCACGAATAAAACGGTTTGCGTATGGTAAACTTCAACAATACGGAGATTGCTTTCGGATACAAAAGCGACTTCGATCTTTACCGAGCTTATTGTTTATTTAAAACAATTCAAAGTGGCGCGATTGTGGATCTCAGCTCTAAAGCTTCTTCTTTTATGCTTCAACATAATATTCCGTTGGCCTGGATCATGAAGCCTACTTTGTACAAGCAATTTGTAGGAGGAGAGGATCTGGACGACTGCAAACTGATTATCGATAAACTGCAAGAGTTTCACATTCTTTCCACGCTCGACTATTCGGCCGAAGGGGGAGATGGGGATACGGATACACAACATACGTACAACGAGATTATTCATTCGATCAAGAATGCGGCGGGAAATCCGGCCATTGCGTATGCGGTATTCAAACCGTCGGGACTGGTAACTGAGGCGCAGATGGAGGGGATCTTGAAAGATGTAACTGAATATGGCGAAGAGGAGAAGCACTATTACCATGTGTTTCAATCGCGGTTTATGTCGCTTTGTGAAACGGCGGCTCGCTTGAATGTACGGTTGCTCGTAGATGCGGAAGAGTACAAAATGCAGGATTTGATCGATGATCTTACCGAGCAGGCTATGGAAATGTATAATACCGAAAGGGCTTATATTTTTGCAACGTTGCAGATGTACAGGCACGATCGCATGGCTTACTTGCAAAAGTTGTATAAGGATGCTGTTGCCAAAGGGTATCAAATCGGGATGAAGTTTGTACGGGGTGCTTACATGGAAAAGGAGCGAGTACGAGCCAAGCAGCTTGGTTATCCGTCGCCTATTTGCGCAACCAAACAAGAAACCGATGATAACTTCAATGCCGGTGTACGTTTTGTCGTAGAACACATTGATAAGTTTGAATTGTTTTGTGGTACGCACAACGAAGAGAGTTGCAAGTTGCTTGCCGAGGTTATCGAGGCAAATGGGTTGCGACCCAACGATCATCGTATTTTCTTTGCGCAACTATTGGGGATGAGCGATAATATTACGTTCAATCTAGCTCATGCCGGATACAATACCACGAAGTATGTTCCGTATGCTCCGGTAGAGAAGGTCTTGCCTTATTTGTTGAGGCGGATGCAGGAGAATAGTTCGGTAGCCGGACAAACCGGCCGCGAACTGCGGATGTTGAAGTCGGAAATCGCACGACGCAAGCATGCCGGAAAGACGGTTTTATGTAAACAAACAGAATAAAAATAGCCCGGCATTGTAGTAAACACTGCAATGCCGGGCTTTCTATAACGTAGTATTTCGTTTGAGTTATTTAGATTCGCGAAGGCCTTTGATTACGGCTGCTGAGAATCCGTTCATCTCCATTTCGTTCAAACCACGAATGGTGATTCCGCCAGGAGTGGTAACTTTGTCGATTTCCGTTTCAGGATTGCTTTTGTTTTCGCGTAGCAAATCCAATGCTCCTTGGATGGTTTCGATGACGATTTCCTTCGATTGATCTGGGTAAAAGCCCAGTTCGATACCACCTTCCATTGCCGCACGAATGTAGCGAAGTGCATAAGCAATACCGCATGAAGCAAGCGCTGTGCCGGCTGTCATTTGATCTTCTTCGATAAGCATGGCATTGCCAAGTTTGTCAAACAAGCCAACGATCACATCTTCCTGTGTTTTGTCTGCGTTGTGTGAAGCGATAAATGTCATGCTTTGCATTACTTCGATCGCCGTATTTGGAATTACTCTGAACAAAACAGGGCTGTTTTCTTCTTCGTCGATATGTTCTTTGCTTACATACTTGCTGATTTCGTTGAATGTAACACCGGCAGCAATACTTACAAGTACTTGTTTGTTGAAGTTAAGTTTATACTTCAAAGCCGAAAGGGTACTTTCTACTTTCCATGGTTTCACGGCCAAGATCACAACATCAGCATTGGTAATTGCTTCCGTATTGTTTTGACTTATGTTGATCTCCGAGTTGAAACTTTGGATTCTGTTTAGCAATTTTGTGTCGAGGTCGGTACATGTAAGTTGAGAGGCTTTAATAGCTCCGGATTTTACCAGTCCGCGAGCGATGGCGCTACCCATATTGCCTACACCGATAATGGTTATATTCATGTTTACTCGTTTTTTATAGATGGTTATTCCCACAAAAGTAGCTCAAAAGATGAGCTTGCGCAGTTGTATCGGCTTAAATCTTCTAAAAATCAAGATTTGCTCGATGCTGCAGCGCACCATTTATTTGTTTATTCTTTATTGTCGAGCTTCGAGATAAAACAAATCCCGAAGAAAAAACGGCATGCTTGTTCTTCGGGATAGTATATATTGTGAGAAGAAAACAACAGAGTTAGAACTTCTTTTTGAGATCTTCAAATTCTTTCTTGACGTCCTTTTTAGTTGTGCTGTACTCCTTTTTAGTTTCAGACTTTGTTTTATCGTAAGCATCTTTGGTTTTATCTTTTGCTTTTTCGTAGTTCTTGTCTGCCTCTTTGCTTGTTTCTTTATATTGTTCTTTGCCGGCTTCTTTAGCTTCTTTGTAGTTTTCTTTAGTTGCTTTTTCTACTTTTTTATACTCTTTCTTTGTTTCTACTTTGGTTGTGTCGTATATCTTTTCGGTTTCAGACGCAACCTTCTCAGCTGTCTTTTTTACCTTGTTTTGAGCAAATAATAAGCTTCCCGATCCCAAGGTCATTACGGCTGATAAAAGAATAATAATTGGTTTCATACCTTAGTTCTATTTATGGATGTTCGTTTATGTAACAAATAAAGAGATGAAATATCCCTAATATTTAAGGTTTCTTGAAGTATGTTGATTCTCTAAGTGATTGAAGTTTAAAATGTAGGGTAATATGCAAAAGTTAACCTGCATTGTATTCAAAGATTCAGTCTATGTCATACATTTTTGCTACGTTTGTACTCTAGAGTTAGTGTATAAGCATGGAGAATTACTTTTCATTTACAAAGCTGAAGGTGATACTGGGTTATTTGATTATAATCACAGTTGCTTTTTATGCTATATTTTATGTCTACAATCAAATAACCAACTTATCGGATTCTACAGAATACAATCAAGAAACCGGTCGTCGCTTGTATTTGATCGGAAATACGTTGTCTAAGCTATATGCGGCCGAAAGCGGCAGTGTCGCCTTATATTCGTCGGGCGATAATAATGCATTTGGTAGATATACACGTCAACTCGATGAGGTGTCTGCCAATCTCGATTCATTGAAGCCGCTGATGTCGGACTCGTTGTTTGTACTTCAACTCGATACGATCAAGCAACTTTTACGTGTAAAGATTCAAAATACAAGTTTGCTGCTCAAAGAAATTGAAGCAGCTAAAAGTCCGGATATCTGGAAAGAAAACGTTGAAAAGATCATCTCCCAAACCGATTCGATTGTTGTAACTCCGAAGTTCTCTACACTTACCATTCTAAAGCAAGACACCGTTTTTCCGGTAAATACACCCAAGAAAAAAGGTTTCTTCAAACGACTGGCCGAAGCCTTTTCGCCAAGTAAAGACACCATTCCACAATACGAAATAAAGCAAATCACGGAAGTATTGGTCGATACCACATGGACCTCGGTCAATGTTACCGACTCCGTAATGGGGGTAATCACTACATTGAAAAATGTAATGCAAGATCAACGTGAAGAATCAGACAAAAAGGTGCTCGAACGTATTGCCCGATTGAATAAAACAAACGGTATTCTTACGCTCAAGATCAATCAAATGCTTCGTGAATTGGAGCAAGAAGAGTATCACATCTCGCTCGAGCGTATGCTGGAAAAAGAAAGTTTGCTGATCGATACGTCGAGGCAGACCGCAGCCATTGCGCTTTCGGCTTTGTTTTTGGCATTTGTCTTTATCATCATCATTTGGCGGGATATATCGCGCAATCAGCGCAACCGGCAACAACTGTTCGAAGCCAAGATTTATTCCGACAATCTGCTCAAAAGCCGCGAACACTTGATGGTTACGGTTTCGCACGATGTAAAGGCACCACTTAGTTCAATCATTGGATACATTGAATTGCTGAAAGGAATGTCGCTCGGCGCGCGTGCCAATTACTTTCTCGACAACATGCGTAGTTCGACTTCGCATATACTCGGACTCATTGGCAACTTGCTCGATTTTCAGAAACTAGAATCCAATCAGGTTGTAATTAATGAAATGCCGTTTGATCCGTTGCAGCTTTCGCTGGAGATTGCCGAATCGTTTCGTCCGCTTGCCGAGTCGAAAGGACTTGACTATATTGTTGAAGTTACTCCAACACAAGGAGTGTTGTATGTATCAGATCCGTTGCGTCTTCGACAGATCTATTCAAACATTGTATCCAATGCCGTAAAGTTTACTGCCGAGGGGAGTATTTCGGTTCGAGCATGGATTGAAGTATATAAAAACGAAACCTTGTTGCACTTTCAATGTGTAGATACCGGTATCGGTATTGATCCTTCCGATCGCAACAAGATCTTCAAAGAGTTCTCCCGATTATCGTCGGCACAAGCCATCGACGGTCTTGGTCTCGGTCTTACCATCACCAATAAGTTGGTTACTTTATTGGGAGGGGTTATTGTAATTGACGGTAGAAAAAATAAGGGCAGTTCTTTCTTAGTAAATATCCCGATAAAGCAGAGTGCCGAGCAAACCATCGAAGAGTCGGCAGGCGAGGAGCACGATCAAGATTGTATCAAGTATTTGAAAGTATTGTGGCTTGATGACGATGCTTTGATGCTACGTATGGTATCGGAGTTACTAAAAGACCGTGGAGTTACAATTTGTGCAGTCGATAATGGTAAAAATGCATTAAAATTATTAGAAAATGAGATATTTGATGTTGTTTTTTCCGATATTCGTATGCCGGGAATGAATGGTTTCGATTTTATCCGTCAGGTGCGTGATAATTTGAAGCTTGATGTACCGGTGTTTGCAATTACAGCCAATTCTGATAAGGAAGCAGATAAGTATAAGAGTGCAGGGTTTAATGGAATGCTCGCAAAACCATTTAAGCCGGAAGAGCTCTTCTCCTTACTAAGGAAATATTGTAAAATACATACAAACGAAACACTAGAAACACCAATAGAAACTAACCATATCCCAGCGAAGGGTTTTGATCTGAATAATCTTTTTGTATACTGCGGAGATGATCCGGAATTGAAGAAAGAGATTCTCGATACATTTGTAGCCGAGACCTCGAAACATGTAGACGAATTACGTTATTGCCTAGAGACAACAGATTTGAAAAGTGGTTCTGCACTTGCCCACAAACTGATTTCTGTAATAACGTTGTTAGGCGACGATGACCTCACCGCAAGGTTGCGTCGTTTGGATAAGGAGGACTTTTCGGCATCGCACGATGTATGGAAGACTTTGATGCAAAAGGTGATTGAAGAGATAAACTCGATATTGTTACAAGCAAAGGGAATAGAGATAGAATAATGAGAAAAGAGAATGAAGAAAGCTGAAATGAATACCATATTAATAGTTGAAGATGATGTGACGTACGGAACTATGCTGAAAGGATTCTTATCCAGAAAAGGCTATAGTGTCGAGTGGGTTACTTCAGTTTCAGAAGCCTTAAAGATTACAACCGAACGTCAGGTTGCGCTTATTCTTTCCGATTTGCGTTTGCCCGATAGAGACGGTATAGACTTGTTGACCGAAGTAAAAGAGAAATATCCACAAACCGCATTTATCATGATGACCGGATATGCCGAGATCTCTTCGGCTGTGCAGTCGATGAAACTTGGAGCATCCGATTACATTTCAAAGCCCATTGTTCCCGATGATTTGATCAAGAAAATACAAGATGCACTAGCAGCATCGCAGGGCGGAGAAAAAAAGGAAGAGCCGGCAGCCGCACCACCAGTTGCCGAAAAACAAGCAAAACCCAAAGCGGAACCCGAAGATCAAAGCGAATACTTGCACGGTACGGCCGAGAAAGCACGCGAACTCTATGAATATGTACGCCTGGTAGCACCTACCGATATGTCGGTACTTATCAACGGAGCCAGCGGTACGGGAAAAGAATACGTAGCGAAGCTGATACACATGCAAAGCAAACGAGCAAAAGCTCCGTTTGTAGCGATAGACTGTGGCGCATTGCCCAAAGACATTGCGGCGAGCGAACTCTTCGGCCACATCAAAGGTTCATTTACCGGAGCCGTACAAGACAAGACCGGACACTTTGTGGCAGCACAAGGAGGAACCATCTTTCTGGATGAAATCGGAAACCTTTCGTACGAAGTACAAGTGCAGTTGCTTCGTGCTTTGCAAGAGAAGAAAGTGCGCCCGGTGGGAGGAAACAAAGAGATTGATATCGATGTGCGCGTAGTAAGCGCGACCAACGAAAACCTACAAGACGCTATTGCTAAAGGGGTGTTTCGTGAAGACCTTTACCATCGTATCAACGAGTTTACGCTCAAAATGCCCACACTGCAAGAGCGAAAAGACGACATCATGTTGTTTGCAAACTTCTTTCTCAACAAGGCCAACATCGAATTGGAGCGTGAAGCCATCGGTTTCGATCCGGCGGCAGAGCGACTACTCAAAGCCTATTCGTGGCCGGGCAATCTGCGCGAACTGAAAAATGTAATCAAGCGTGCCGTACTTCTTACACCCGGCGGTTTTGTAACTCCGGATGTGTTACCTTCTGAGATTGTTTCGGGAGAGAAACCTGCACCGGAGCCGGTAGGTTCGATCGTTCTCAAAGATAGTACGCAAGAAAAAACGCTGATATTAGAAGCCCTGCAACGTGCCGACTACAACAAAAGTAAAGCGGCAAAAATGCTAGGAATCGATAGAAAGACCTTATATAATAAGCTCAAATTATATCAGATTCCATTGGATTAAATGAATGGATAAAACGAGGTTAACGAATTAATATCTCCTCTATACAATCCCGTGATCAGGAAGGGCACTCGTGCCATACCCGATCGCGGGATTCTTTTTATACACAAGTGTGGTGTGGAAGTGTGGTGCGTGTGTGGATTAATTCCACACTTTTTGTGTAGAATTCCACACATGCGAGTTTGCCACACAACGTTAATAATATACAGTAATTGTATATATTTAGTTGAAATGTAGTCTTTTATGCGTTTTTGCGACGAGTCTGCGTTTTTGTGGCATGCTTTTGGTATTATATATTGTGTAAATGCACAAGTTTAAATAAAAAGAAAAGGTTAGTTTCTTTATTATCATTTGTGTTGTTGATTGCAGTGAGCACCGTTTTTCAACGTTGAGCTTATGAAACGCACAACGCATTAAAACCAGATGATAATAGATTTGGTGACTATAAAAAAGGATCAAATAGGAAAAATCAGTGTTACGTTACAACAACTGTGGTGAGTTGTTGGAAAAGTTACCGCTAATGAAATGAAAATGCCAAGGTTTAGTTAAGTTAAGTTTTTATTGTTAGAAGAAAAAGAAATAATCCATTGTTACTAGCTCGTGAAGAGTTGGTATCAATGGTTTTCTTTTATATCCCCATCCCAATTGTTTATCCCCGTCTGTATTTGAGAATCTGTAGAAAAGTGTGGAACTGTGGCACGAGTGTGGATTTATTGCATAGCGCATGTGTGGAATTCCACACTTCAATTCCACAACATCTCTACATGTAAATTCGTTCGCTTTTGTGTATTGTGCTGAAAATAAACAAGCTAAGCAGTGTGCGAGACTATGCCTCTATTTTGTGGTACACTTTTGGTATTATATATGGTGTAAACGCAAAAGAAAAAGCAAAATGAAAAGTATACTATCTATAATATCACTAATTCTGTTGATGGCAACTAGCACAGTTGAAGCAAAAGCATTCGATAATTTGTTTGACAACACTGCTAGCTCAAGTGTAGAAGATAAAAGAATTGTTCCACTATCTCTACTTCCAATGGAAATCAGACAAGACATCCATTCTCGTTTCAATGCCTATGAC
>X396_Morelets_crocodile__coassemble_54_pt1 | contig 17234 bp, 12 predicted proteins | sample X396_Morelets_crocodile__metabat2_low_PE_001 | metagenome-assembled genome bin X396_Morelets_crocodile | reverse complement strand
TATCTATTTTATACTGAAATTGCCGGAAGGAACATCGCGATCACTTGTTGTTTTTTATGGCTTTTTGACGGGTTTATCGATTGATATTTTTAGCAATACTCCCGGTATGCATGCGGCTGCGGCTACATTTGCCGGACTTGTGAGGTATCCGCTCATTAAACGACTGACAACGAAAGATATGGTCGAGACTGCAGCGCCTTCATTCTATTCGATGGGTGCAGGTGGCTATACACGTTATGTAGTATTCCTTGTTTTACTACATCATGCAGCCTTGCTTTTGATTGAATCATTTACCCTCTTTGACCCCCTCTACTTGATTATTCGAATTTTGGCAAGTAGTGCTCTAACCATTATTTTATTATTAGCAATAGAAGGATTTAATTACGAGGTTTTGAAAAGTGAAGAATAAACTTGACCTAGATAATCGCAAATATGTTATCGGTGCCGGTGTGATTGTGTTGTTTTTGATCTTTTTGATCAGACTGATCACGTTACAATTACTTACACCGGAGTACAAACAGTTTGCCGATAGTAATGCTTTTCTAAAGAAAACATTGTACCCTTCTCGTGGATTAATCTATGATCGCGAGGGGCGTCTGCTTGTTTATAATCAGCCGGCATATGATGTAATGGTAATTATGCGAGAGGTGCAACCATTTGATACATTGGACTTCTGCAATATCGTTGGTATTTCGAAAGAACAATTTGTGAAACGTATTGGTGATATTAAAAACCGTCGTCTCAATCCGGGATATTCTTCGTATGTTCCTCAGTTGTTTATGAATCAACTTTCTGCTCGAGAATATGGAGTCTTGCAGGAAAAACTATATAAATTCCCCGGTTTCTACATTCAAAATCGTACACTTCGTGAATACAATTATCCAAATGCCGCATTGGTGCTGGGTAACGTTGGAGAGGTGAACAAGCGAGACTTGGAGAGCGATCCGTACTATGTGCGAGGCGATTATTCCGGAAGATCGGGTGTGGAGAAGTCGTACGAAACGGTATTGCGTGGAGAGAAAGGGGTAGAGATTCTACTTCGAGATGCTCATGGTCGTATTAAAGGTAAATATGAGAATGGAGATCATGATATTGCTCCACACTCTGGTAAAAACTTGACTTTATCAATTGATATTGAATTGCAAGATTACGGCGAGCGTCTGATGGGAAACAAGCTTGGTGGTATCGTTATGATTGAGCCGGAAACGGGAGAAGTCTTGTGTATGGTATCGAGTCCGACTTACGATCCGAGTATATTGGTTGGCCGTAAACGCGGAAAGAATCATTCCGAACTGGAGAAAGATCCTTTTAAGCCATTGTTTAATCGTCCGCTGATGGCCCAGTATCCTCCGGGTTCTACCTTCAAAGCTGCTCAAGGATTGGTGTTTTTGCAAGAGGATGTCGTGACTGCTCAAACGGCTTATCCTTGTCATGGTGGTTATCCTCCTTTGGGAGGACGTCCGAAGTGCCACCCACACGCATCGCCGACATCTTTGATTCCTTCGTTGGCAACATCCTGTAATGCGTATTATTGTTATGGATTGCGAGAGATGATAGATAGCCGTAAGCGTTATCCGAATCCGCAGACAGCTCTCGATAAGTGGAAAGATTATATGGTTGCTCAAGGGTATGGCTATAAATTAGGTATTGACTTACCTGGCGAAAAACGCGGCCTTATCCCCAATAGTAAGTTTTACGATAAGATTTATAAAGGGCGTTGGAATGCTCATACCATAATTTCGATATCGATTGGTCAAGGTGAGGTTTTAGCTACACCTTTGCAGATTTGTAATCTAGCTGCAACGATAGCGAATAGAGGTTATTTTATCAAACCTCACGTGGTAAAAGCGATTGAAGATACACCTAAAGATACGGCATATACCAACAAGCACTATACAGGTATTAGTGCAATGAACTACGAGTATGTTGCTCAAGGTATGCGAGGGGCTGTAACGGGTGGTACTTGTAGAGTGGCTGCTCTTCCCGATATCGAAGTGTACGGGAAAACAGGTACGGCCGAAAATCCACACGGTAAAGACCACTCGATCTTTATGGGTTTTGCAGAGTATAAAGGGCGTAAAGTTGCCATCTCTGTGTTTGTCGAAAATGCCGGATTTGGTGCAACGTATGCTGTTCCGATAGGTCGACTCATGATCGAACACTGCTTGCGTGGTGATGTGCTTGAGGAAAGCAAATGGATGGAAGATAGAATGTTGAATACTTCAGTTTTACCTAATGTCTTTTAGAAAAACAAATATATGGAGGGATCTTGACTGGTTTACCGTGATACTGTATGTGATCATGGTGATTGCCGGTTGGTTTAGTATTTACGGAGCTACGTATGAATTTGATAATACAAGCATGTTTGACCTTTCGGGGCGTGCCGGTATGCAAATGGTGTGGTTTGGTACATCTGTGCTTCTCATCTTTGTGATATTGATGCTCAATGATGAGGTGTATGATGTGCTGGCGTATTTCTTGTATTTTCTCGTGATTCTTCTCCTTATTGCAACGATATTTCTGGCTCCCGATATCAAGGGTTCACGCTCTTGGTTGGTGCTTGGGCCTATACGTCTACAGCCTGCTGAGTTTGCCAAGTTTGTGACGGCTTTAGCCGTGGCAAAGACGATGAGTCAGTACGGATTCAAACTCTTGAATGTACGGAACTTTTTATTTGTCTGCTTTCTTATATTTCTACCGTTGGTACTGATTATCTTGCAGAAGGAAACAGGGTCGGCCTTGGTATATTTTGCTTTTGCGTTGGTGCTTTATAGAGAGGGAATGACAGGTCTTATTTTGTTTGCCGGTTTCTGTGCTGTGCTGTTTTTTATTGTTTCGATGAAATATGCGGATGTAATGATGGGGATTACGCCGTTAGGTGAGTTTATTGTATCGTTACTGATTCTTGGTATTTCATTGCTCCTATTGCACTTCAAGCAAAATGACAGACGTGTGTTCTTGAATGCGGCTATCGGATTGTCTGTGATTGCGATTGGAACTTTTATTGTTAGTTATTTTGAACCGATAAACCTGGCTCTCATTTCGATGGGATCGGTTATTCTGTTTACTCTTTATATGCTTTATTTTGCCATTTCGAGGTGGATGATGCGCTACTTACTCATTGGCTTTTTCGCTTTGGGTTCGTTAGCATTTATGTTTTCTGTAGATTATGTATTCGATGAAATACTCGAACCGCATCAACAGATACGTATCAAGGTGTCACTTGGTCTAGAGGATGATCCTAGTGGGGCCGGATATAATGTAAATCAATCAAAGATTGCAATTGGTTCGGGTGGACTAACGGGTAAGGGCTTCCTCAATGGAACGCAGACTAAGCTTAAATATGTGCCCGAGCAAGATACCGACTTTATTTTCTGTACGGTTGGAGAGGAGCAAGGGTTTGTTGGTTCTGCTTTTGTTTTGCTGATGTTTACGGTGCTTATCCTTCGGGTTGTCTATTTGGCCGAGCAGCAGAAGAGTACCTTTAATCGGGTTTATGGCTACAGTGTAGCCTCTATTTTCTTTTTCCACTTTGCTATAAATGTTGGTATGGTAACAGGGCTCACTCCTGTAATTGGGATTCCTTTGCCGTTCTTTAGCTATGGTGGTTCTTCTTTATGGGGATTTACAATTCTCCTGTTTATCTTCTTGCGTCTCGATACTACGCGTGCCGAGCAGTTTTAATAAAGTATTTATATGTTGATATAAAAAAAGCGGAAGACTCATTGAGAGCTTCCGCTTTTCTAATTTATATGATAACTAATTGTTGCTTTGAACCTGTAGTCCTACATCTTGTACACCTTTGAGTTTGGTGTCGTCCATGATTTGTTCGAAGCTGTATGTGTACATTCCACTTTGTTTGAAGTGAAAGTTGCGTTCGATCGGAATATCATGTTCGTAGGTGCTTATTCCTTTACCTTTCCATTTGCCTAATGAATCGCGAAGTGCATAGCTGATCGTGTCTCTGCTAATATTGCCTTGTGGATCCATCTTTTCAACCTTGAAAACGATACCGCTGTATGGATAATAAGAGTTGCAACGTAGTTTAAAGGTGACATCTGTGACAACCGAATTGTCTGGTACATCAAATGTAAACTCGTATGTTTTACCTATTCTCCAAATAGAGTCTGGTAACTCGATGTATTTGCAGTAATAATCGGTAGAGCAAGCGCTAAGTAGGTAAATGAATAGGGTTGCGATAGGGGCCTTAAACTTTCTTCTGAGGCTTTTCGTAGTTTCCTTTTTCATTGCCTCCCCTTTCGTTGTTGCCCTTCTCATTTGTTGTTTTTGGTTTAGGCTTTCTACGCTTTTTGTTAGGTCTCTTTTTGTTGGCTCCGTTACCACTATTGTCAAACCTGTTGATGCTTTCCTCAAGAATGTCTTGTGTTTCTTTCTTAGGCTGTTGTTGCTTGGTATCGGCATCAAGCGTTTGAGGTTTCATACCTCGTTTGTTCATATTTAGTACTTCAAAAGCTCTACTTGCTGAAATTGTAACCAGATTTGCAGCAAAGTTAGGATCCGAAGAGTAAGTAAGCTGCTTCTTGAATACTTCAGTTTTGAAGTGATAATATGTACAGTCTTTGGTTTCGAGGTTTAATTCGCGAGAAGGAAGACCCTTTTGAGCTTCAACATACGTATCTACTTCAAAGTTGATGCAGCATTTGAGTTTTGCACATTGTCCGGCTAGCTTTTGCGGATTCATTGAGATGTCTTGATATCTAGCTGCACTCGTTGCAACAGACACAAAACTTGTCATCCAGCTCGAACAGCAAAGCTCACGTCCGCAAGGACCAATACCGCCGATACGACCTGCTTCTTGGCGTGCACCGATTTGTTTCATCTCGATACGCACTTTGAAAGCATCAGCCAATACTTTGATTAATTGTCGGAAATCGACGCGCTCATCTGCGATGTAGTAGAAAATAGCTTTGTTTCCGTCTCCTTGGTATTCGACGTCTCCAATTTTCATTTGGAGGCCTAAGTCTACGGCAATCTTACGTGATTTGATCATCGTTTCATGCTCTTTCGCTTTTGCTTCTTCGAACTTCTCAATATCGGAAGGTTTTGCTTTGCGATATACTCGCTTCACTTCTACACCTTCTGTGCGTACATTGTTTTTCTTCATTTGAAGCAAAACAAGGCGACCTGTCAAAGTAACTGTTCCGATGTCGTGACCCGGAGAGGATTCAACAGCAACGATATCTCCTTTTTCTAAAGGAATTTTGTTACTGTTCAGATAATACCCTTTTCGGGTATTCTTGAACTGAACTTCTACATAGTCGGTTGCATTTTTAGCTTCCGGTATGTCACAAAGCCAGTCGTATGTATTGAGTTTATTATTCTGCACCTTACTGCATCCTTTCGATTTCATGCAGCGGCCGCATTTATTTAGTTTAAAGTCCATATAGTATCTATTCAGAATTTAGAATAACGAAGATACGGCTTTTTGGTGAATGTAGTGAAAGCAATGCCCGAAAGTTTATCTCTCGGGCATCGATTTATCGTTTAAGAAGGACTGTAATCTTTAAGGAGATATCGAAAAACACAAAACGAGGATTAACGTTTTGTGTAACATGACGTTCGGCAAGCTCTAACTCCGAAACTAGGTCTTCGACGTTGCGTTCGTTTACATAGGGTGCAAACTTAGTGGAGAACGTAGATTCGTTTTGATTCAGAGCAATAAGTGATGGATTGCCAAGATTATAAATGAAGTTTTCGCGGATCATGTGCTGAGCGTAAGCAAAAAAGTTTTTCTGCTTTTCCTTACCTAAGGATGCAAATGTTTCAGCGGCTTCTTTCATCCCTTTTACATTTTTAGTCCAAGAGTTACGCATCATGGATATAAATAAATCGAGATAAAAAGCTTTTTCTTCATTCAAACTGATCATCTCCATTGCTTTGATCATGCTTCCCTGTGACATTGATGCTACCTGAATTGCATCTTGAGCCGACAAGGCATATTTGCTTTCCATTGCTTCTGCGATTGCATCCTTTTCAATTCCTCTGATTGAAATTCGTTGTGTTCGAGAAATAATTGTTGAAATAATCTGATCCGGATTTTCTGTAATGAGCAGGAAGATTGTATTCAAAGGTGGTTCTTCAATCAACTTAAGTAAACGATTAGAGCTTTCCTCATTCATCTTTTCCGGCATCCAAATCAAGACGCAGCGGTAAGCCGCTTCAAGTGGTTTTAGGCTCAGTTTGGAAATGATTTCCGATGCTTCCTTAACAGGTATCAAAGCCTGCGTAGAATGGGTTCCCATATAATTAACCCATTTGTCAATATCAAAGTATGGATTCTCAGAAACAAACTGACGCCATTCTGGTAAATAATCGTCGCAGATTTCTTTCTTCTTTTCTTTGCTAAGAATAATTGGGAAAACAAAGTGGATATCAGGATGTACAAGTTGGTCGAATTTTTTACACGAAGAACAAGTGCCGCATGAATCGGTTGCGGAACGATGCTTGCAGTTAAGGTAACGGGCATAGGCCAATGCCAAAGGAAAAGCACCTGCGCCCGATGGTTCAGAGAATAATTGTGCGTGAGGAACAATTCTTTGATTGGCCGAGAGAATCAGTCTGTTTTTGACTGATTCCTGACCAATAATATCTTTAAAATACATAGGTTTTAGTAAATCTCTTTAGCTACCTGATATACACTATCAGTCGCCATCAATGAATAAAAGTGGATGCTAGGAACACCGTATTCAATAAGTTCACGGCATTGTTGAGTACACCATTCGATTCCTACTTGCTTAGCTTCTGCATCGTTGTTGCATTTGCGAAGTTCTGTAGCAAAGTCTTCCGGAATATCTGATCTGAAGATCTTAGGAAGAACAGTTAGGTGATTGCAAACCGTAACAGGTTTGATGCCCGGAATAATTGGTACTGTAATACCTTCTTTTCGGCAGCGTTCTACAAAGTCGAAATACTTTTGATTGTCGAAAAACATTTGAGTGACGATGTAGTCGGCTCCTTGATCTACTTTTTGCTTTAAGAAAGCAATGTCCGAATCAAGGTTTGGTGCTTCTTCATGCTTTTCGGGATAACCGGCTACTCCATATGAAAAAGGCGTATTAGGTCGATCAAATGTAGAGTTGTCAAGAGCAATGCCTTTGTTAAACTGATTCACCTGTATTTGCAAATCACTTGCGTGATCATGAGACTGTCCTGGTTGAATGTGGCCAGCTTCAAGTTTATTTGCATCGCCACGAAGCAGCAGCAGATCATATACGCCTAAGAAATTTAGGTCGATCAAAGCATACTCGGTTTCTTCCTTTGTGAAGCCTTTGCAAATGATATGTGGAACGGCAGTAATACCGTATTTATTTTGAATAGCAGCAGCGATAGCAACAGTGCCCGGACGCTTGCGAATGTTTACTTTTTGGATATTTCCGTTTGGTTGTTCCTTATATAAATACTCGCTGTGATGGGTAGTGATATTAATATATTTCGGATCAAATTCCTTTAGTCGATCAATAACACTATACACTTTATCAATGCTATTTCCTTTAAGCGGCGGGAGCAGTTCGAACGAAAAAGCTGTTTTGGTACTCTGTTGTATAAGATCGATTACTTTCATATTTTCATTATTTTTAGTGCAAATGTAACAAATAAACTCCGATTTATTCTAAATTTGCTCGCAATCAAAATTTATAAAAGCTCATGGAAAATATAAATTGGTCGGATTTGTCTTTTGGTTACATGAAGACCGACTACAATGTAAGATGCTATTACCGCAATGGTAAATGGGGCGAACTAGAAGTAAGCTCTTCTGAGTCTATTGATATACATATGGCTTCTACTTGTTTGCATTATGGACAAGAAGCATTTGAAGGTCTTAAAGTGTTCAAAGGAAAAGACGGTAAAATGCGTGTTTTCAGAATTGATGAGAATGCTAAGCGATTACGTCAATCATGTAAAGGTATCATGATGGCCGAACTTCCAGAGGATCTGTTTATCGAAGCAGTAGAGAAGGTTGTTAAACTAAACGAGCGCTTTGTGCCACCTTACGAAAGTGGAGCTTCTCTTTATGTACGTCCACTCCTTATCGGATTAGGTGCACAAGTTGGCGTAAAACCTGCAAACGAATATCTGTTTATGATCTTTGTAACGCCGGTAGGTCCATATTTCAAGGCAGGCTTTAAGCCAACACCAATGGTAATTTTAAGAGGGTATGACAGAGCTGCGCCTCTTGGTACCGGAACATATAAAGTTGGTGGAAACTATGCGGCAAGTTTGTCGGCAGGAGAGAAAGCTCATGAAATGGGTTATTCGGCCGTGCTTTACCTAGACGCAAAAGAGAAAGAATATATTGACGAGTGTGGTCCGGCAAACTTTTTCGGAATTAAGGATAATACATATGTAACACCACTTTCTTCATCGATTCTACCTTCGATTACGAATAAGAGTTTGATGCAATTGGCCGAGTCGATTGGTATGAAAGTAGAACGTCGTCCGATACACGAAGATGAGTTAGCTACATTCGTAGAAGCGGGTGCTTGCGGTACAGCTGCAGTTATCAGTCCTATTCAGCGTATTGACGATGTAGATATGAACAAATCATACGTATTTTCGAAGGATGGAGAACCCGGTCCTATTTGTACAACATTATACAATAAGCTTCGTGCTATTCAGTACGGGGATGAGCCAGATCAATTTGGTTGGGTAAGAGTTATCGAATAATAAAATATAGACGGATTGATGTGTTAATTTATTAACGCGTCAATCCGCTTTTTTTTCTCCGCAATCTTAAATATATGCAGTTTTGCTATCTCTGGTTTGCAAATAATAAAATACTTGTTACATTTGCAGGGCTAGAATGAATTGAAAGTGGAGGCATTTTATAGAACACATAACTACCTAGTAGAGCATTTGGTTTCACCTGTACGTCGCCGATTGATGGATGAAATCAATTGGGACGATCGTCTTATTGGAATCAAGGGTTCTAGAGGAGTAGGCAAAACAACATTCCTTTTGCAGTACGCAAAAGAGTATTTTGGTAAAAACAATAGAGAGTGTCTATATATTAATTTAAATCACCTCTATTTTACAGAACGTACAATTATTGATTTTGCGGAAGAATTTATCGCAAAAGGAGGCAAAGTCCTTTTGATAGATCAGGTATTTAAGTATCCTGAGTGGTCAAAAGAGCTTCGTTATTGTTTCGACAATTATCCAAGTCTAAAGATTGTATTTACCGGCTCGTCTGTGATGCGGTTAAAAGAAGAAAACCCTGACTTGTCAGGTAAAGTTGTTTCTTATAATTTGCGTGGTTTCTCATTCAGAGAGTATTTAAATATTACGTGTAAGACCAACTTTGCGCCATACACATTGCAAGAAATCTTGGAGAATCATGAACAGATAGCAGAAGAGATATGTGAGACAATAAAACCACAAATTCATATTCAAGACTATATTCACCACGGGTTCTACCCTTTCTATCTTGAAAAAAGAAACTTTTCAGAGAACCTACTGAAAACGATGAATATGATTCTCGAGGTGGATGTGTTATCGATCAAGCAAATAGAACAACGCTATTTGCCAAAGATCAGAAAGCTGCTTTATTTGATGGCCATTGGTTCACCTTGTACACCCAATGTAAGTCAGTTGAGCACCGAGATTGAGACATCGCGCGCCACAGTTATGAACTACTTAAAGTACTTAACAGACGCACGGCTCATCAATATGCTTTATCCGGTAGATGAAGAATATCCGAAGAAACCGGCCAAGGTATATATGAACAATACCAATTTAATGTTCCCTGTGCGTCCTACAAAAGTAGACGAGCAGGCACTTCGTGAAACATTCTTTTATAATCAGGTAATAACAGACAACAAACTAAATTCTGTATCGAACAAGCAAGTTCACTTCTTGGTAAACCAGGCTCAATCATTTAAAATCGTCGACACGATGCGCGGACGTAACAATCCCGATTTAATTTACGCAGTAGATAAGATTGAGAAAGGATCCGGGAATGTAATGCCTTTATGGATTTTTGGTTTCTTGTATTAAGTATATATTGTAACCCTAATATAATTGGACTATGACAAAACAAAAAAAGTTTTTGACTTGTGATGGTAACCAAGCTGCAGCACACATCGCTTACATGTTTAGCGAAGTAGCAGCTATCTATCCAATCACACCATCATCAACAATGGCTGAGTATGTTGATGAATGGGCTGCAGTAGGCAGAAAAAATATTTTCGGCGAAACAGTTCGCGTAGAAGAAATGCAATCAGAAGCAGGTGCAGCAGGTGCACTTCACGGATCTTTACAGGCCGGAGCATTATCAACAACCTTCACAGCATCTCAAGGTTTGTTGTTGATGATCCCTAACATGTACAAGATTGCGGGTGAATTGTTACCATCTGTATTCCACGTATCTGCACGTGCATTGGCATCGCATGCATTATCAATCTTCGGTGACCACCAAGATGTTATGGCAGCACGTCAAACAGGTTTTGCTATGTTGGCTACAGGTTCAGTTCAAGAAGTAATGGACTTAGCTGGTGTTGCTCACTTGGCAACAATCAAGTCTCGTATTCCATTTATGCACTTCTTCGACGGATTCCGTACATCACACGAAATTCAAAAGATTGAAGCTCTAGACAACGAAGATCTAGCTCAATTTATCGATCAAGATGCTTTGACTGAGTTCCGCAAAAGAGCACTTAATCCAGAAAATCCGGTTGCTCGCGGTACAGCTCAAAACCCAGATATCTATTTCCAAGCTCGCGAAGCATGTAACCCATTCTACGATGCGGTTCCTGCAATCGTTGAAGAGTACATGGAAAAACTTTCTACAGTAACTGGTCGTAAATACGGCTTGTTCGATTATTACGGTGCACCAGATGCAGAGCGCGTTATCATCGCGATGGGTTCTGTAACTGAGGCTATCCGTGAAGCAATCGATCACCTTGTAGAAGAAGGTGAAAAAGTAGGTTTGGTAGCAGTACACTTGTACCGTCCATTCTCTGCAAAACACTTCCTAGGTGCAGTTCCTGCAACAGCAAAACGCATTGCTGTTCTTGACAGAACAAAAGAACCGGGAGCTACAGGCGAACCTCTTTACCTAGACGTAAAAGACTGTTTCTACGGACAAGAAAATGCTCCTGTTATCGTAGGTGGTCGTTATGGTTTGTCTTCAAAAGATACAACTCCTGCTCAAATCCTTTCAGTATACGAAAACCTTGTATTGCCAGAGCCTAAAAATCACTTCACTATCGGTATCGTAGACGACGTTACATTTACTTCTCTTCCAAAGAAAGAAGAAATCTCGTTCGCAAACGGTCCTTACGAAGCTAAGTTCTACGGTCTTGGTGCAGACGGTACTGTAGGTGCAAACAAAAACTCGATCAAAATCATCGGTGACAATACAGACAAATATTGTCAGGCATACTTCTCATACGACTCGAAGAAATCAGGTGGTTTCACTTGTTCTCACCTTCGTTTCGGAGATGCGCCAATCCGTTCTACTTATTTGGTAAATACACCAGACTTCGTAGCATGTCACGTTGCAGCTTACTTGCGTCTTTACGATGTAACTCGCGGTTTGAAAAAGAACGGTACATTCCTTCTTAACTCACCATGGGATGCAGAAGAGACTAAAAAGCACCTTCCGGATAATGTAAAAGCATATTTGGCTAAAAACAACATCAGCTTCTACATCATCAATGCAACTAAGATTGCTCACGGTATTGGTCTTGGTAACCGTACCAACACAATCCTTCAATCAGCATTCTTCAAGATTACAGGCGTAATCCCTTACGATCTAGCGGTAGAACAAATGAAGAAATTCATTGTGAAGTCGTACGGTAAGAAAGGTGAGAAAGTTGTAAACATGAACTACGCAGCGGTAGATCAAGGTGGTGAGGTAGTTAAAGTAGAAGTTCCTGCAGAATGGGCATCTATAGAAGACGCACAATTCGAACTTCCAAAAGACGACGCTCCAGCATTTATCCAAGACGTAGTACGTCCTATCAACGCACAAATCGGTGACGACCTTCCAGTTTCTGTATTCAAAGGTCGTGAAGATGGTACATGGGATCAAGGTACAGCTACATTCGAAAAACGTGGTGTTGCAGCTCTAGTTCCGGTATGGAAACCAGAAAACTGTATCCAATGTAACCAATGTGCTTACGTATGTCCTCACGCTGCTATCCGTCCGTTCGTTCTTGACGAAGCAGAACAAGCAGGTGCTCCTGCCGACATGGCACAACTAAAAGCAACAGGTAAGCAATTTGCTGGCATGACATTCCGCATGCAAGTAAACGTACTTGACTGTCTTGGTTGTGGTAACTGTCCTGACATCTGTCCTGGAAACAAAAACGGTAAAGCCCTTGAAATGGTTCCATTCCTTACTCAGGAAGAAGAACAAAAGAACTGGGATTACTGTGTAGAAAGCGTTAAATCAAAACAACACCTTGTAGACGTAAAATCAAACGTTAAGAACTCTCAGTTCGCGACTCCATTGTTTGAGTTCTCTGGTGCATGTTCTGGTTGTGGAGAAACTCCATACGTGAAATTGATTTCTCAATTGTTTGGTGACCGTCAGATGATTGCAAACGCAACAGGTTGTACATCTATCTACTCTGGTTCGGCTCCATCTACACCATATACTAAAAACGAAAAAGGACACGGTCCAGCTTGGGCAAACTCATTGTTCGAAGACAATGCAGAGTTTGGTCTAGGTATGGTAGTTGCGGTAAACAAAATGCGCGACCGTCTTGCAGGCTTAATGGAAAAAGGTCTTGCATGTGACTGCTGTTCGGAAGAAATGAAAGCATTGTTCGTTGAATGGTTAAACAACCGTGAAAACGCTGATGCAACTGTAGCTATCGCAGAGAAACTTGTACCAATGGTAGAAGCTTGCACTTGCGACATCTGCAAAGACATCAACGATATGAAACAATACATCATCAAGAAATCTCAATGGATCATTGGTGGTGACGGTTGGGCATACGACATCGGCTTCGGTGGTCTTGACCACGTTATTGCTTCCGGCGCAAACGTAAACATCCTTGTTGTAGATACAGAGATCTATTCTAACACAGGTGGTCAAGCATCTAAATCTACTCCGGTAGGTGCGGTAGCTAAATTTGCTGCGGCAGGTAAACGCATCCGTAAGAAAGATCTTGGTCTTATCGCAACAACATACGGTTATGTTTATGTAGCACAAATCGGTATGGGTGCAAACCAAGCTCAAACATTGAAAGCAATCCGTGAAGCAGAAGCTTACGACGGACCTTCATTGATCATTGCTTACTCTCCATGTATTTCACACTACATGGCTTCGGGTATGGGCAAAGCTCAAGAAGAAATTTCAAAAGCAGTAGAGTGTGGTTACTGGCATCTATGGAGATATAACCCAGCTTTGGAATCAGAAGGACAAAACCCATTCCAACTTGACTCGAAAGAGCCACAGTGGGATAAGTTCCAAGACTTCTTGAAGAAAGAGGGACGTTATACTTCATTGGCAAAACAATTCCCAGAACAAGCTGAAGAGTTGTTCCACGCAGCACAAGATAATGCTCAGTGGAGATACAACACTTACAAGCGTTTGGCTGCTGCCAGCTGGGGTGCTGAAGTAAAAGAATAATTTTACCACAAGCTATATAAGTGAGCAAGCGGGCGTGTCTTTTTAGGCACGCCCGCTTTTGTTTTCATGGGTTAAAGAATATATATTTTCCGTATACTAACTGTATTTTCTGTGGAAAGATAAAATACTGCTAATCTTTACTTGCTGCCAAAACTAGTTTGGGCATTGTAGTGTTCTAAACGAAGAAAAAACAAAAGATACAATAGAGTTTAAAAGTCTAATTTTTATTATTATGAAGAAAGTAGTTTTGGCGGTTTCAGTAGTATGTGCAGGCTTGTTTATGATGACAAGCTGTCATTCAAAGAAAGATATGATGTCTACAGCAGCAGTATCTTCTCAACCGGTACAAGTTCTTGAAGACGAAGTAGCGGTAGCTCCGGTTACTGTAGAAATAGCAAAAGTTACAGGTGATCAAATGAAAGTGCAAGAAGAAGCTTTGGTTAAAGCATTAGCAGTAGTTAATGTAGAAGAAGCAGACGGTGACACCATTGTAACTGTAGATCTTGTTCCAGACTTAAAGAACGGACAACTACAAGCCATTAAGTTGGGATTGAATGACTCAGTATTGTTTAAAATCAACTCGGCAGAACTAAGCACAAAAGCAGACTCAGTACTATCTGTTGTTGCTGCGAATATGCAAGACTTCCCTCAAACAGATGCTACCATTATCGGTTATACAAGTCACACCGGTCCTCAAGAATTCAATCAAGAGTTATCAGTGAAACGTGCGCAATCCGTAATGAAATATTTGGCAACAAAAGGAGTAGCAACTTCAAGAATGGAAGCAATCGGTAAAGGATGGAATGATCCTGTTGCTACAAACAAAACATGGGCGGGAAGAGCTCTAAACAGACGTGTAGAGATCTTCATTACCGTGGGCGAACAAATGATTGAGAATGCTAAAAAATAACGACTAGTTTATTCTAAGCTAATCTCTAAGTCCTCTGTCTATCCTTTGTGGTAACAGGGGACTTATCTATTTTAGAGCTCTGATTCGTAATTTAGTATGCTTACGCAACAGCCTTTCGGCGAGCACGCCACTCGTTAAAAGCAATCCCGAATACAATCATCAGCAGTCCGGCATAAGTAGTCGGATAAATCTGTTCGCCGAGGAAAATGTGAATCAGAAACAGCGACAAGAAAGGCGAGAGGTAACAAAGCTGATTCACCAGCGCCGGGTTTGTCGTCTTGCGAATAGCCATTCCGAAGAAAATAAAAGGAATCCCCATTTCAAACAAACCTACGTATACACTCGACAGAAAGCCCGAAGTCGAAGCCAGTGAAACCGGAACAAAAAGCAAACCTCCCAGCAAATAGATCGAGCCGAAAAGGAAACTCAAAAACAACGCCGCAGTCTCGTCGATACGTTTGTTGCGACGATTGATGATCCAATAAAAGGCCCACAAGAAAGCACTCAGAAAGGCCAAAGCCAAACCCGATATCGAAAGAGCTGCGCCACCCAATGATCCCGAGCCCAACGATATCAAAGCCACTCCGCCTAGCGAGAAAGCCATGCCGATGTATTTGAAAGGAGCAATCGGCTTCTTCTCAATCGCGGCAAGCAATAGAAGCAAAATAATAGGCCAAAAGTAATTGATCGGCTGAGCAATCTGCGCAGGAAGCAAATCATACGCCTTGAATAAAACCAAGTAGTAAGCCACCGGATTTACCAGTCCTACAAACGCAAACCAGCTCCAGTCCTTCTTTGAAAGACGACGCAACTCGCCCCAGCCCGACTTCAAAGTAAGGGCCACGGCAAAAACGGCAAGCGCCGAAAGGGTAGCCACCAAAAGCATTTCGTAGTGTGAATAAAACTTGAGAGCCGTTTTAAACATGGTGGCAACGGTAGACCAACTAAGCACGGCTACCGCCGCGCAAGCAATTGCTTTATTGTTTTCCTGCATTGTAATCGATTAATGTATCACGTAATTTCCCGCAAAGATAAATACAAATATGAGTTTATGTTTGAGGTGATGCAGATTGTTGCTTCTTGTGGTGGGGGTGATTAAACCAATGCGTCGGTATAATCGTTTTATAATCAGATTACAGAGTAAAAGAAATGAAATGAAAAGGATCCTCATCTGCATGGCTCTTTGCCTTTACGCAATCAGCAGTTTTGCGCAACAATTTATGGTAAGTTCCTATATCCGCGGAAACTTTTACAACAGAGGCACGATCGCGGAAGCAAGCCTTCGCGCTTGTACCGACCTGATTTGCCTGGGTGTTTCTCCGGCACAAGACGGTTCGTTGATGTGGGAAACATTCAAAACCTTCCAGACAAACCAACCGCAAGATGCAAAAGCTCTGATCCCCATCATCCAAGCAAGCGTGGGGCAACAAAGCATCACGGTGCGTTTGGGCGTTTCGGGTGGAGATCATTGGAAGGCAATGATAACCGACAAACAAGCACGTGCAAATTTCATTGCACAAGTTGGTGCGGTGGTAAGCTCGTACAATCTCGATGGCGTTGACCTCGACTTTGAATGGGCCAATAAGCCACAAGAGTTTGAAAACTACAGCAAACTCATTGTCGAGTTGAGGCAGGCGCTCGGCGAAAGTTCTTTATTCTCGGTCTCGTTGCATCCCATTTCATACAAGATTACCTCTGCGGCAGTCTCGGCCGTTAGTTATGCCTCGTTGCAATGTTACGGACCTTCTCCCATGCGCTTCCCTTATGCGCAATATACCAAAGACATTGAGCAAGTGCTTGCATACGGCATTCCGAATCAAAAATTAGTGCCGGGGCTTCCGTTCTTTGGGGTAAGCGAGTCGCAACCCCGCTCTGTAGTGGGATATGCTACTTTCGTAAAAGCGCAATTGATTACCGGTGCCGCCCAAAACAACGTGGTGTACAACAATCAGGAGTTTATATTGAACGGACAAGAGATGATTGCCCGTAAAACCAACTACGCTTTGCGTGAATCGCTACGCGGCATCATGTTTTGGGATTTGGCAATCGATGTTCCCATTACCAACCAACGATCGCTTTTGAAAGCCATCACCGAAACCGTCGAAGCAGCTTCTCATTGACCATCGATTTATTTTCTGCCGATCGCATGCGCGCGGCTTTGTAACCGAGCAATGCCTGTGATGGGCTTATTGTATTTGGCGTGAAATTGTGAGTCTGTCGGGGTTTTATATTAAAGTCGGCTCGTTGGTGCTGAAAAGGTCGTTTTTGCGCTAGATTGCAGCAATTTGTGTTCGAATGAAAAGTGATAAACTGTCGCTAGGATAGAGGCTTTTGCTAACCGAAAAGGAAACTGCTCGGCGGCGTTTTTCAAATCGACTTTTAAAATGAAGGCAGATTGTTCTTTCGAGAAACATTTTGTTTGGCTCAAGTGTCAAATGCTTGCGTTCGGGTGTTTGGGGCTGAGCTACGGGGCATAGGAAGCACGCTCGCGGAGTTGAGGCGAAATGTCTTCGTTGAAACGTGAAAACGTTTTCAATGAATACTGTTTTGCGTTACCGTGAATACTGTTTGCATTCACCGTGAAAACTTTTCACACGCTTCGTTATAAGTAAAAATAGTCACCGCGGTGACTAAAAAGACTCTTCACGAAAAGCAAACTAGCGACTCAAAAAAAGGAAAAGAGCTTTTTTTGAGAAGTAAATAAGGTTTTTGCCAGAACTAAAC
>X396_Morelets_crocodile__coassemble_53_pt1 | contig 17348 bp, 16 predicted proteins | sample X396_Morelets_crocodile__metabat2_low_PE_001 | metagenome-assembled genome bin X396_Morelets_crocodile | reverse complement strand
TCTCTACTTGGTAAAGCATGGCGCAAAGATCCGGAAGCGATGACTGCTCCGGATGGTTTTGACATGGCAACTAAAGGTGGTGCACATATTTTAGGATTGAATGCCGGAGATATAAAAGAAGGTATGCTTGCAGATATTGCATTGGTCGACTTGAAAATGCCGGCGTTTGCTCCAAACTTTAATTTTGTCTCTAATTTGGTTTACGCAGCAAACGGATACTGTATCGACACAGTTATTTGTGACGGTAAAGTGGTAATGCGTAATAAGCAGATCAAGGATGAGGATTTGATTATGGATAAAGCTTCAGAGTTGGCTTACAAGTTGATGGAGCGTTGATTTTTGAACGATTAAATAGCTACGATATGAATACATATATTTATGCCGATTATGTTGAGGCGGCACACTTTCTAAAACAACGTATCGATGTTTTACCGAAAGTTGGTATTATATTGGGCAGCGGACTAGGACCGCTTGCCGATGATATCGAGAATCCTACGGTAATTCCATATAGTGAGATTCCTAATTTTATGAATTCCACAGCAATGGGGCATAAAGGAAATCTGATTTTCGGAACGTTGGGAGGTAAACAAGTTGTTGCCATGCAAGGTCGTTTTCATCATTACGAAGGTTATACGATGCAACAAGTAACATTTCCGGTACGGGTAATGAAGCTTTTGGGGGTTGAGGTGCTTATTGTTTCGAATGCCGCAGGTGGTGTAAACATGACATATCGTTTAGGTGATTTGATGTTGATCAAAGATCACATTAATCTGATGCCTAATCCGCTTATCGGGAAAAATATAGAAGAGTTTGGTCCGCGCTTTGCTGATATGACTCGTGCCTATGATCGGGAATTGGCCTCGCTGATGCATGAAGTTGCTTATAGCAGGAATATGATGTTGCACTCGGGTGTTTATGCCGGACTTACCGGACCTACGTTTGAAACTCCGGCCGAATATGAATACATCCGACGCATTGGGGGAGATGCCGTAGGAATGTCTACGGTGCCTGAAGTTATCGTTGCACGTCATTGTGATATTCGTGTTTTAGGTATGTCTGTGATTAGTAACGAGGCGTTTAATTTTGCAGATGATTTTGTAAATGATGGTAATGATGTTATCAAGGCTGCTAACGAGGCTTCGCTTCGAATGCGCACACTTGTAGCAGCATTTCTCGATAGGTTGTCATAGTGTATATTATATTGGCAAGTTTCTAATTATTCTTATCCTCTGCAACATTCGTTTGGCGCATGTGTTATAGTAGCAAAGATTATTCGTATGAAGCTACAACGATTTACGCCGGATGATTCGGCAATTATACTTATCGATCATCAGATTGGTTTGCTCGAATGTGTTACGAGTAAACCTCATGACGTGATAAGGCAGAATTGTAATGTTGCAATTAGGTTTGCAAAGGCTTATGATTTACCTTTGTTTGTCACATCAGGGATGCACGATGTTTGTGGTGGACTTATAAAGGAAGTGAAAGAGGAAATTGTAGAGTTTCCTTCAAAACTATTTAACCGAGAAGGAGGTCATAGTTGTTGGAGTAATCCAGAGCTTAAAGAGGCCTTGCTTAAATTGGGCAGACGGAATTTGTTTATGGGAGGATTACTTACGGATATAAATCTGTTCTGGTCTGCTTTTGATGCAGTGCAGTTGGGGTTCTCGGTTAAAGTTGTGAGTGGTCTTTGTGGTTCTCCCGAGATAGAGGGTGACAGATTAACTTACGATCGACTATCCAAACTGGATGTTTGTGTTTTAAATGCATCACAAATGATCAGTGAATTAGTTCCTGATTTTAGCTGTGATTATGGTGCGGAGGCTTTGAAAATTCTAATGCAAGATATTATAGCAAAGCAATAAAGAATATTTGATGTTTAGATAAAAAAATCTCTATGTCTCGTTCAGTAGAATTACTGTGTTGACATAGAGATTTTTTGTTTCCAAATAAAGGATCTTTTCATATCGAATTGTTGTTTATTGTTAAAGGGTCTCCCAGCTTACTGATGATGCAATACACTTGCATTGTCGTAAGTGTTTTATGTGCCGGACGCCAATTGAGGTCGATGAGTTCATCGCGCAAGTCACGATTGTAATTTATCCATCTTAGCATGGCGATTGCTGCCGCTTTCTTTGATCTGTTTGGTAAATAGATAGTTGCCAGATCTTTAAATCTTAGTTCTTTGTTGCAATACATAATATTAGAAGACTTTAATTCTTAATTACTTGATTTTTTCATAGCCCTAATGTAACCACGATTAATTAATAAACAAGCGATAAAGTGATAAATATTCCATAGTTGGGTAATTTTAATTCTTTGTGAGGGTTGTTATGATAACACTCTTGTAAATTGGTGTTTGTAGTTAACATATGTAAATAGTTAAGTTCGTTTACTTGTCTGCTTTAAACCAATAATTAAATAAATAATTAGAGATAATATATTTTTGTATCTTCGCTTTTATCGGAGTCTTATTTAAAATAGATAAATAGAAAACACTCATGAATACACAACCATTATATATTAAGCGTGTAGAAATATATGGCTTATGGGGAAGTCGAAATATTAGTTGGGAATTAACCTCAGATGTAAACGTCTTATCGGGAATCAATGGTAGCGGAAAAAGTACTACACTTGAATGCCTTTATACTTTATACAAAGGTACTATTGCTTCCGATTATGTGAGTCGTCATATCAAAGGTATGAAAGTTGTAGCTAATACCGGGCTTTCATTGGTCTATAGAGACGGTATGATTTATAAAGTGTCTGAAACAATAGAGCAAGCGATGCTTCCGGCTGATTTTACATTACTGCATTCTCATCTGGGTATGGATATGATTAGTAGTTTTGATAGGCCACTTATAGGAGCGGAAGATATTCGCCGTTTGTCGGATAATCGAGTTGCAACTGATTTGGATTGGAAAATCTATAAACTGCAAAAGGCTTATTTAGATTATCAGGTGAACCTAGGTAAAGAGGCTTTCTCTATCTTTTCTGATCATAGTTCGGCAGCAGATAAATCTGATAAAGTATCGGCATTGATGCAAAAGAAAGAGACGTTTCTGGATATACTAGATAAGTTGTTTGAGCAAACAGGAAAGAAAGTTGATCGTACAAAGAATGAGATTGCTTTCTTATGCGGCGAAGAAGAGATCCTACCTCATCAGCTTTCGGCAGGAGAGAAACAAATCTTAGCAATCTTACTTACTGTACTGATTCAAAATAATAAGCATTGCATTTTATTGCTCGATGAACCTGAAATATCGTTGCATTTTGAATGGCAACGCCAATTAATCGATTTGATTCGACAACTGAATGGTAATGCTCAAATTATATTAGCTACTCATTCTCCCGCTGTGATTATGGACGGATGGAGTGACAAGGTTACAGAAGTATTCGATGTTACGACACTAATGCCTTGAGTTATGAAGCCCAATTTGAACAACAATCTAAACTCTGGTTATTTTACCGCTTTATCCAAGATGCAGCGTAAAAATTCGATACGTAAGATTTATGCTTATGTAGAGAGTTATGATGATATTGGTTTTTGGGGTAATGTGCTTAGGCGATTTGAAACCGATCAACTTAAGTTTGATATATTTCCTGCTTCTCGCGATACGCTGACCAAGGGGAAAAAAGAGGCACTCAGTCGTTTTAAAGAAGTTGGTGCTTTGCAATCAGGAGAAAGCTTGGTTGTTTGTGTAGATAGTGATTATGATTATTTACTTCAAGATACGACATATATCTCTTCTAAAATAAATAGATCTGATGCAATCTTTCAAACCTATTGTTATTCGATAGAGAATTACTGGTGTATGGATCGGCAATTGGATATTGCATGTATGCAGGCAACGAACAATTCTAGACGAATATTCGACTTTTCGTTGTGGCTTAGAAACTATTCGGAGATAATATATGAACTGTTTATCTGGTCGGTTTTATTTTATAGAAAAGGAGATAAGAATGCATTCAAACTGCTTGAGTTTTGTAAGTTGATTAGTATTGGTCATTCTTTTCACATTGCGGATCAGGGTAGGGGGGCTTTGCAACGTCTTCATCGAAGAACGAAGATAAAATTAGAGGAGCTTGAAACTGAGCATGCTTCTTTACTTGAGTTTAAGTACGAGTTAGCACAAGAATTGTTATCGTTGGGGGTGCTTCCTCATAATTGCTATCTATTTATACAAGGACATACCTTGATGGAGAAAGTTGCATTATCGTTATTGCGCCCGGTATGTAATGCTTTGATCAACGAACGCCTGGAAGAGATTCATGAGTTGGGACGAGGGGACGATGAACGATCTAATTCGGAGACTCATTATCGACACTCAACCGCAAATATATACGATGTGCTTAAGTTTAATACGGAGTTTCGAGATTCAGAATTCTATAAGCGTATCGAAGCAGATATACAAAGATACATTGATAAGTATCATTCTTCGGCTCAATAGAATCAAAAGTATAGATATAAAAATAGCGACTGTTATTCTTTTTCAAGATAAAACAGTCGCTATTTTATTTAAAGTAGTTCAAGTTCTGCTACGTATAGATAATGATCATCTTCATACAGCTTATTACAAGAGAAGCCTTCTTTTTCGGCCATATCTTTTAATGTCTCAAAGTCTATAAAGATCCATTTGAATGGTTCGCCGATGATCTTTCCATAATTGATCTGATATTCGATTTCACCATAGTAGTCTCCATTTATATTGATGGTAGCACCTCCGTCTTCATCTTCATAAAGGTAAATGATATTAGATGAGTCAAGAATTATGCGTCCACCAGTATTAAGCAATTGTTTTGCTTTTGAGAAAAACAACGGGAAACGATCTATAGATTGTACGATACCAATACCGTTCATTAACATCAAGATTGTGTCGTACTTCTGTGTATCAGACAAAAGAAAGAAATCTTCGAGGCGTGCATCTGTAACATTGCGTTTGCGCATTACCTCTACAGCACCTTCTGATATATCAATAGATGTAACTTCAAAGCCTTTGTTCTTTAACCAAAGAGAATGGCTCCCGGCTCCGGCTCCTGCATCTAAAACTTTTCCTTTGCAATGATTCAGTGCAATGGTCTCGGCTTCGGGCATTTGAGATTCGTTTCGGAAAAATACACTAATATCCCAGCGCTCTGTTTCTGCAATATTGCTTTTGACTGTGAATTTTGCATTCTTCTTACCTTCCTGATACGCCATTAAACCTTTGCCGTATGCATCTTTATCGTGAATTATCTGCTTCATTTGTTATGCTGTTTTCAGCTTCAAATTTAGCGATTTTAGACCATATTTACTGTATGTAGATTGATTTTATCACTGATAGAGCTTATGTAAGTTTTCAAGAATCTCAAGTCTATGCTCAAATGAGCTTGATGGAATACCGCCAAGAAAGATATGCTCACTTACTTCCATCCCGCAGAAGTTGAAGATTCCGGTGTCAGATGTTTTTTTCATAGCCTCGATCATTCCACTTTGTTCATAATACTCATTCGGAGTACCCATTGTATTGATGATCTTTACTTTTTTTCCGTTCAACAAGCCTTCAGCTCCGTGTTCAGTCATTTTATAGGCAAAGTCATAAGTGAAAACTCGATCTATGTATCCTTTCATAATTGCCGGCATACCTGTCCACCAGATTGGGTAAATAAATGTAATCTGGTCTGCCCATTCTACCAGACGTTGTTCATCTTCTACGTCTTGCAGAGTCGTTCCTTGTGCTATCGCTTCGAAGTCGCGATGTCCGAGTACGGGGTTAAACTCCATTTCATACAGATTAGACACAGTGGCTTCTTCGCCATTCATTTCAAGAATGTCTAGGACTTTATCAACGACTGCTCTGCAGAAGCTTTTAGGATTTGGATGTGCGTATACAATTAAGTGTTTCATACGTATTGTTATTTAGATCTATACGAATAACACTGAATATCGTTTTATTGTTTCGATTATGAATGATACGCTTGCAGATGGTTCAACTTTTGAAGCGAAAGCGCCTCCTTTAATGTTTTTTTGATAGCCATGAATGTAAACAAAACTATCTTTGCAACGCAAATTTTTAATGTGTATAAATAAATGGAGAAAAAAGGAAATCCTGCGGTAGTAGGTTTGGCAGGGTTCGGTTTGACAACCCTTTTGTTGCAATTGCATAACTTAGGGTTAATTGGTTTAGGGCCTGTTGTAGCAGCAGGTTTTATTTTTGGTGGATTAGCGCAGCTAATTGCCGGTTTCCAGGAAAACAAAGCAGGTAACAATTTTGGTTACAGTGCGTTTGTTTCATATGGAGCTTTTTGGATTGGACTAGTTTCTATCTGGGTGTTGAATCATTTTGGTATCTATGAATCATCTTCTCACGAAATTGGTTATTTCCTTTTTGCTTATATGCTTTATACCGGTATTATGCTTGTTGCATCTACTCGCATTCACACTGCAATGTTTGTAACATTCTTTCTACTGTTTGCCGGTTTTGCTCTTTTAGTATTGGAAATTTTCTTCTTCCCGGCATTGAAGACTGTTGCTGCAATTGATCTTATTCTTTGTGCTTTCTCTGCATGGTATATGATGGCAGGTGCTATTATTAATCCATTAGCAGGCAAAGAAGTATTACCAATGGGTAAGCCTTTGGTAAAGTAATTTGATCAGAATCGCTTTTAAAATAGAAACCTCCGTAAGCATTGCTTGCGGAGGTTTTTTTATGTGATCTCAATACCTGTAGACACAAAAAAAAGAGAACCTCATTGAGATTCTCTTTTATCGGATTGAGTAAATTACTCAGCAGATTCTTCAGCAGGAGCTTCTTCTGTTGCAACCTCAGTGTTTGCAGCAGCTTCAGCAGCAGCAGCTTCAGCTTTCTTAGCAGCAATAGCTTCAGCTTTCGCTTTGTTTACTTCTTTCTCAGCTTCAAGACGAGCTTTAGCAGCAGCAGTAGCAGCTTCGCTTAGCTTGTTTTTAATTGCAGCTTTGTTAGAAGATTTTTCTGATACCCATGCAGCGAATTTCTCTTCAGCTTTAGCTGAATCGAAAGCACCTTTCTTAACACCATCAAGAAGGTGTTTCTTCATAAGAACGCCTTCGGTAGAAAGGATGTTTCTAACTGTATCGGTAGGTTGAGCACCTGTTTGCAGCCAATACAAAGCTCTTTCAAATTTTAAATCTATTGTAGCAGGATTTGTGTTAGGATTATAAGAACCAACCCTTTCAATAAACTTTCCATCACGTGGAGCTCTGCTATCTGCGACTACAATTTGGTAAAATGCATACCCTTTGCGTCCGTGTCTTTGCAATCTAATCTTCGTTGCCATTTTAATTAAGAATATTAATTTGTTTGTATTAGCGGTGCAAAGCTAGTAATCTTTTATCAGAATGCAAAGCGTTATTGACTAAAACTTGTGACATAGTAGTGATTTAGTTATTAAGAAAGCTGAAAGCGAAGTGTGGAAGGAGGGGAATGGGGTTGGTCAATTGGTGTACGAATATAAAAAAAAGGATAACCAATAATGATTATCCTTTTGTCTTTATTTCGTTGCAAATACCCATGCATCTTTAAATTCGGGTTTCTTTTTCAGATCGAGTAGATATTTATCTGCACTTTCTCTGTTTTGAAACTTATTGGCATATATTCTATACTTGCCGTCTCTTTCTATAATACCCAGCGTTTGTATCTTGGCAGCAGAGAACTTGTCGTATAATTGCAAAGCCTGTGTTTTGTTTGGAAAACTACCCACTACGATATAAAATTCTTTTGTTTTAGAAGGAGTCATGTTGATCATTACACCTTTCTTTTCGTTTGGTAGTGTTGTTGCGATAGCTTTGGTTGTATCTTTTACGGCTTTGTTCTTTAGCTCCTCTTTCTGTTGTATTGCAGGTGGAGTTGCTGTTTTAGCTTGTTTTTGATCAGTATCTTCTTCTATTGATAGTTCTTCCGGTGAAGACGTTGCATTATCTAAAGATGTTGTTTCTTCATCGATAACAACAAAATCAGTAGAAGTGGAATCCGTGATTGCGGTAGAGAACATCTCTTCCGGTTCTGCTATTTTATCAATAAGAGTAGAAATCTCCTCATTAATGCCGGCATATGTGTTGTGCGTATGTATATCGTTCAAAGCTTTTATCGTTTGCTTTGGGATAATGCTGGCATAATTAGTTTTTAGACTCAAGCTGTCAAGTGTTGGTATTGAGGCAGTGACCGCAATTGCAATAATTGCAGCTGCAGCAGCCGCCCATTTAAACGCTTTACGCTTGATTGGAATGTAGATTGTATCTTGTTCTGGAGTTTCTTCCGGAATATTAAGAAGTTCATTCAATGTAGGAAGACAGATGTTTTCCAATCCGTATGTATCTGCACAGAATGAATATTGATCTTCCGAAGGATAAAAGTTTATGATACCATCCTCAAGTTTGAGTACGCCAAGAGAACTTAAATCCACATTGCCATTTTCTACAATGGCATGATTTATTTCTTTAACATCAGCTTCAATCATAGATTTGGCTTCATCAAACGAAGTAGCATACATTTTCATATATGACTCGGTAAGTAGACCGTCGTTGTGTTGAAGGCTTTTATTAAAGCTAATGCATTTTGATGTAGTCGAGAATGTATGGGTTTGACCAATATAGTCAAAGCCTTGTTCTTGAAGAACAAAGCCACCAAGCTTGGGTACAATTACGCAATTGTGATCAAGCAGTAGAGTTTCCAGATGTGAAATTATACGCAACATGAGTGCAAATATACAAATTATTAATGGTATTATTCTCTAATAAGAACGCATTTCTTCTTCAGAAAGAGAAGGTTTTAATTAAAGCTTTGGGAATAATCTCTTTACTAAATAAAATAAGAAGCGTTAAAATTGTTTATACGAATGCGTGCTTTTTTATATTATAATTTTAATATTCGCTCTAATGGGTTTGTATAAAGGAGTATAGCCTTCGTTGTGTAGTATGTCTATGTAAGTAAAATATGTTTTTCAACAACAAACGATATTTGTGGGCCTATAAAAGAATGTGTAGATTTGTGCTGATTAAAAAACACTGATTACAGGAATTTAAAGTTCTGACAAATTTATGAGAAAGTATTTTATTTACGCTGCCAGTTTGCTTTTGTTGTCTACATCTTGTAGCACAAAAACGGAGCAACAACCAAAGCAACATGAGAACTTGGTTCAATACGTTGACCAATATATAGGAAGTGATTATCATGGTCACGTATTTGTTGGTGCGAACGTACCTTTTGGTATGGTACAGTTAGGGCCTACAAATATCAGCCAAGGTTGGGACTGGTGCTCAGGATACCACTATTCTGATTCTACAATTATCGGATTTGCGCATACGCACCTTAGTGGAACAGGTATTGGTGATTTGGGCGACATTTCAGTGTTACCTATTGTTGGAGAAGTAAAACAAACAAAAGGAACGGCTAATGATTTAGCTTCCGGATATACATCTACCTTCAAAAGAGAAAACGAACGTGTAGCTCCGGGATATTATTCGGTAGTGTTAGATAAATACAATGTAAAGGCAGAACTAACAACAACGAGCCGTGTAGGTGTGCATCGCTATACTTTCCCTAAATCAGACGCATCACACATTTTGTTTGATCTAGGAGAAGGGATTGGTTGGGACCGTCCTGTTGAGACTTTTGTAAAACAAGTTTCTCCTACGAAGATCGAAGGATATCGATTCTCTACCGGTTGGGCAGTAGATCAAAAGATTTATTTTGTTGCTGAATTCTCTAAACCAATGAAGAGCTTCGATGTAATGACTGTCGATGCTTCTTATACAATGGAAGAGGGTGGCAAGAAAGTAACATCGGTAGTGCCATTAAATAAAGGTGTTGCAAACTTCGATACGGAAGCTAACGAAGCTGTAGTAGTAAAAGTTGGTGTATCTTATGTTAGCACAGAAAATGCTGCTGCAAATATGCAAGCGGAAATGACTGATTTCGACTTTGATCGTGTTGCTCAAAACGCTTCGGATGCATGGAACAATCAACTAAACCGTATCGCAGTAGAAGGAAAGAACAAAAGCGATATTCGCAGTTTCTATACAGCACTTTATCACGCAATGATTTTCCCTGCAACATTCTCAGATGTAAACGGACAATATCGTGGTGCTGACGGAAATGTACACACATCAACATTCCCAACTTACTCGGTATTCTCACTTTGGGATACATACCGTGCGGCGCATCCGCTTTATACAATCATTGCACCAGAAAAAATCAATGACTTTGTAAATACATTCCTTGATATATACAAACAACAAGGTAAACTTCCGGTTTGGCATCTTGTAGGTAATGAAACAGACTGTATGGTCGGTTATCCTGCATTTTCTGTTATTTCCGAAGCTTACTTGAAAGGGTTTAGAGATTACGATGCAAATCTTGCGTTGGAAGCGATGAAGTCTTTTACTCAGCGTGATGAGCGTGGTTTGAAAGAAATCCTTGAATACGGATATTTCCCAAGTGACGTAGAAACCGAATCGGTTGCAAAAGCTCTTGAATACGGTGTTTCAGATTGGGGAGCAGCTCAAATGGCTAAAGAGATGGGTAACGAAGCGGAATACAAATACTTCTTTGATCGCTCTAAAGGCTATGCAAACTATTTCGATCAAGAAATCATGTTTATGCGCGGAAAAGATACGAAAGGACAATGGCGTACACCATTTGATCCGGTTAAGTCTTTGCACCGTGCTGATGACTTCTGTGAAGGTAACTCATGGCAATATACATGGTTGGTTCCTCAAGACGTAGAAGGGTTGGTTTCGTTATTCGGATCGGAAGAACGCTTTATCAACAAATTAGACAGCTTGTTTTCGATCAGCTCAGACCTTGGAGAAGGAGCTTCTTCAGATATTACAGGTTTGATCGGTCAATATGCTCACGGTAATGAACCAAGTCACCACGTTACTTATCTATATGCATACGTAGGTCAGCAATGGAAAACGGCAGCTCGTGTACGTCAGATTACAAAAGAACTTTACTTTGACTTGCCAGACGGATTGTGTGGTAACGAAGACTGTGGACAGATGTCGGCTTGGTACGTATTCAACGCACTAGGTTTCTATCCGGTAAATCCATCATCTTGTATGTATGTATTCGGTAGTCCACTGTTTGATCATGTTAAGTTTGAAGTGAACGACGGTAAAACTTTCGAAGTGATTACACACAATAATAGCGACAAGAATATGTATATTCAGTCGGTGAAACTCAATGGTAAGCCATATACAAAAAGCTATATCATTCACAATGATATCATGAATGGCGGAACGCTTGAGTTTGAAATGGGGCCAGAGCCAAATAAATCATTTGGAGCTGCTCCTGAAGACAGACCTCAGTCTAAAGTATATCGTTAATAACAGATAATAAAAAAGGATCAACTAATTAGTTGATCCTTTTTTTTATGGCCGTTTCACTCCGGTATTGATTCTATAAGTCAGAAAACAAGTGATATAAGGTTTTGGTTATTGATAGTTACCTGTAGATAAATCGATGGTGATGATATTATCAGCCGGTTTTAAGTCTGTCCACAGCCCTAGCGCTGCATTCTTTAATAGGTCTCCCATTCCCGGAGCAATCAAATTAGCAGCAAACGCCAATGAGTTTATCTTCGAAAGCTCTTCTGCTGAGATTTGTTCGTCGCCCTTGTAGTGTGCAATAATCGCATTAGACGCAAGCGGCTTAATTAGAGCAGCAACGTTCTCAGGCAAAGGCAATACATCGGTAATGATTCCGCCAATTCCTTCTTCAACATACGCTTGTGCATATTCTTGAAAATTCTTTCCTCCTAAATCATAATTGATACTTTGTATATTTCTTGAAGTAACCTCTGCTTTGGTCTTGCTAAGCATAACCGTGCGATATGGGCATGGATAAGTAACCATTGATCCGGTTTCGATATCGTATACATAGTTTGAACCTTTTTCGTGTTTCACCACATCTTGAGCATGGAAATGTCCGGTAAAGACAAGTTGAATTCCTAGGTCTGCAAACTCATTCGCATATGAGTTCCAATCTTGAATGAGGTATTCGCCCATCAGTTTCTCCTGCATGGTCCAATGCTCTACAAGTCCGTGATGCATTAAGGCAATCATTCTTACTCCACTTTCTTTTGCATCTTTAGCTTGTTGGCGAATAAAGTTCATGGTTTCCGGTTTAATGGCACCCGCCGTTACACAGATGTCGTTCTCAAAACTATTCTCCGTATATAAGCAAGCATCGATACCTAAGATCCGTAAATTCTTGAACGGTTGTGCTACGTATGTAAGGGTGGCTTCATCTCTGGCTATTGTTTTTCCGTATCCGAAATTAGAATAAATTGATTCGAACTCTTCTTTTGAAACACTCTTTACACGTTGCTTGCTGTCGCCATCGAACGATACCGCATGTGGATTATTTACGTCGTGATTGCCGGGGATCACGAATATTTGCGCTCCTTTCTCTTTTAGCTTTTGCAAATACTTGTCGGCAAATAGTTTGTGCGAAACCTCAGCTCCGTCTTTAGTCAGATCGCCGGGGATTAGAATGATGTCCGGATTTTCGGCTGTAATGTCATTGATTAAGGCGTCTAGGATAGCGCCCGATTCTTTTAGCATTTTGCGGTCGTGGCTAATGTAGTCTTCAAAAGCTTTTCCTTCTGAGATTAACAATGATGGAGCCATAAGGTGTGTATCGGAAAATACAACCATTTTAATATTTTCCTTTTCGGTAAGAGGTTTCTCTGCTTCTGGTAATTCATTTAGTGTTTCATTGCTGCAAGCAGTTATAAATAGTAGGCTCGAGAATGCAATGAATGAATGTTTTATAAAACTCATTGGTGTATGATTTAATTTATTTTTTAATACACTGCAAATGTAAACAGGGGCTATTTCAAATCATTTAAAGGAGAATTACATTCTGATGATGCCATGATTACGATTAAAAGTCATGAGTAGTTAATCGTCAGGTCGCCTTCTGACGATTCTGTTATAGTGAAGAGTAAATTGTCAGGTCGCCTTCTGACGATTCGTTCTTCAGAATACTTGAAAATGGTGTTGGTGCAGATGGATTGTATAAGTTGAGAAAAATGTGGTGCGGTGAAAGGAGTGGGGTATATAAACAAAAAGAGGAAAGTATTTCTACTTTCCTCTCTTGATCTGTATGTGAGTTAATATCTTATTTCTTAGGGATACCTTCTTTCATACAGGGTTGCGTTTGAGCGCCTTTAAATAATCAAGGTTGATTATTTTTTAGGAAGAGCTTCTTTAACAACCATTGTACGGCCAGCATATTCAGCGCCAGCAAGTTCTTTGATAGCGTTTCTTGCTTCATCGTCGTTTGGCATCTCAACAAATGCAAAACCTCTTGATTTTCTAGTTTCACGATCTAGTACAAGTTTAACAGATGCTACTGTACCATAATCTTCCATCACTTGTCTTAAGTCCGACTCCTTAACGTTGTAGCTAAGGTTACCAATGTAAATGTTCATACGAAAAATAATTATTTAAAAGTTACTTGTAGATGTTTCGTGAGTATTCGTATCTACAATAAAAATTACTGACTAAATGCGGAATTTGTACAGCGATTTGAATCGTCCAGAAAACTATCTAACAATATGCCTCAAAGTAAAGCAAAGTATTTTGATTCTACACTATAAAAGTGGATAAATTATAATACCTCATAGAAAATAATTGTAAGTCAAAATAATTCAGTTGTTTATTAATGTTCGTAGAGAGCTGTTTTTGCTGAAAAACTGAAGCATTTAGCCAATGTTGCACAATAAATGAATCAAATTGTTTTACTTTACACATCTAGCAATTTATCGAATATCATTGAAAACACTTCAACAAATGAAAAGACTTATCTTAACTGCAGTTTTGACTTGCTCGCTTGGTAATGCGTGGGCAAAAGAATACCATGTTTCGGCAGATGCAAAAACCGAAGGCAATGGTTCGCTTCAGTCTCCTTTCAAATCAATAAATAGTGCGGCACAAGTTGCACGAGCAGGAGACACCATAACTGTTTATGAAGGTACTTATCGAGAATGGGTAGATCCCAAGCACGGAGGAACAGATCCCGGCAATCCGATTCTCTATCGTACTGCAAATGGAGAAACAGTTCAACTTAAGGGTTCGGAGGTTGTAAAAGGTTGGAAGAAGCAAAAGAATGGAACTTGGACTATTACTCTTCCCGAAAGTTTCTTTGGGGGATACAATGCGCTGAATACTGATGTCGAAGGCGACTGGTTTTGGCCATACAGTAAAAGAAATCATACGGCAGACATTTACGTGAACGGGATAAGTATGTATGAAACCGACTCTTTGCATAAAGTAACCAAGGTGCCTCGTACCGACGTAAATGAAAGATCATATACGTGGTATACTGAAACAAATGCAGGTGAAACAACTGTATGGGCAAACTTTCAAGACTACAATCCAAACAATGAACTCATTGAAGTAAGTCTACGGCCTACTTGTTTTTATCCTACCCAACGAGGTGTTAATTATATAACATTGCGTGGCTTTGATATAAGTCAGGCGGCTAGTCAATGGGGCGCACCTACCGCACATCAGGTAGGGATGGTTGCAACCCATTGGAACAAAGGCTGGATTATCGAAGAAAATACGATACACGATACAAAGTCTTCGGGAATTACTTTGGGCAAAGACGAATCGACCGGACACAACGTATGGAGTGCGCATCAAGCTAAAGACGGATCGTTGCATTATATCGAAACGGTCTTTAAAGTGCTTGCATTGCCCGATCCCTGGAGCAAAGAATATACAGGCTCGCACATTGTACGCAATAATACGATCTATAATTGCGAGCAAACCGGTATTTGTGGAAGTATGGGCTGTGCTTTTAGTGAAATATATGGCAATCATATTTATAATATATGGAAGAAGCGTCAGTTTGACGGAGCCGAAATTGCGGGTATTAAGTTTCATGGTGCTATCGATACGCACATTCGTGATAATAATATTCACGACTGTAAGTGGGGTGTTTGGCTCGACTGGATGACACAAGGGACTCGAGTTTCGGGCAACTTGTTTTTTAATAACGCCAGTGATGATTTGTTTGTCGAGGTCAATCATGGGCCATATGTAATTGATAATAATATTTGTCTTTCGCCCAAAAGTATTCGCAATCAATCGCAAGGAGCAGCTTTTGTAAATAATCTTTTTTGTGGCGACAACTACGTATTTAGTGAGCATAGTCGTTACACGCCTTATCACTTGCCACATAGTACAGCGATTAAAGGGTTGTCTGTAATAGGGGCAGGAGACGATCGCTATTATAATAATGTATTTATACCTACCGAAGGTAATGTCAATCATCACGGATTAGAGGTGTATAATCAAAGTAAGTTTCAGTTTACGCCACCTGCTGCAAACAATGTATATTGCAATACGGCAAAGGGGGCAAAGGATGAAAGTGTTGCATCGGTTACGAATTTGCAAGTAGCGAAGCCAACGATCGTTGAGAATGAAAAGGGAGAGTTTGTATTATCTTTACCAATGATCAATTATCCAACTGATGTTCCGGTCATTGTAACTTCAGCTTTGCTTGGTAAAACAGAGGTTTCTGAAGATATCTATACAAATCCTGATGGAACTGCGTTTGTTATCGATCGTGACTATTTTGGAAAAGAGCGAAGTGCCCGTTTGAATGGATATGGTCCGTTTGCGGTCAATGCCAAAACTAATAATTTGGTAGTTGTATGGCCTAAATGATAACATTCGTTGGTTTATATTGCTTGCATGCAAACAATAATACAACCTTTCGTGTTTTATAAACAGAAAATATGTATACCTTAGCAGCAAGAGCTATGAACAACGAGAATAATAACAATAGCAATAAGAGTGAGTGGTATAACGAACCGGATAAGATTCCTTATATCGAAGATAGCAAAGACGGATCTGAATATGAAGAAGATCAAGACTTGAATATCGATCGTAGTTATGATGATTATGACGACTCTGATTCTAGCCAATATGGAGATCAGGGTTGGAAAATAACGAAATAGATTTCACAAACAAAAAGATTCATTAGTTAGGGAATAAGCCTCTCAATTCGGAATACTTCCGGTTGAGAGGCTTTGTCTTATTAATCTGCTATGCAAAAAGCACTTCGTTTGGAAGCTGTCCGTATTTAAAGCATTGCTGGATATTTTCAAGTGTGGTACTTGCAATGTTGTGTAAAGCTTCTGTCGTAAAATATGCCTGATGAGAGGTGATAATGACATTGTTGAATGACAATAGTCTGGCAAGTGTATCATCGTTGATGATTTTATCAGAAAGGTCTTCGTAAAAATATTCACCTTCTTCCTCATAAACATCTAATCCTGCTGCGCCAACTTTTCTGGTTTTTAGACCTCCAACTAATGCGGCTGAGTTGATTAATTGTCCTCGGCCTGTATTGATTATCATTACGCCGGTCTTCATTTTAGAAATGCAGTCTTCATTAATCATATGCTTGTTGTCTGATGTAAGCGGACAATGTAGCGTGATAATATCGGAACGTTCAAATAATTCGTTGAGCGTAACGTATGTCATTCCGACTTCTTCAGCAAACATGTTGTCCGGATATATATCATATCCAAGTACAACCATACCCATTGCACGAAGCATCTTGATTAAGATTTTTGCAATTTTACCTGTGCCTACTACGCCAACGGTTTTGCCATACATATCAAAGCCGCCAAGTCCGTGCAGAGCGAAGTTCCCATCCTTAGTTCTCCAGTAAGCCCGATGTATTTTTCGGTTCAATGTAAGCATTAGAGAAAGTGTATATTCAGCTACGGCATGGGGAGAGTAGGCCGGAACTCGAACAACAGGAAGTCTGTTTTGAGCAGCTTTGAGGTCTACATTGTTAAAACCGGCGCAGCGAAGAGCCAAGAGTTTTACGTCGTTTTGAAGCATACCCTCAATTAGATCATCGGTAATGACATCATTGACAAATACACATACAACATCTGCATCTTTGGTCAAGATGAGGTTCTGTTCTGAAAGTGTATCTTCGTGGTATTCGATATCGAATCCGTATTTCTCGTTTACAATATCAAAACTTGTTTTGTCGTATGGTTTGGCACTGAATAAAACAACCTTGATGTTTTTATCGTCTGTATTCATGATTGTATAATGTGGAGATTAAACATAAGTAAAAGCAAATACGTTTTTGCTACTTTACAAACAAATAGCTTTTAGAATAAGTTTATCGGAGCTTTCTTGGAGGCTTTGTCTGATGTGTACGTTTCGAATAAATAAAGCTTGAAAGCTTTAGAACCCAATTAAAAAGGTTACATTTGTAAAGAAACCTATTAACAATAAGTAAGTGATCAAAAATATTTTTATATATTGGCACTAATATGACACATTTCTC
>X396_Morelets_crocodile__coassemble_52_pt1 | contig 17379 bp, 15 predicted proteins | sample X396_Morelets_crocodile__metabat2_low_PE_001 | metagenome-assembled genome bin X396_Morelets_crocodile | reverse complement strand
TCCTTACTCAGTGTCGTTATTTCTTCTTCAATAATGCCCGGTACGTGGTAGGGATGATTTTTATAAAGCTCTATATTGAACTTTACAAATTGTTTAAGTTCTTTGGGAGTAGTGACTTCCTTTATAATAATAGACATTGTTCTTATCTGTTTTCTTGTTTATACTCACAAAGATATACTTTATTTTTGAGTTGTAAAAAGTGTACAACTTTCAATCAGAGTGTTGGTTAGGTCGAAGCAAAAAAAACTCCCTCAAGGAATAATCCGAGAGGGAGTTTCTATATGATCAAAATCTATTAAGATCAGTCTTTCAATTTAGCACACAAGAACTCACGGTTCAAACGAGCGATGTTAGAGATTGAAACGTTTTTAGGACATTCCAATTCACATGCTTGTGTGTTAGTACAGTTACCGAAACCTAGTTCGTCCATTTTAGCAACCATTGATTTAGCACGTTGAGCTCTTTCAACTTTACCTTGTGGAAGAAGTGCAAGTTGGCTTACTTTTGCTGAAACGAACAACATAGCAGAACCATTCTTACATGCAGCAACACAAGCACCACAACCGATACAAGAAGCTGAGTCCATTGCTTCGTCTGCGTCAATCTTAGAGATTGGAATTGCGTTTGCATCAGGAATACCTCCAGTGTTTACAGAAACGTAACCACCTGCTTGCATAATTTTCTCGAATGCTCCACGGTCTACCATCAAGTCACGGATCACAGGGAAACCTGCCGAACGCCATGGCTCAATAGTGATTGTTTCGCCATCTTTGAATTTACGCATGTGCAACTGACAAGTTGTGATATCTTCGTCTGGCCCGTGTGGGTGACCGTTGATATATAGAGAACACATGCCGCAGATACCTTCGCGACAGTCGTGGTCGAATACGATAGGCTCTTTGCCTTGTCCTACCAACTGCTCGTTAAGGATATCCATCATTTCAAGGAATGAGCTGTCTGTAGAGATATTCTTCAGATCAAATGTTTCGAAAGTGCCTTTTTCTTTAGGGCCTCTCTGACGCCATACCCTTAGCGTAATATTAATAGTCTTTTCCATTTTAAGATCTTCTTTTGAAATTAAGCTTTGTAGTTACGTTGTTGACGAACGATGAATTCATAGTCAAGAGTTTCTTTCAACATTTCAGGCTCTTGATTGTCGCCTGCATATTTCCAGCAAGTTACATAAGAGAACTTGTCATCTTGACGAAGTGCTTCACCTTCTGGAGTTTGATATTCTTCACGGAAGTGACCACCACATGACTCTTCACGATCCAAAGCATCTAGTGCCATCAACTCACCGATTTCGATGAAGTCTGCTACACGAAGTGCTTTTTCAAGCTCAGTGTTCAAGTCGCTGCCAGAACCTGGGATGAATACGTTTGTCCAGAATTCTTTCTTAATTTCTTTAATCTTAGCGATAGCTGTTTCCAAGCCTGCTTTGTTACGTCCCATACCTACGAAATCCCACATTACAAGACCAAGCTCTTTGTGGATCGAGTCTACCGAACGCTTACCTTTGATGTTCATCAATTTCGCGATACGATCGTTGATTTCTTTCTCAGCCTGAACGAACTCAGGAAGATCAGTACTGAAACGAGGTACGCGGATTTGATCAGCAAGGTAGTTTTGGATTGTATATGGAAGTACGAAGTATCCGTCTGCAAGACCTTGCATCAATGCTGATGCACCTAGACGGTTTGCACCGTGGTCTGAGAAGTTTGCTTCACCAATACAGAACAAACCTGGGATTGATGTTTGTAATTCGTAATCTACCCAGATACCACCCATTGTGTAGTGAATAGCAGGATAAATCATCATCGGAGTATCGTATGGATTGTCATCAACAATCTTTTCGTACATCTGGAACAAGTTACCGTAACGAGCTGCTACTACATCACGACCTAGACGGTTGATAGCGTCTGAGAAGTCAAGATATACAGCAAGACCTGTTGCACCAACACCGAAACCTGCGTCACAACGTTCTTTCGCTGCACGAGATGCAACGTCACGTGGTACAAGGTTACCGAATGCAGGGTAACGTCTTTCCAAATAGTAGTCTCTGTCTTCTTCTTTGATTTGCGTTGGTTTCAACGTTCCTTTACGGATCGCTTCAGCATCTTCTTTCTTTTTAGGAACCCAGATACGACCATCGTTACGAAGAGACTCTGACATCAATGTAAGTTTCGATTGGAACTCACCGTGTACAGGAATACAAGTAGGGTGAATTTGCGCCATACATGGGTTAGCGAAATAAGCACCTTTCTTGTAACATTGCCATGCTGCAGAACCGTTAGATCCCATTGCATTTGTTGACAAGAAGAATGTGTTACCGTAACCACCAGTACCGATTACTACTGCGTGTGCAGAGAATCTTTCCAATTTACCTGTTACCAAGTTACGAGCGATGATACCGCGAGCACGACCTTCAACGATTACAAGGTCAACCATTTCGTAACGAGTGAAAAGCTTAACTTTTCCTTTTTCTACCTGACGGCTTAATGCTGAGTATGCACCCAACAACAACTGTTGACCAGTTTGACCTTTTGCGTAGAATGTACGTGATACCTGAGCACCACCAAATGAACGGTTGTCTAGCAAACCGCCGTATTCGCGTGCGAAAGGTACACCTTGAGCAACACATTGGTCGATGATGCTATTTGATACTTCAGCCAAACGGTAAACGTTTGCCTCACGAGCACGGTAGTCACCACCTTTAATTGTATCGTAGAATAGACGGTATACTGAGTCACCGTCGTTTTGATAGTTTTTAGCAGCATTGATACCACCTTGTGCAGCGATAGAGTGCGCACGACGTGGTGAATCTTGAATACAGAAGTTCAATACGTTGAAGCCCATTTCACCAAGTGAAGCTGCAGCCGAAGCACCAGCCAAACCAGTACCAACAACGATTACATCCAAACGACGTTTGTTTGCTGGGTTCACCAACTTCTGATGAGCCTTATAATTACTCCACTTTTCAGCCAAAGGGCCTTGAGGGATTTTTGATTCTATCTTAGTCATATCTTTTGAAATTTCAATTTGTGAAATAATAATCGGATCTTATCTACTTGATTATGCAGCTAAGCCTAACAAGAAATAAATAGGAATGCTGATGAAGCCAAGGCAAACAACTGTAGCGAAGATGTTACCCAAAGTTCTCCAACGAGAAATCCAGATGCTGTTGTTCAAACCTACAGTTTGGAATGCACTCCAAAAACCGTGAGTAAGGTGGAACCACAATGCAGCGATACCGATGATATAGATAATGCTGTAAATAGGATTAGAGAATGTTTCTACAGCAAGCACCCATGGATTAGCTCCTTCTTCGCCCAAGAAAAATGGCAACTGCATTTTTGCCCAGAATTGAGCTAGGTGAAGTACAAGGAAACACAAAAGGAAGATACCTAGAACCAACATGTTCTTTGAAGCCCATGAAATTGGAGTTTTGTTTCCACTCGCATAACGCTCAGAACCTCTGGCTTTCATGTTTTGCATAGAAAGCATGAATGCGTACACAATGTGGATGATGAAACCGGCTGCAAGTACAGGAACCATTGCTATAATTACAGGATTTTCCATGAAGTGACACGCTGCAACATAAGCCTCTTCACCTCCAAAGATGAAAAGATTCGCGCTCAGGTGCACGATCAGGAAAGTAATCAGAAAAAGCCCAGATAAACTCATTATAAGCTTTCTCCCGATAGAAGAATTAAGTAACCACATAAGACAATAAATTTAAGTTATTTATATGTTTCAAAAAAATTTACTACCTATAGCCATAAAAGCGCTGCAAATGTAGAGCAATTACCCTTATTAAGCAAACGATTACAGAATTTATTCACTAATGCAAACTGCTAACTTTTTCGTTTCTTTGTAAAGAAATAAATATAAATGAAAGCACCATAACTAAAATGAGAACAGTAGAAGTTACAGAACTAAAAGATATTGAAAGTATTATAAAGCGCTGCAAAGTCTGTTACGTTGGTCTGGCCGATACGGATGGAACGCCCTATGTATTGCCGATGAACTTTGGTTATCGCGACAAAACGGTCTATTTGCACTCGGCACAAACCGGTCGCTCCATAGATATAATACAAAGAAATCCTAAAGTATGTATCACCTTTAGTATAGATCACGCTCTAGTATTTCAACATCCGGAAGTGGCTTGTAGTTATCGAATGAAGTCGAAAAGTGTCATTTCTTGGGGTAAAGTTGAGTTTATTGAAGATTTTGAAGCAAAAATTGAAATACTTAACATACTGATGGGGCAATATTCTGATAAAGAGTTTGTGTACTCCGATCCGGCCATTAGAAACGTAAAGATTTGGAAAGTTAATTTAGATCAAATAACCTGTAAAGTATTTGGAGCCCCTCATAAAGGCGATCCTATTTAATAGATTATCAACTATATCTCAATCTTTATTACTACCTTTGCAAACGAAATAATGACACAAAAGGCATGACATCAACGGAACAAAAAGAGTTGATCAAGCATACAATAGAAGAACTTTCAGACCCTTCTTCCTATAAATCACTGTTTCACCAGCTTAATGACGACGATTCGTTGCCGTCTATTGAGGCTTTGAAACATTTAGTAGATTTATGTAGGGCTGTTTTGTTTCCGGGTTATTTTGGTAACTCCAGGATTAGTATGCAAACGATTCAGAATCATATCGGAGTAAATACGGAAAAGCTATTTGCTATACTGAAACAAGAAGTACATGCCGGTCTTTGTTTCGCCGATAAAAGAAAATCTGATTGTGCATGTTCCTCGTTGCATGATGACGCAGCTTTGATTGCTGCTAAGTTTATCTCCATGCTTCCGGAAATTCGTAAAACGCTTGCAACCGATATCGACGCAACGTATCAAAACGACCCGGCAGCACAAAACCTCGGAGAAGTAATCTTCTGCTATCCGGGTATACGGGCGATTGTAAACTATCGCATAGCCCACGCGCTCTACACATTGAGCGTTCCTTACATTCCGCGCATTATTTCGGAGATGGCGCATTCCGAAACCGGAATAGACATTCATCCGGCCGCCCAAATTGGTTCGTATTTCTCAATCGACCACGGCACGGGTATTGTAATAGGTCAAACCAGTATCATTGGAAATCACGTTAGACTTTATCAGGGAGTAAGTTTGGCCGGACAGCCCGACTCTGCTATTATAAACCGACATTCCGACCAGCGACGACATCCGTTGCTCGAAGATTATGTTACGGTCTACTCAAACGCATCGCTTCTTGGTAATATTACAATAGGTAAAGGTGCTATTATATATGGTAACGTATGGGTGAGCGAAGATGTAGCTCCCGCCTCCGAAATAAAACAAAACGTAAAAACGATATAACAAAAAATATGAACAGTAATAATTTTGAAATGGTCGCTAAGACCCTGTATGGCTTGGAAGACGTATTGGCCGTAGAACTACAGAATCTTGGCGCCGAAAACATCGAAATTGGTCGTAGAATGGTAGCATTCCATGGCGATAAAGAATTGATGTATAAAGCAAACTTCCATTGTCGCACAGCTTTGCGTATTCTTAAACCAATCCACACTTTCAAAGCAAAAGATGCGGACGAGGTTTATGAGAATGTAAAGAAAATAGAATGGTCTAATTACCTAGACGACAGTTCTACTTTTGCAATCGATGAAGTTATCAACTCAGATGATTTCAACCACTCTAAGTTTGTTGCATACCGCACTAAAGATGCTGTTGTTGACTATTTCAAAGAAAAAACAGGAAAAAGACCTTCTGTTCGCATCAACAATCCTGATCTTATTATTAATATACATATCTCACACAACGACTGTACGATCTCAATCGACAGTTCGGGTGAGTCTCTTCACAAAAGAGGTTACCGTGTAGATCAAAACGAAGCTCCTTTGAACGAAGTTTTGGCTGCGGGTATGATCCTTAAAACAGGCTGGAAAGGCGAATCAAACTTCGTAGACCCGATGTGTGGATCAGGTACTCTTCTTATCGAAGCTGCGATGATCGCATTAAACATCCCTCCGGGTGTACACCGCAAAGAATTCGCATTCGAGCGTTGGAAAGACTTCGATGCCGAAATGTTTGATGCAATCTTCAACGACGACAGTCAGGAAAAAGAATTCGACTTCAGAATCTACGGTTCGGATATCTCTCCAAGAGCCATCGAGATTTCAGAAAACAATATTAAAAGCGCAGGTCTTGGCAAATGTATCAACCTACAATGCAAGCCTTTGCAACAATATCAACAAGCACCGGGCAACGGCCCTGGCATCTTGATTACAAACCCACCTTACGGTGAGCGTATTACGTCGAAAGACTTACTTGGTTTGTACGAAATGATTGGCGAACGCCTAAAACACGTCTTTGTTGGATACCAAGCTTGGATCTTGAGTTATAAAGATGAGTGTTTCGATCAAATCGGTCTTCGTCCTTCTCAACGCGTCAAATTGATCAACGGTTCACTAGAATGTGAATTCCGTAAATACGAGATATTCGACGGTAAAAAGAAAGAATACAAACAACGCTTGAGCGAAGAGGGTGTAGAAACTACTACTTCTACGGAAGAAGAAGAAAAGCCAACCTTCAAAAGACGCGAATCAAACAGACCAACTTTTGAAAGAAAGTCGGGAGGTCGCGACAGAAAATCTTTCGGGGAAAAACGCGAAGGCGGTTTCCGTGAAAGAAAATCATTCGGCGAAGGTCGTGACGGCGAAAGACGCGAAAGAAGACCTTTCGGGGAGAAACGCGAAGGTGGTTTCCGTGAAAGAAAATCATTCGGCGAAGGTCGTGACGGTGAAAGACGCGAAAGAAGACCTTTCGGTGAAAAGCGCGAAGGCGGTTTCCGTGAAAGAAAATCATTCGGCGAAGGTCGTGACGGCGAAAGACGCGAAAGAAGACCTTTCGGTGAAGGTCGCGACGGCGAAAGAAAGCCATTTGGCGAGAAGAAAGAATTTGAAGGACGTGAAAGACGCGACTTCAGAAAAGAAGAAAAGCCAAAAGGAACTTTCTCAGCTCACCAACGTGACGGCAAAGTATTACGTGAAAGATTTAAAATCAAAAAAGAAGGCGAATCACAAGACTAAAAACAAATGAGATTTAAAAGATCACTTTTATTTTTTGTCGCTATTCTGTCCTTTAGTATTTTAGATAACGTGAAAGCACAGAACAAAGCGCTAACCCTGGAGGACCTTACTCCGGGTGGCAAAACATATTCTAAGTTCGTACCAGCCACGAAGCAACAGCTTCAGTGGTTGGGCGATCAATATGCTTATGCCCTATCCAATGAATTCAAAATCGGTAATCCCGAGAATACGAAAGAAAACACACTGCTCACCCTTGAGCAAATCAACAATTCCCTCCAAAAAGCCGCACTTCCGGCACTCAAGTCACTACCATCCGTTTCTGTTATAAACAACGACACCCCTCTATTTGTCTTCAATGCCAACGGCAACCGCGTGGTGTTGAATCCGTTTACAGCAGAAATCGTTTCCGTAGTAAAGACAGAGAAAAATTGGGCCAATCAAGACTATTCCGCGGCAGGAAACAAACTGGCATACACCGTCGACAACAACTTGTTTATCGTTGATGCAAATGGTTCATCCGTACAAGTAACGGACGAAAAAGATCCGGCCGTAGTATGTGGGCAATCGGTACACCGCAGTGAGTTTGGTATCCACAAAGGAACATTCTGGTCACCTTCGGGCAAAAAGCTTGCCTTTTATCGCATGGACGAAAGCATGGTTACCGAATATCCACTTGTCGACGTAGATGCTCGCGTGGCAAAAACAAACAACATCCGCTACCCAATGGCAGGGATGAAAAGTCACCACGTTACAGTAGGAATTTACGATACAGAAAGCGGTAAAACCACTTTCCTTCAAACAGGAAAGCCGGCCGACCGTTATTTCACCAACCTCGCTTGGAGTCCGAACGAAGAAGCTATTTACGTAGCTGAAATCAACAGAGAGCAAAATCACTTCGATCTCAACCGTTACCAAGTAAGCAACGGTGCCAAAGAAGCAACACTCTTCAGCGAATCGGATTCGAAGTACGTAGAACCGCAAACTCCGGCATTGTTCTTACCCAACGATGCTTCCAAGTTTATCTGGCAAAGTCAGAAAGACGGATACAACCACCTTTACCTATACAATACAAACGGTAAAGAGTTGAAACAACTCACCAAAGGAGCATGGATCGTAACCGATGTTTTGGGCTTCGACCCGAGCGGCAACAACCTGTTCTACATGGCCACTACCCGCAGTCCGCTCGACCGCGACCTATTCAAATTAAACTTGAAAAGCGGCAAAACAGAGCAACTGACACAAGAAGCAGGTATGCACAACATCGCATTGTCGGCAAATCGTAAATACTTTATCGACAATTATACCTCGCAACACAATCCACGCACCATCAACATCTCTTCGACCGGAAAAAAGAAGTCGCAAACCCTTCTTCAGGCAGAGAATCCATACAAAGGATATGCATTTCCGGAGATTGAAGTAGGCACAATCAAAGCTGCCGACGGTGTCACCGATTTATACTACAGATTGGTAAAACCGGTTGGTCTCGATTCTACCCAAAAACACCCGGCAGTCGTTTATGTATACGGCGGACCGCATGCTCAGCTTATCAACAACTCGTGGATGGCGGCAACACGCGGATGGGATATTTACATGGCATCAAGAGGATACGTCGTGTTTACGGTAGACAGTCGCGGATCGGCCAATCGCGGTCGTGACTTCGAAAACGTAATTCACCGTAATCTGGGCGTAAACGAAATGGCCGATCAGGTAAAAGGTGTTGAATTCCTAACTTCATTACCGTATGTAGATGCCGACAAAGTAGGCGTACACGGATGGAGTTACGGCGGATTTATGACAACAAACCTCATGCTTAGCTATCCGGAATTATTTAAAGTAGGTGCAGCCGGCGGACCGGTTATCGACTGGAAATACTACGAAGTTATGTATGGCGAACGCTATATGGATACTCCGAAGGAGAATCCCGAAGGATATAAGAACTCTAATCTTCTCAATAAAGCCGGCAATCTAAAGGGACATCTCCTGATGATTCACGGCGACATCGACCCCGTTGTGGTGTGGCAACACAGCCTTGCTTTCATGAAAGCCTGCGTAGAAGCCCGCACTTATCCCGATTACTTTGTATATCCGGGACACGAGCACAACGTAATCGGCAAAGACAGAGTACATCTGCACGAGAAGATTACCCGCTATTTTGATGATTATCTCAAGAAGTAATAACTAAATAACAAGACAAAACATCCATGAAGATTTTATTACTAGGTTCGGGAGGTCGCGAACACGCTCTAGCTTGGAAGATTAAACAAAGTCCTAAAGTTGAAAAACTTTTCATCGCTCCGGGCAATGCCGGAACCGGACTTGTTGGCGAGAACGTTGCAATTGCAGCAACCGACTTTCCTGCTATTAAAGAATTTGTGCTTAACAATCAAGTGGATATGGTCGTAGTCGGACCTGAAGATCCGTTGGTTAAAGGCGTATATGACTATTTCAAAAACGATAGTCAACTAGCTTCAGTGCCTGTAATCGGACCTTCAAAAGAAGGTGCACAGCTAGAAGGCAGCAAGGATTTTGCAAAAGCATTTATGATGCGTCACAACATCCCTACCGCTCAATATAAGAGTATCAGTGCCGACAATCTTGAAGAAGGTTTTGCTTTTCTTGAGTCACTACAAGCACCATACGTATTGAAAGCCGATGGTCTTGCAGCAGGAAAAGGTGTATTGATTATCTCAGACCTTGACGAAGCAAAAAGAGAACTAAAAGGAATGATCGAAGGTATGTTTGGCGATGCCAGCAAAACTGTTGTGATCGAAGAGTTTCTTTCAGGTATCGAATGCTCGGTATTTGTAATGTCGGACGGTAACTCGTATAAGATTCTACCGGAAGCAAAAGATTACAAACGTATTGGCGAAGGAGACACAGGTCTTAATACCGGTGGTATGGGTGCCGTTTCTCCAGTTCCGTTTGCAAACGAAGAATTCATGAAGAAAGTTGAAGACCGCGTCATCATCCCTACAGTAGAAGGTTTGAAAAGCGAAGGTATCGAATACAAAGGCTTCATCTTCATTGGCCTTATCAAAGTAAACAACGAGCCATTGGTAATCGAGTACAACTGTCGTATGGGTGACCCTGAAACAGAAGCTGTGATGCTACGTATTCAATCAGACTTCGTTGAGTTGCTTGAAGGCGTTGCTGAAGGCAACCTTGAAACGCGCGAATTGGTAAAAGACCCAAGAGCAGCTGTAACAGTAATGCTTGTATCGGGCGGATACCCTGGCGATTATGAAAAAGGTAAAGTAATCAGCGGACTAGACAAAGTAGAAAACAGCATTGTATTCCACGCGGGTACAAAAGAAACAGCAGAAGGCATTGTAACCAATGGCGGACGTGTTATAGCTGTAAGCTCATACGGAAAAGATAAAGACGAAGCATTGGCGCAATCATTTGCAAATGCGAAAGTTATTAACTTTGACGGAAAATACTTCCGTTCAGATATCGGTTTCGATCTTTAATGAGATACGATTACAGAAATACAAATAAAACGGTGAGTTCCTATTTAGGAACCATCGTTTTTTCCATTTTACTGGCCTTCGTATGTTGGTCGGCTACATTCTTATTCGATACATTCGACTATCAACAAGCGTTGACAAACAATTCGGTTTGGAATCTCTTTGTATCGAAACTCAGCAACATCGAAGCCTATATCATGGGCTTTACCATCATGGGGTGCAGTGCTTTTCTTTTGCAACGAACCAACTACATGATGAACATCATTCGCGTAAAGACAGCTTTACCCCTATTATTCTTTATTCTTTTTTTCTCATCAGCCCCACGTTTCATCCCGCTTACCTCGGCAACTCCGGCACTCTTGTTGCTCGTATTGGCTATCTATTTTCTTTTCAAGTCGTATCACTATGAACGCTCGCAAGGATATATATTCAATGCCTTCTTCATGATCGGTTTATCGAGTTTATTGTGGACACAAATCATCTGGATTATTCCGGTTTTTTGGTTGGGGATGTATAAGTTCAGGGTACTCAATCCACGCAACGTAGGCGCTTGTCTGATCGGACTATTTATGGTCTACTGGTTTGCCTTTGCATGGTCGTTTTACAAACATACCCCCGAAGAGCTAATCAACAACTTCAAACTACTTTATACACTCAATCCGATACGGATCGATGCTGCCAATTGGCCTGTTTTAATACAGCCGGGACTATTAGCCGTAATGTATTTGATTTCATTATTTCACCTTACTACAAATCAACATTCGGAAAACATCCGTAGCAGAGATTATCTATCTTTTCTGAGTTGGCTTACGTTTGCAATGCTTATCTTAGGCTGTTTGTTCAACTTCGATCAAGGACAGTTTATACAACTAGCCATTGTACCTTGCTCCATCTTAGTGGGACACTTTTTCGCATTAAATACCGGACGAGCTGTAAGCCTTTTGTTTTCTCTGATTGTTACAACTTATATACTAACATACGCATATCAATTATGGATTTTCTAATCGAATGGGGATATATTGGCGTTTTCATCGCCGCTTTCTTAGCCGGAACCGTAGTTCCGTTTAGTTCGGAAGTTGTGCTCACGGGCGTACTTCTTCTTGGTGCAGGCTATTGGCCATGTATTATTGCCGCGACGCTGGGCAATACACTCGGTGGAATGACCTGCTACTATATGGGACGTATGGGAAAGAAAGAGTGGATTGTCAAATACCTCAAACTCGATTTGGCCAAGCTCGATAAAGTCGAAGCCTATGTAAGTAAAAAGGGAGCATGGATGGCCTTCTTTGTTTTCCTTCCGGGAATCGGAGACTTCATTGCCGTAGCACTCGGCTTTCTTCGCGCCAATCAGGTGGTAGTAGGTCTTTGCCTGCTCACTGGCAAGTTTATCCGTTATTGGATCTGGATGGAGATGGTATTCAAAGTACAAGACATGCTATAAATAAATACTACAACAAAGGCTGTGATCTTTATTCACAGCCTTTGTTGTAGTATTTATTTTGTGGCGCGGAGCATTTCGCGTTTTCCCGGAGGGCCGGGTAGGCGTTCGGTCGTAAAGCCTACTGCCTGCATGGTGCGCCTTACCACACCTTTCGCGCAATACGTAGTCAGAATGCCCCCCTTGTTGGTACGATCGTAGATGCGTTGAAATAATTCTTCGCTCCACATTTCGGCTTGCTTGTCGGGAGCAAACGCGTCAAAATAGATCAAGTCGAGACCGTCTTCAAACTCCATGGTGTTGATATCGCCTTCGAGCTTCAAGATGGTAAAGTAGTCGGTAATCGCAACCGGCTTGTTCCATTCGCAAGCATGCATACTACGAAACAAAGCCTTCTCTTCGTCCGAATATCCGGCCGTAAAGTTCAGAGCCGCGACAATATCCTCACCGAGCGGATACAATTCGGTCGTAATAAAACGGACACGCACGCCCCTTCTTTTCGCTTCGAGCAACGTCAAAAACGCATTAAGTCCCGTACCAAAACCAACTTCCAGTATATGAATCTCTTCTTTTTGCACACGGTCGAGACCGGCTTGTATAAAGACGTGATTCGATTCCTGCACCGCACCGTTTACCGAGTGGTAATGCTCGTCCATCGATTCTATATAAAGTGTATGCGAACCATCTGCCGTCACCATGAGTTTAGGCGCACGATCCACACTTTCAAACTGTTCCATCTGCTATCATCTTTTTAGATCAATCAAAGATACAAGCTTTGTAAAAATTAAAAAAGTGCAGACATATAAGTTAACTTACAAATCAATTTTAGATATTTGTTGTTTCTTTTATAAACAGTATAAACTTAAGAAGAACAGAACCATCCATGCGCAACACATTCAGACTCTCACTTCTCTTTCTCTTGGTCACAATAAGCAGCCTGAGTGCTCAAAACAATTACGCAATAAAAGGGATCGTAAAAGATAAACTCAACAACGAACCATTGCCCTATGTAAATGTCTCCATCTGGAACAGTCCGGGCAAAGGAGCAACCACCAACGACAACGGCGAGTTTGTCATTGAAGACGTAAAGCCGGGAACCTATCGAATCGGAGCCACCTATATCGGATACAAGAACTTTATCAGCCCCGACTATCAAGTAGGAAGTAAGGATGTATTTGTAACCATCGAGATGGAAGAAACCGCGCAAGCCTTGCAAGAGGTAGAGGTCACGGCATCACCGTTTAGGCGCGTAGCCGAGTCGCCCCTCGGACTCAACGTGATCGGTTTCAAGGACATTGAGAAAAGCGCCGGAGCCAACCGCGACATCTCGAAAGTAATACAATCCTTTCCCGGTGTAGCATCAGCAGCAGCATTTAGAAACGACCTCATCGTGCGCGGTGGTGGCCCATCGGAAAACAGTTTTTACCTCGACGGAGTCGAGATTCCCAATATCAATCACTTCTCTACGCAAGGAGCTTCGGGCGGACCGGTAGGTATTATCAACCCCGACTTCATACGCGAAGTAAACTTTTACTCGGCAGCCTTTCCGGCATCACGTGGCGATGCCCTCAGTGCCGTGCTCGACTTCAAACTGAAAGACGGAAGCAAAGAACGCACCAACTTCAGAGGAGTTGTCGGAGCATCCGAAGTAGGAGTCTCGGTAGACGGTCCTATCGGAAGCAAAACCACGTATCAGGTATCGGCACGACAATCGTACCTACAAATGCTCTTCAACTTGATTGGTCTACCTTTCCTTCCTAAGTTTACCGACGCACAGTTTAAGGTAAAACATCAATTCAACAACAAGAACGAAATCACCTTCATCGGTTTGGGAGCGATAGACGACATGCAACTCAACCTCGAAATGAAAGATCCCGACGACGACGACCTTTACATCCTCAGCTACCTGCCGGTAGTAAAGCAGAAAACCTATACGCTAGGTGCCGTATACAAGCACTTTACATCGCGCTCGCAACATACATTGGTGGTAAGTCAAAACTATTTGAACAACAAGAACATCAAATACATCAATAACCAAGACAACAACCCCGATTCGTTGCGTCAACATTTTACGTCGGACGAGATCGAAACACGCTTTCGCTCCGAGAATACGTTTCGCCTACCCTTCGTAGATCTGTCGGCAGGGGGCGGCGTGAACTACGCCAAGTATAAAAACCACACCAAGCAACGCATGTTTGCCCAAAGCGAACCGTCGTTCTTAATCTACGATACCAACCTCAACATGTGGCAATGGTACCTATACGCTTCGGCCGTATATAAGAGTTACGACGAACGATTCACCGCTTCGGCCTCTTTCCGCATGGATGCCAACGATTACTCTTCGAAGATGAACAACCTCTTCAAGCAGTTTTCGCCGCGCGCATCGGTAAGTTACGCCCTTACCCCTACGGTAAACATCAACGCAGCGGCAGGTCGATACTTCGAACGCCCTTCGTACGTAACCCTGGGCTATAAAGACAATGCCGGCAACTACGTAAATAAATCAAACGGAGTTACCTACATCTCATCCAATCAATACTCGTTGGGAACAGAATTCGTACCCAATACCAACTTCAAATTCGGACTCGAAGGATTTTACAAACAATATGGCGACTATCCGTTCTCGTTGGTCGACTCCATTCCTCTCGCTTCAAAAGGGGCAGATTATGGAGTAGTAGGCGATGAGTCGGTCGTTTCTACCGGAGTGGGCCGTGCCTACGGTTTGGAGTTCTTAGCTCGTTGTTACAACTTCCGTGGCCTCACTTTCCTTTCATCATTTACACTTGTGCGAAGCGAATTTAAAGACAACCGCGAAGGACGCAACAATTACATCCCAACCGCATGGGACAATCGCTTTATCCTTTCGCTTACCGGAACCTATGCCCTACCTAAACATTGGGATATCGGTGCTAAGTTCAGAGCCTTGGGCGGTACACCTTATACCCCTTACGACCTTGAAAAGTCGAGTTTGGTCGATGCCTGGAACGCGAAAGGCCGCCCTTATCTCGACTACGACAAGTTTAATTCGGAGCGATTGGGCACCTACACGCAGCTCGATATCCGCGTAGACAAAACGTTTTACATGAAGAACTGGATGTTTGGTCTATACCTTGATATTCAGAATGTATTGGGAACGAAATACAAGGAGCAGGAAACCTATATTTCGACCGGAAAGATTCTCAATCCGACGGCACCGCAAGACGAGCAACGCTACGAGCTGAAACGCATCAACCGATCATCGGGCACCGTTTTACCTACTATTGGGGTTACCGTCGAGTTTTAATAATGCAACTTTGTAGTTATATTTGTAGAAAGAGAAACCGTCTCTTTGTTACACAGAAGACAATAAACGAAAAACCTATGAACAGATTATTCACAGCCATATCATTATTTACCATATTATTTCTTGCGGCATGCTCGCAACCAAAAGACAGTAAACCGGTTGTAACCGTAACCATCGAGCCGCAGCGTTACTTTGCAGAGGCAATCGCGGGAGACAACTTTAAGATCAACTGCATGGTTCCGGCAGGATCCAATCCTGAGAGTTACGATCCTACCACTCAGCAGATGGTAGATTTGGGCAAAAGCGAAGCCTACTTCAAGATCGGTCACATCGGGTTCGAACAAGCGTGGATGCAGAACATCATCGACAACAACAAGCAACTGAAGATATACGACAACTCCGACAACTTTCCGCTTATCGAAGGAGTAGAACATACCCACGAAGACGGAACTACTTGCTCGGCTTCGCACGATCACGACCATGCGGGTGTAGATCCACATACGTGGAGCTCGATTCAGGGTGCCCGTATCATCTCGGCCAATATGTTGAAAGCTTTTGAAGAGTTAGACCCGGAGAATGCGTCGGTTTATCAGGCAAACTACAACAAACTTGTGGCTACGATCGATTCTACGGCTTCGGTAGTAGATCGCCTGATGCAGCATCCTTCTTCACAAACCTTCATCATCTACCACCCGGCACTTACCTATTTTGCTCGCGATTACGGGCTTACGCAGCTTTGTATCGAAATAAATGGCAAAGAGCCTTCACCGGCACAAATCAAGAAACTCATTGAAGGTGCACGCGAAAGTGGTGCGAAGGTGGTCTTTATTCAACAAGAATTTGACAAGAAGAACGCGGAAGTAATCTCGAATGAAACCGAATGCAATCTGGTACAAATCAACCCACTATCCTACGATTGGAACGGTGAAATGATCAACATTGCCAAAGCACTTTCGAATGAACAATAAACTTGTACAAATAGATCACGTTTCGGCCGGATACGATAAGCGCTTGGTGCTGAAAGACATTGTGCTTTCGGTCGAAGAGAACGACTTCTTGGGCATTATCGGTCCCAACGGTGGCGGTAAAACTACCCTGCTGAAAGTGATGCTCGGACTCCTCAAGCCCGCTTCGGGATCGGTGCGTTTTTTCGAAAACAACCTTCCCGTGCCGCATCTCAACATTGGCTATCTACCGCAATTAAACAAAATAGACCGCCGCTTTCCCATCAGTGTGCGCGAAGTGGTGGCCTCGGGACTAATCGATCACAAGCCTTTGTTCCGCTCGTATACCAAGGAGCAACAACAACAAATCGAACATGTATTGGAGCAAATGGAGATAGCCGAACTGGCCGATCGTTCCATCGCGCAACTGTCTGGCGGACAACTGCAACGCGTTTTGCTAGGCAGGGCAATCGTGTCGCGCCCTAAGCTTTTGATCCTTGACGAGCCCAACTCGTACGTTGACAAACGCTTCGAATCGAAATTCTACCACCTGCTGGAAGAGATCAACAAAGAAGCAGCCGTCGTACTTGTTTCGCACGACATCGGCACCGTGCTGTCGCTTGTAAAAAACATAGCTTGCGTAAACGAAACCCTGCATTACCACCCGGGAACAGAAGTGAGCGGCCAGTGGCTCGAAGAAACCTTTGGCTGTCCGTTCGAACTAGTAGGGCATGGCTCCCTACCGCACCGCGTGCTCAAAACACACCAGCACGACTAATACCTCATTCAATACCATGAACACACTGTTAATGATTTCGCTACCCGAGATCGGATTTATCGTTGCAATCGTCTCCATCTACCTCGGCGTTACCGCCGTGTTGCAAAATCCGTTCCTTCCCGTTGTAAAGAAAATTCTCTGGATTGTCCTCATCCTCCTTACCAACTGGATTGGACTTCTGGTTTATTACTTCACCTTTTATATGAAGAAAAGCAACTAGAAACTCGTTCTGTTCTACAAGTCGTGACATTGAAAATATTCGACAAGCTCAAATAGCTCTAATTTACAATAAGCCTGATTATCATAAAAATAGATGATGGTTTTTGCGAGGGTGATTTGTGGTTTTTAGGGCTGTTTTTTGTGCTAGATTGAAAGAATCTGTCGATTTT
>X396_Morelets_crocodile__coassemble_51_pt1 | contig 17441 bp, 13 predicted proteins | sample X396_Morelets_crocodile__metabat2_low_PE_001 | metagenome-assembled genome bin X396_Morelets_crocodile | reverse complement strand
AACCGGGGACACAAGGATTTTCAGTCCTTTGCTCTACCAACTGAGCTATGGTACCGTCTCATTTGCGTGTGCAAAGGTAGTAAAGAATTTCTATTGTGCAAACGTTTTGCTAAAAAAATATCCCATAAGTTGATTTTTTGTTCAATCTTATGGGATATTGATGTATTTAGCGGCCTTTTGAAGCGCCCACGATCAAGTCTTACAATAAATAGTTCTGTAGTACATATACGGCAGCTCCGGCAAGATAACCAACCAAAGCAAGCAACGAAATATTTTTCATATACCAACCAAAGTTGATACGCTCAAGTCCCATTGCTACTACACCGGCAGCCGATCCGATGATTAATACGCTACCACCTACACCGGCACAATAGGCAAGGAATTGCCAGAATACGCCGTTTACGGCAAAGTTTTGTAGATATTCAGGGTTTGCGGCGGAAGCAAGCATTACCGAATCTGCAACAGGATACATACCAATTGCTCCTGCCACAAGCGGAACGTTATCTACAATTGAAGACAAGAGTCCGATCACAAGATTGATAATATAAATGTTTCCGATACTTGTATCTAAGAATCCGGCAACCGAATCAAGGAGTCCGCTGTATCGTAATGCATCAACGGCCATCAAGATACCAAGGAAAAATAGGAGTGTAGGCCCGTCGATACGTTTCAAGATCTTTGTAAGACGAAGTTTGTCTTCTTCGTGCATATCTTTTTTGCGGTCATACATAATTTCTGTGGCAAACCAAAGAACGGCCATGCCTAGAATCATCCCCATAAACGGAGGTAGGTGTGTGACACTTTTAAAGATTGGGACAAACAATAAGCATCCAACGCCTAAGGCAAAGATTAAGATGCGCTCTTTGCGTTGAAGGGGGATACGTTCGTGTTCATTCTCTTCGGTATCTTCCGGCGCCTCTACGTCACCTTTCATAAATCGTGTTACGATAAATACAGGAACCACTGTAGAAACGATACAAGGTAAAATCAGATTAGGGATAATCGACTCGGCCGAAACGTTTCCTCTTACCCACAACATGATGGTGGTGATATCTCCAATCGGAGACCAGGCGCCACCACTATTTGCTGCTATAACGATAAGTGATGCTACAATCCATCGCTCTTTGTAGTTGCCAATGATTTTGCGGGCAAGCATAATCATAACGATGGTTGTGGTAAGGTTGTCGAGCACGGCCGACATGAAGAATGTTAAGCCGGTAATCAGCCAAATCAGTTTCTTTTTGTTTTTCGTTGTGATACGATCGGTAATAAACGTAAAGCCTCCATGTGCGTCTACCAATTCTACGATAGTCATTGCTCCGACAAGGAACAGCAAAATCTCAGCAATATCACCGATACTCGATATAATCTGGTGTTCGGTTTCGAATGCTACACTTTGTTGAAGCAAGGTTTTTGATAAAAGCGAAGGGTGTGTTTCAATGAAGTGGGTAAATTCACTTCCGGATGTGATTGGCACAAATGTGTCTGCGGCCATGGTGTACATCACCCATAAGATTACTGCGGTAATCAGGGCTGAGGCTGCTTTGTTTACTTTAAGCGGGTGTTCGAACGCAATCGCAGCGTAACCTAAAACGAACACAATAATCATTCCTGTAAGCATAAAACCATAATTAAATGTATATATAAATTCTGTGGATATTATTTTATTTATGTAACGGTTAAAAATTCAATCTGTTTAAGATTGAGCAGCAAAAGTATGCCCACTTATTTATATAAACAAGAAATAAAGCGTGATTGAGTATAACGAGAAGTTATACTTGTGCTATTCTTTATTAAAGGGGTTAAATTAATGTTTATATCTGTGCTGATTCATGAAATACGGTGAGAATAAGCTATCTTCGTTTGCAGAAATAACAGACTACTTTATAAATAATATATGGCAAGTTTTCTTCAAGTAGACGGGCTTACCAAAAGCTTTGGCGATTTGGTATTGTTCGAAAACATTACATTCGGTATTTCCGAAGGTGAAAAAATAGGACTTATCGCTAAAAACGGGTCGGGGAAAACGACTCTGTTGAATATCATCGGCGGCAAAGAGGGGTATGACTCGGGTAGAGTGGTATTCAGAAACGGACTGCGCGTGGGCTACCTTGAGCAGGATCCGCAATATCCGGCCGGATTAACGGTGCTTCAGGCTTGTTTCTATTCACAAAATGAAACGGTGCAATTGATTGCCGAATATGAGCGTGCAATGGAAACAGGAGATCATTCAAACCTTGAAGATATCTTGGCGCGTATGGACCAATTGAAAGCTTGGGACTATGAACGGAAGGCGAAGCAGATTCTGTCACAGTTGAAGATCACGAAATTTGACCAAAAGGTAGAAGAACTTTCGGGCGGACAGTTGAAGCGTGTAGCTTTGGCCAATGTGTTGATTACCGAACCAGAATTGTTTATTCTCGATGAGCCTACCAATCACCTTGACTTAGAGATGACCGAATGGCTCGAAGGATATTTGAATCGTTCTACAATCAGTATCTTGATGGTGACGCACGACCGTTACTTCCTAGATCGCGTGTGTAATGAAATCATTGAAATTGATAACCAACAGATTTACGAATACAAGGGCAATTACAGTTACTATCTTGAAAAACGTAGCGAACGTGTTGCCGCGACCAATGCAGAAGTAGAGCGTGCGGGGAATTTGATGCGCAAAGAGCTCGACTGGATGCGTCGTCAGCCACAGGCTCGTGCAACGAAAGCAAAATATAGAATAGATGCGTTTTATGAGTTGGAAGAGAAAGCCAAGCGTAAACGTGAAGAGGATAATGTAAAACTAGGCGTAAAGGCTTCTTACATCGGATCCAAGATTTTCGATGCAAAGCACGTGTCAAAGCGCTTTGATGACTTGAAGATTCTGGAAGACTTCAACTATACGTTTTCGCGCTTCGAAAAGATGGGTATCGTAGGAAACAACGGTACCGGCAAGTCTACTTTCATCAAAATGTTGATGGGTGAAGTGGCTCCCGACAGCGGAGAGTTTGAGGTTGGTGAAACGATACGCTTCGGTTATTATAGCCAGGATGGATTACAGTTTGACGAGCAAATGAAGGTGATCGATGTAGTCCAAGACATTGCCGAGGTGGTAACCTTGGGCGACGGATCTACGCTTTCTGTTTCGCAATTTTTGAATCACTTCTTGTTTACTCCCGAAAAGCAACACAGCTATGTGCATAAGTTGAGTGGGGGGGAGAAGCGACGTCTTTATCTTTGTACCGTATTGATGCGTAATCCAAACTTCTTGGTATTGGATGAGCCAACCAACGACCTTGATATCGTAACGTTGAATGTACTCGAAGAGTACTTGCGCGAGTTTAAAGGTTGCGTGATTGTAGTATCGCACGACCGTTACTTTATGGATAAAGTTGTAGATCACTTGATGGTGTTCAGAGGGCAAGGGGTGTTGAAGGATTTCCCGGGCAACTATACGCAATACAGAGAGTGGAAAGAAGTGCAGGAACTGATCGAGAAAGAAGAGCAGCAAAAGCTACAAGAAAAAGAAGCTCCAAAGCAAGTCTATAAGCAAGATCGCAGCACCGAGACAAAAAAGAAGCTTTCATTCAAAGAGCAACGCGAACTGAAAGAGTTGGACGAATTGATTCCGAAGTTGGAAGCTGAGAAAGCGGAGATTGAAGAGGCAATGAGTAGCGGTACACTTTCGACCGACGAGTTGCTCGAGAAATCGGCCCGTATGACAGTGCTTATTGATGAAATAGATGAAAAGTCGATGCGTTGGCTCGAATTGAGTGAATACGTATAGTCAGCATACATAAGATTTATAATCCAAGATAAACAAAGAACCTCATTCTACTTGTCAAGAGTAAAATGAGGTTCTTTTATTCAATTAAAGTCAAAAGACCGATATGGATATCTTATTTTACGATCAGATAAATGTAAACATATCATCGAACGGACGTCTTACCTTTGCCATGCCATGGTAAGTGTCGGTTTCAATATCACGATAACCTACAGCCATAATCGCTGTACTTTTCAAATGCTTGCTCTTTAAATCAAGAAGCTCATCGAGTTTAGCCGGTTCAAATCCTTCCATCGGGCAAGCATCCACTTGCTGTTCGGCTGCTGCGATAAGTCCAAATCCCAATCCAAGATAAGCTTGCTTACTAGTCCAATGCACAATTTGTTCGGAGGTGAAATTGCCCATGAATTGAAGTAATTTGTCTTTGTATCCGATCAGTTGATCGTGGCTCATATTGCGTTCGTGTGCTACCTGGTTAATGTATTTATCAATCTGTGCAATAGATACACTACTCCATGCTGCAAAGATAAGTATGTGCGACGCCTCTGTAATCTGAGGCTGTCTCCAAGCAACCTCTTTGATCTTTGCTTTCAACATTGGATCTGTAACAACAAAAACGTGATAAGGCTGCAGACCAAACGAGCTTGGAGCCATGCGAATGGCTTCGAGTATAGTATGCATCTTCTGATCGGTAACCTTTGTGCCATTCATTCGTTTTGTTGCATATCTCCACTTTAGAATTTCAACCAAGTTCATATGCTAATAAATTGTATTATTCTACTTTAATTCAACGACTTTGAGATATAACACACAAGTCTATATGTTTGTTTACATCTATTGAATTCAATACTTTTTCAGAGGTGTGTGGTTTTGTTTTATAAATTTAAGCCGAGTTGAATCGGTAAAATCTTATTGTTTTATAGCAAGAATGCTTATTTACTGCTTATTCGACCTGCTAATGCCGCAAATAGCTTTTATATTGTATTGAATTGTTGGTTAAAAGTTTTTTAAAATAAGAAAGATTGAGTACGTTTGCGGCCGAAATATAAACTTTGTTTAAACAAATTCTTATCTTTTATTCAAATGATTCAAGGCTTGTGTTCGCCCCCAGGGGGGGTAAAAGTAAAAGCATCTGTACAAGACTACCTGCTTATTGTAGCCGGAGCATTGCTTCAGGCAGTAAGTTATGTGCTATTTTTAGCACCGTACAAAATTGTTCCCGGGGGAATATATGGTATCTCCATTGTATTGCACCATGTTACCCAGGGCATGTTTTCATTCTTACCCGAAGGGCTTCCGATGGGTATAACCGCACTTTGTTTTAATATTCCGCTTACCATCTTGGCAGCTCGCAGGATCGGACTCAGTTCGGGCGGAAAAACCATTGTTACGTTTCTGTTGGTTTCAGTCTTTGTCGACTCGCTAACCTATTTGTTTGGAACCGATCCGCTTGTAAAAGACGATCCGTTTATTGCCGGTTTTTATGGCGGAGCAATGCTTGGGTTAGGGGTAACCTGTATTTTCAAAGCAGGGGGTACCAGTGCCGGAACCGATGTGGTAGCCAAGTTGTTGACGCTGAATCGTAACATGAAGATCAGTAATATGATCATGATTGTCGATTCGGTTATTGTAGTTTTCGGTCTGATGGCCTTTCAGGATTGGAGCGTTCCGTTGTATTCTTGGTTTACCATCTTTGTATATGGTAAAGTTGTAGACATGTTGCAATGTGATAATCCCAATAGGGCTGTGTTTATCGTGAGCGAAAAGGCCGATGAGCTGCGCAATGTGATTGTAGAAAAGTTGGGCATGCGCGGAACATTCCTTCAAGGAAATGGGATGTATAAAGGATTGCCCAAGAAAATAATATTTACCATTACCGAGCGTAAAGAGCTGGCACGTCTCAAAAGTGAAGTGCGTGCGGTAGATCCGGATGTGTTTATATCAACCATGGAAGCGAGCAAAGATCAGATGACTCCGTCTCTGTAGATTGTGTAAAATGCCTTCATGTATATTCAAACCCCTTACAGTAAACCTGTTTTATTGTAAGGGGTTTGCTGTTTTTACAAGCGACTGAATGAATACTTAACCCTCTGTATTTGAGCATAGGTTTTGTATTCGTTACGAAGTTTTTGATTTTAGTTAATGTTCTATTCAAAGAAAAAGCACTATCTTCGTCCCGACTTGTAAATAAACGAATATATATCGTTATTAATTGAAACATAATGCCTAAGATTTCGCAGCGCGGACAGGAGATGCCCGCTTCACCTATTCGGAAATTGGTTCCGTTGGCAAATAAGGCCAAACAAAAAGGAGTAAAGGTTTATCATCTCAATATCGGACAACCAGATGTCGCCACTCCGCAAGTCGCCTTAGATGCACTGAAGCATATAGACCGTTCTGTGCTTGAATATAGCCCGAGTGAGGGTAACGCGAGCCTACGTGAACGCTTGGTAAAATACTATTCTACATATAAAATAGACGTTACGGCAGAAGACATTATCATAACAACAGGAGGATCGGAAGCGGTTTTCTTCTCGTTTATGGCATGTTTGGATCCGGGCGACGAGATTATTGTACCCGAACCAGCCTATGCCAACTATATGGCGTTTGCTATTTCGGCCGGTGCAGTTATTAAAACAATTCCTTCTACCATCGAAGAGGGTTTTGCCCTTCCTTCGGTAGAGAAATTTGAGGAATTGATCACGCCACGTACCAAAGCTATTTTGATCTGTAACCCAAATAACCCAACCGGATATTTGTATACACAAAAGGAAATGAACCAGATTCGTGATCTTGTAAAGAAATACGATTTGTTCCTTTTCTCTGACGAAGTGTATCGCGAATTCTGTTATACGGGAGCTCCATACATCTCGGCCTTTCATTTGGAAGGAATCGAAAACAATGTAATCTTGGTAGACTCGGTATCTAAACGCTACAGTGAATGTGGTATCCGTATCGGTGCGTTGATTACAAAAAACAAAGATGTAAAAGCAAACGTAATGAAATGGTGTCAAGCTCGTTTGAGTCCGCCACTACTAGGACAGATCGTGGCAGAAGCATCATTGGATACACCGGAAGAATACATGCTTGATGTATACAACGAATACGTAGAGCGTCGTAAGTTTTTGGTAGATGCACTGAACCGTATTCCGGGTTGTTATTCTCCAATTCCGATGGGTGCATTTTATACCGTAGCCAAACTTCCGGTAGATGATGCCGATAAGTTCTGTGCATGGTGTCTTGAAGAGTTCGACTACGAAGGACAAACGGTGTTTATGGCTCCTGCTTCGGGCTTCTACACCACACCGGGTCTTGGTAAAGATCAGGTACGTATCGCTTATGTATTGAAAAAAGATGAACTTGCCAAAGCAATTCAAGTGCTCGAAAAAGCATTAGAAGCTTATCCGGGTCGCGTATTGTAAATACAGACCAAAGATCTGAAAAGATACAAACTACATAGAACCGATCAATTGTCGAAAAGGCAATTGATCGGTTTTTTTTATTTTGATCGTTATTTTCTCTTCAGGTGCTTATCTTTACAACCGAAAACAGGAACTACTAACGAAGAAAAACAGCAACTGTGAATTTAGAACTGTTTATTGCCAAACGCATCCATTTCAATAAAGACGGTGGAAAAGAGGCCACACCTCCTGCCATCCGGATATCCCTGATTAGCATTGCACTCGGACTAGCCGTTATGATTCTTTCGGTGGCAATCATTCTGGGCTTCAAGCAAGAGGTGCGAAACAAAGTGATCGGCTTTGGTTCGCATATCCGCATTACCAATTTTGATAACAATGCCTCGTACGAAACCCGACCCATCGCGGTAGGGGCTTCACTTATAGATAGCCTCAAGGCATTTCCCAATATCGAGCCGGTCGAACTCTATGCAACCAAACCTGGAATGATCAAGACCGATAGCGAGTTTGAGGGTTTTGTACTCAAAGGAGTAGATTCGCTTTACAACTGGTCGTTCTTTGAGAAGAACCTCAAGGAGGGGAGTTTGCCTGTTATAGGAGGAAATAAATCATCAAACGACGTGCTGATCTCACGCTATTTGGCTAATCGACTCGACTTGAAAACGGGCGACGATTTCCTGGCTTACTTTATCGAAGATGACATCCGAGCACGGAAGTTTAAGATCTCAGGAATATATGATAGTGGCTTCGAAGACTATGACAAATTATTTGTTGTAGGAGATATGCGTCACATTCGCCGACTCAACGGATGGGATCCGGATATGGTTAGCGGTATCGAACTCTATGTAAAAGACTACGGAAAGTTGGATGATACAACCGAAAAACTAACCGAAGTACTTCTCGATAGCGAAGACCGCCAAGGAATGATGTATTATGTGCGATCCATTAAAGAGCTAAATCCAATGATTTTTGGGTGGTTGGATATTCTGGATACGAACGTGGTAATCATTTTGGTGTTGATGATGGCAGTGTCTGGTTTTACCATGATTGCCGGATTGCTCATTATCATTCTAGAGCGAACCAACATGATCGGTATTCTCAAAGCATTGGGAGAAGGCAATCGAAGTATTCGCAAAGTATTCCTTTATCTTGCCTTTTTCTTGATTGGGAAAGGGATGATCTGGGGTAATGCTATAGGGTTGTTGATTTGTTTCGTTCAGAAATACTTGCAACCTCTCAAGCTTAATTCGAGTGTATATTACCTCGATGCTGTTCCCATTGAACTTACGGTGTGGCATTGGTTGCTGATCAATGCGGGTGCATTGTTGGTTTCGATGGTGATGATGCTTGGACCTACTTACCTGATCACAAAGATTGAACCAGCCAAATCGATTCGATTCGAATAGAATAGATACGTACTGAAATGAAGAGAGCGTTGCCCTAATTGCTAGGAACAACGCTCTTTCTTTATTGAGAAGTTATAAAGATGCTAATTCTGTATGCTTCGGAAATGAAGGTGTTGATAACTTGTTAAAAAGCGACCTTCACACCACCGTATGCATTGGTTCCCGGCATTGGAAATCCTGCATTAATCTGATATTTTTGATTCAGAATATTTTCGACCTTACCATATACCTCGAGCCAAGAAAGCGGGAAGTACGATAGTGAAGCATTCCACAACGTAAAGTTGTCTGTTGTAGCCGGTTTGATACTTGTATACAACTTATTGATATACTGCAAGCCTGTTTGAGCCGACCATTTGTTCATTGTATAACTACCACCAATGTAGAACTGATGTTTTGGGGCTGCCAATACCGGACGTTGCATGTGCGTATAACTATAGTTCGTATTTAGCGAGAGCGCACGTGTAACGTGATAGTTTGCGGCAAACTCAACTCCGTAGTTTTCAACCTTACCTGTATTTACATTCTGCGGTCTGCCACCCTCCATCTGTGTTTGGATCAGGTTGTTTGCTTTTAGGTAATACACACTCAAATCTAGCTGTAGCTTATCTTGCAACAAGCCTTGCGAAACCGACAACTCATAATTAACCAATTTCTCGGGCTTAAGGTTCGGATTTTGTGGTGGAAACATATACATTTCACGAATGGTGGGGTTGCGGAACCCCTTACTTACTACTGCTTTTACTACAGTATTGCGAGCCGCAATAAAGCTCACTCCTCCAAGAGGAATCCATTCTCCACCGGTGTGACTGTTGTGGTCGTAGCGAATACCGGCACTTAAAAACAAACGTTCGGTAATGGCTTGACGCATATTTACATATCCGGCTACTTCATAGATGTTACGATCTACAAGATCGGTCTTTTTATCGGAATGAATTGAATCGTTCCAAGCATGCCCGCCATAGGCCTTAAAGTCTACTCCGGCAGTGGTACTGTTGCCTTTGAAAAGAGAGGTGGTTTGATAGAAGGTTGCTCCCCACATTTTATCTTTCGAACGGAAATAGAAGTCTTTGGGTTGCTGCCCTTCATAATAACCGTCATTGATTTTGTGATCGCCAAAGTTGACATACAAGTTCAAGGCTCCGCTTAGATTATCGTATTTGTTTTCGAGCGAAAGCGAACTCATACCGCGTACTACACGTGCAATGTTATCATTGATCGGCTTTTCGATTGTGCCCGGATTCGAGGCTTTGAAGCGGGTGATGTTGAAGTCGAATCGTGTTTTATAGTGTTCCGAAATCTGGTATCCTACCTTTCCGTAACCGCTCCATTGGTTAAACTCCGAGTTGTCTCGGTGTCCGTCGGTACGATTATAAGTTGCCGAGATATAGGTATCCCATTTCCCTTTTTGATAAGCATTGGATGCGTTTGCCGAAAAGGTGTTGTAGCTTCCATACATCAGATTGGCTCTCGTAAGCGATGGTTTTAGTCCGTCGGGACGTTTGGTGATGATGTTTACCACACCACCCATGGCGTTGGATCCATATAGATACGAGGCCGGACCTTTTACTACTTCTACTTTTTCAGCGATAGCTGTTTCGTACATGTCGGGAAGGGGGTGTCCCATGAGTCCCATGTATTGCGGATGTCCGTCGATCAGTACAAGAAGTTGTGTGTTGGGGCTGCCGCCAATACCGCGCATGGTCATGGAGCCGGCAGATCCGTTTGCTACACCAAATCCCATTACGCCACGTTGGGTGACAAACATGCCCGGTATGCGTTCTGATAATAAAGGTAGAAGTGAGATAGTTTTTCGTTGTTCAATATCTTTACGACCAATTACTTCTACATGAAGCGGTAATTGGCGTTTGCTCACTTCGGTCATAGATCCGGTTACAACTACTTCGCTGAGTCGTACCGAGTCGGTTATTAGGGTTTGTTCATTCTCAGGATTATGGGCCTGAAGTGTTGTGGGTAAAAACAGTGTGGTTAGTGGGAGTATTCCCATGCATAATAAAACTTTCTTTCTCATTCTGGTTTATTTAGGTAAACGCCAGGTGTAATCGTTCTTGTAGCTCACCTTGCGGTTTAATTTAAAGTATAGATTACAGATTGGATTGATGCAGTCGAGCAATAATATAAGTGCTGTTGTTTTCTTTTGTAAGAACAGCGATTGGAGCTTCGAGATCTGAATGCATCTTACAGTCCATCGTATAAGCAGCAAACAGATGGCTTCTACAATAACTACCCAATTCAAATCGGATACAATTATAAGTAATATAATGTTTATAAAAAATATAAAACGCGTAAAAGTTTCGAAGCCAAACAAGATCGGACTGATTCCTTTGTAGTGGCAAGTGGTGCCGGTAAGACGTAGTTTGATCTCTTTCCAAATGCTCAAAGAGTGTGGAGTTTTTGTCTGAATAATGCTTTCGGGTGATACTTCGACACGTGTGTTGGCTCCGGTTGCGTTGTCGTTGACAAACAAATTGTCTTCACCAAAATGAAGGTCGAGATGCTTTGAAAATCCTTTATTATTGAAGAATACACATTTGCGATAAGCGAGGTTGCGGCCTATTCCCGCATACGGTTTTTTGGATATAGCACGAGAAAGGTAGCGAACCATCGTGAGTAAGTTGTCGAAACTACTGAGTGATGCGAGCCATCCTTTGGCCTTGTGGTAGCCCGAGAAGCCGAGTACAAAGTCGGTCTCGGGAGTAAAGTTGCGCATCATGCGTTCGATCCAAAGCGACGATACGGGGGTAGAGGCCGAATCCGTAAAAAGTAGGTAGTCGTGTTTCGCGGCTTTTATCCCTACGGTCATGGCGAGTTTGCGGCGACTCAGGTAGCGCGATTCTTCGGGGATATAGGTATGATAAAGGTTCGAATAATTGGCCGAATACAATTTCAAGACCTCTTCCGTTTCATCAGTAGAGCCATCGTTTATTACAATAACCTCGAAGTTTGGGTACTCTTGTTCGAGTATCTTCGGAAGATGTTTGCGTAGATTTTCGGAGTCGTTGAGTGCATAAATAATAACTGAAACCGGTGGGAGTGTATCATTGTATTCCAACTTACTCAAGTTGCTTTGTTTGACTAACTGAAAAGGTTTAGCATAAATAAAGATGTAATATGCTAACTGAATGCATAGTAAAATAGCGGCCGATATGAGCAAAGTCATAGACCAGTTTGCAATGAGGATTGTCGGTTCCATTTTATTACTTTAATAAAAAATCATGTCTGTTACGAGCAGCGAAGATAGAGCTTTTTGCTTGCTTTGTGAACAATTATGCTGCTTTTACATTATATAGATAGTAAGAACGAAACATCGTCTTATTATTACAACAGCTGAGATACCAAATTGATGTGGGCTAATCGTAATTACGGCCCTCAAAAAGATCACCTATGGGAAATGAGATAAAATATTTTTTCGATAAGATGGCACCTGAATGGGACGTGATGTGTAAGCATGATTTGCTTCGTATCGAGCGCATTTTGTTGCTGTCACGTATCGACGAAGGAGCAAGAGTGCTCGATGTTGCCTGCGGAACAGGAGTTTTAACTCCCGCCTTGCTCGATTTAGGAGCAGGTGAGATACTGGGAGTTGATATTTCGGATGAGATGATAAAGGTTGCAAAGTCGAAGTACGATCACGATGCTGTTCGTTTCGAAGCTACCGATTTCATGGATATCGAAGAAGAAGACTTTGACGTGGCAATCGTGTACAATGCGTATCCTCATTTTCTTGATAAGAAATCGTTGGTTGCTAAGTTGTATAACGTGTTGAAGCCGGGTGGACGTTTTGTGGTGGCACATTCCGATAGCAAAGAAAGGATCAACGGTTGTCATCATAAACTAGATTCGAAAATATCAGATCATTTATTGGCGGTAGAGCATGAAGCAAATCATTTTATGAAAAGCTTTGAAATTGACACGATGATCGATGCTCCCGACTTATACGTGCTTTCGGGTACACGTAGATAAGAATGGTCTATTAAAATTGATAGTAAAGTCATTTTATAAACCATGCATGGTTTTTCTATAAACTTCATTAGGTTTTCAGAAAAAGTAAACGTAGTTTTTTCAAGAAGTATGCATGGTTTTTATGGTGGATATACCACGATTTTTTGAAGAGTAAATAGAGCTCTCGCTCAGTGTTTATATAAAAGAAAAAGAGAGAGCTAGCACACGATATTTATGTGTTATGGATTTATGAGTAATTTGAGCCACAAAAAAAGGGAGAGCTTCGATAAAGAAGCCTCCCTTTTTCAATGATATATCTTCAACATTGCAGATTACAATGTGTCTGAAAAGTATGCTTTTGGTAGTTTGCGGCAGTTGTATTGAGAAGCCATAATTTCACCGTAAGCACCTGCAGAGCGCAAAGCGATAAGATCGCCACGATGAACTTCATTCAAATCTACAGCTTTGCCGAAGCAGTCTGACGACTCACAGATCGGACCTACTACATCGTATGCTTCAACCGCACCTTCCGAAGTCAGGTTTTCAATCTTGTGGTAAGCCTGATACAACGCCGGACGGATCAATTCCGTAAAGCCTGCGTCTACAATCGCAAACTGTTTGCTTGAGCCTTTCTTTACGTAAAGTACTTTTGTAATCAAAGAACCACACTGACCTACGATAGAACGTCCCGGTTCGAAGTGTAGTGTTTGATTTGGCTGAAGCTTCAATAGCTGGTGGAAGATTGCAAAGTAATCTGCAAAGTCAGGGATTGATTGACGATCAGGGTGATTGTAATCGATACCAAGGCCACCACCTACGTTGATGTGTTCAACAATCATTTGGCGTTTTGCCATGTTTTCTTGAATCTCGTTTACGCGGGCACAAAGACCTTTGAACGAGGTAAGATCTGTAATTTGCGAGCCGATGTGGAAATGCAAACCAATTAGTTTTACGTTTTTTAAACGGGCAAACTGATCTAGAACTTCATCAAGTTGGCATAGGTTGATACCAAACTTATTTTCTTTAAGTCCGGTAGTGATATAATGGTGTGTGTTTGCATCAACTTCGGGATTTACACGAAGTGCTACACTTGCCACTTTGTTTTTAGCTTCGGCTAGTTCGTTGATCACTTCTAGCTCGGCAGCCGATTCTACGTTGAAGCAGAAGATGTTGTTGTCAAGACCAAGATTGATTTCCCAATCAGCCTTACCTACACCTGCAAAAACAATCTTGCCGGCAGGAAAACCTGCATCCAAACAAGCTTGAATTTCACCACCGCTCACACAGTCGGCACCTAGTCCGTTTTCACGAACGATAGAAAGAATCTTAGAGTTGGCGTTTGCTTTTACAGCATAATGTACATGATAGCCGTATTTTCCGGCTTCACCTGTCACAAGTTTCAAGGTGTTGCGCAAAAGTTCGGTATCATAGTAATAAAACGGAGTTTGAAGCTCCTTAAATTTATCAATAGGAAAAGTTCCTTTTGTCATGTGAAATTAAGCTTTGCAGAATAAGTTATTACTTAAAGCCTGTAGTGCTCTCTTCTTGTCTTCCGAACGGATTAGGAATGAAACGTTGTAGTTACTTCCTCCGTAAGAGATCATGCGTACAGGAATATCTTTCAATGCATTTACGATACGAGCCTCGAAACCTACGTTTTCCCACTCAAGATCGCCAACCACACAAATGATTACCATGTCTTCGTCTACAGTCACAGTACCATATTTCTTCAAATCGTCAACGATCTCAGAAAGATGTTTTGATTTGTCGATCGTAACCGAAACGCCTACTTCCGAAGTAGTAACCATGTCGATTGGTGTTTGGTAGCTTTCGAAGATTTCGAATACTTTGCGAAGGAATCCGTGTGCCAACAGCATTCTACCCGATTTGATTTTAATCGAAGTGATGTTGTCTTTTGCTGCAACCGCTTTGATTTTACCTTTTTCAGTATTGTTAGAAATCAAAGTACCAGGAGCTTCAGGTTCCATTGTGTTAAGAAGACGTACCGGAATGTTATTCAACTTTGCAGGAAGAATACAAGTAGGATGAAGGATCTTCGCGCCGAAATAAGCCAGTTCTGCAGCTTCTTCGAAGTGAAGATTACGTACCGGAGCAGTACCTTCTACAAAACGAGGGTCGTTGTTGTGCATACCGTCGATGTCTGTCCAGATTTGGATTTCTTCCGAGTCGATTGCAGCACCAATAAGCGACGCGCTATAGTCGCTACCGCCACGTTGTAGGTTGTCGATTTCGCCATACGCGTTACGACAGATGTATCCTTGCGTGATGTATATTTCAGCCTCTTTGTGTTGGTTCAAAAGCGTAACCAACTTGTCTTTGATATATAGAGGATCTGGCTCACCGTTTTTGTCGGTGCGCATATATTCCAAAGCAGGGATTAGAACAGATTTTGTACCACATTCGTTTAGGTATAGGTTAACCATACCTGTAGACATTAGTTCACCTTGAGCCAAGATAACCTTCTCTTCGAAAAGGGTGAACAAGTCTTTTGTGAAAGAACGCATGTAGTTAAAATGAGATTTAAGCAGTTCGATGGCCTTCTGTTTATACTCCTCTGTTTTATACAGTTCTTCAACGTGCATCATGTACTTTTGCTCAAGCGCATTAATAAGTTCACTTGCACCATCCGGATTCTTTTTATACAAATAATCCGAAATTTCAACCAAAGCATTCGTTGTGCCTGACATTGCAGATAAAACTACTATCTTTTGGTTTCCGTCACAAATCAAGTTTGCAACTTCCTTCATTCTCTGTGCTGAACCAACAGAGGTGCCACCAAACTTTAAAACTTTCATTTTTCCTTTGTCTGATTAAAATGTTCTAATTCTTGTTACTAATATAGGCAAATATACGACTTTTTCTTATAAATTGTCGTTGTTTGCGATTATTTCGACAGGGTCTGACTCTACTTCGATCAGCTGTCCGTTGTCGCATTTGATTACACGTCCGGGAAAAGACTTCACCAAGGTATAATTGTGGGTAGTCATCATCACCGAAGTGCCGTTTCTGCAAATTTCATGCAGTAAGTGTACAATCTGCGAACCTGTTTCTGGGTCAAGGTTACCGGTAGGCTCATCAGCCAAAATGATCTCAGGCGAATTAAGCAAAGCTCTGGCAATCACGATGCGTTGCTGCTCACCCCCCGAAAGCTCATGCGGCATTTTGTATCCTTTGTTGTTCATGCCTACCTGTTGAAGTACCTCTGAGATACGATCTCTGATCTTTCCTTTTTGATCCCAGCCGGTTGCGCGCAAAACAAATTCAAGATTCTTTTCTACGGAGCGATCCGTAAGAAGTTGGAAATCCTGAAATACAATTCCCAACTTACGACGCAAGTGGGGGATATGTTTGTTTTTAATCTTATGCACCGGATATTCAAACACGGTACATTCGCCACGTTTGATAGGCATTTCGCAATAAATAGATTTAAGTAGGGTACTTTTACCGGACCCTACTTTACCGATAACATATACGAATTCACCTCTTTTTAGTTTAAAGTTGGCATTGCGCAGAATCATATTTTCATTTCGGCAGATGTCAACATCGCTAAGTGTAAGAAGTATGTCGTTGTTCATATATAATAAATTACTCTTTATGTCTTTTCTTCAATTCATTTGCAAGGTGTTCGAGACGATATCCTTTCGACGATAGAAGTACGATCAAGTGGTAAACCATGTCAGCAGCTTCGTACAAGAAACCTTCATCGGTTCCGTTGGTTGCTTCGATCACAGTTTCTACCGCTTCTTCACCCACTTTCTGAGCCATACGGTTGATACCTTTCTTAAACAATGAGGTTGTATAAGAGCCTTCCGGCATCTCTTGTTTACGTTTGTCGATAAAGTCTTGTAAATACTTTAAGAACAAAATGTCTTCTTTGTTGCTTTCTTCAAAACAAGTATCGTTGCCTGTATGGCACACAGGACCCACCGGATTTACTTTGATCAATAACGTATCTTGGTCGCAGTCTTCTTTCATAGATACCACATGAAGGAAGTTTCCGCTCTCTTCGCCCTTTGTCCATAAGCGGTTTTTGGTACGGCTGAAGAAGGTTACTTTACCTGTTGCTTTTGTTTTTTCGAAGGCTTCTTCGTTCATAAAGCCCAACATCAAAACTTTGCTTGTCTTATTATCTTGAATAATAGCCGGAATCATTCCGTCCATTTTATTGAAATCCAAATTCATTTTCGTTCAGTTTAAGTAATTTACTTGTTTTTATCGCACATGAATTCCCTCACTGCGAAGGTAGTGTTTTAATTCACTAATCCCAATCTCTTTAAAGTGAAATACACTGGCAGCCAGAGCGGCATCAGCCTTCCCTTTCACGAAAGCATCTTTGAAATGCTCCATGGTTCCGGCACCACCCGAGGCGATGATCGGAATTTGCAGTTGGTCAGATAATTGAGCCAGAGCGTCATTGGCAAAACCTTGCTTTACACCATCGTGACTCATGCTGGTGAAAAGGATCTCACCGGCACCTCTTTCCTGTGCCTCTTTGGCCCATTCAAATAAGGTACGTTCGGTCGGAATACGTCCGCCGTTGAGATAACATTTCCAGATCCCATCTTCAAAGTTGGCATCAATGGCCACTACACATACCTGATTCCCAAAGTTACCGGCAATCTGGTCGATGAGTTGCGGGTTTCTGATTGCCGCCGAATTGATCGAAATCTTATCAGCTCCGGCATTTAGCATTCGATCTACGTCGGCCACTTCGCCAATACCACCACCCACCGTAAAAGGGATGTTAATACGAAGCGCGATTCGTTTGATCAGATCAGTGAAGGTTTTGCGTCCTTCATGCGATGCCGAGATGTCGAGAAACGTAAGTTCGTCGGCACCCGCTTCACTATACTGAGC
>X396_Morelets_crocodile__coassemble_50_pt1 | contig 17760 bp, 14 predicted proteins | sample X396_Morelets_crocodile__metabat2_low_PE_001 | metagenome-assembled genome bin X396_Morelets_crocodile | reverse complement strand
GACTCCGGAGCATGGTATTCGTATTATGAAATGTCTTCAAACGATATTAAATTCAATAAAAACGATGTCTTATCTTTCGTTGTTTCTACAGAAGCTTATACCGGAGGCGCTCGTGGTTCACATACATACAACAACTATGCTCTCAATCTAACAACGGAGAACAAATTAAGGAAAGTGAAATCTTTCACGAAAACTACCAAGACTTATTATCTAAAATGATTGTTGATAAAATTTGTGAAGCAAATGATATCAAAGATCCGAAAGAACTAGAGAATATTGGTTATTTTAGCGTAGAAGATATCGTCCCTAATAACAACTTTTTTGTAGACGAACTTGGTATTACTTATACATACAATGAATACGAAATCGCAGCCTACGTAATAGGACCGATACATGTACGCTTTACGTACGAAGAACTTGCTCCGTTATTACGTCCCGAAAGCCCGATTTCTCACCTTGCATTTAATTAAATATGGAATATATACTTAAATACTTCAACAATCTTACAGACAAACAAAAAGAGCAATTTGCTGCTCTCTATGATCTGTATCTCGACTGGAACTCTAAAATCAACGTAATTTCTCGTAAAGACATCGAAAACCTTTACCTGCATCACGTACTTCACTCTTTGAGTATCGCAAAGTTTATCAACTTCAAAGATGGCTCACAAATTATGGACGTCGGTACCGGCGGAGGATTCCCTGGTGTACCTTTGGCGATTATGTTTCCAAATGTTCATTTCCACTTGGTAGATAGTATTGGTAAAAAGATTAAAGTTGCTTCAGAGGTTTCTCAAGCGATTGGTCTTGAAAACATTTCATTCAAGCACGCTCGTGCACAAGAAGAAAAAGCATTATTCGACTTTGTTGTGAGTCGCGCCGTAATGCCACTAGAAGATCTTGTTAAGATTGTTCGCAAGAACATCAAAAAGGAGCAAATCAACGCATTACCAAACGGCCTGATCTGCCTAAAAGGAGGAGAACTTCAACACGAAATTCTTCCATTCAAAAACATGGCAGAAACAGCAAGCCTAACCGAGTTTTTCGAAGAACCATTTTTTGAAACTAAAAAGATTGTATACGTACCATTATGCAAATAAAGAAATTTGAATTCAACCATTTCCCGGTAAATACATATCTTATTTCTGACGAAACCGGAGAAGCTGCAGTGATTGACTGCGGCTGCTATTTTCCGGAAGAGGAGGAGTTATTTAAAAATTATTTGACGGATCACAACCTGTCTCTAAAACTCGTTTTAAATACGCACCTGCATCTTGATCATGCTTTTGGGAATGCTTTTTTGGAAGAGCAATATGGCTTATCTCCGATCACAAACGAAGCTGAAGTCACTCAACTTCCAAGTTTAGCGATGCAATCTCAACCTTTTGGAATCAAGTTACGAAGAGAAGGATCGGAGGTTACACAGTTTATCAACGACGGAGAAAAGGTTCGTTTTGGCAACACAACACTAAAAGCAATTCTTATACCGGGACACTCTCCGGGAGGTTTAGCTTTTTATTGTGAAAAAGCCAAGGCTGTGTTTGTCGGAGATATCTTATTTAAAGGCAGCATCGGACGTACCGATTTGTGGGGAGGCAATTATGATTTGCTTATTTCAGGAATTAAATCTAAATTGCTTGCGTTGCCCGACGATACCGTAGTGTATTCTGGTCATGGACCCGAAACCACCATCGGATACGAAAAAAGGACAAACACTTTTTTACGATAAAAAATAATACAATACCACATGGACACAACTAATTTTGTTAATCGACACCTCGGCATTGCTGTGAAAGATCTTCCGGCAATGCTGAAATCTATCGGCGTAAGTTCTGTGAATGAACTCATCAGTCAAGTTATTCCGAAAGATATATTACTGAAAGAGACACTATCACTACCCGACCCGATGACGGAAAGAGAGTTTGCCGAACACATGTTTGAGCTAGCTTCAAAAAATGAGGTCTTCACTTCTTACATTGGGATGGGCTGGTATGATACCGTCACCCCTGCCCCAATTCTTCGCAATGTATTTGAAAACCCGGTTTGGTATACTTCCTATACCCCTTATCAAGCTGAAATATCACAAGGCCGACTTGAAGCTCTGATCAACTTCCAAACCATGGTATCTGAGCTTACCGGAATGCCTCTAGCCAACTGCTCGCTACTCGATGAGGCAACTGCCGGAGCTGAAGCTGTAACCATGCTTCACAATGCTCGTAGTCGTGAACAGATAAAAAACAATGCGAATACGGTATTTATCGACGAGAATGTTTTTGCTTCTACCCGTGCAGTAATTCACACAAGAGCGATCCCTCAGGGAATCACGATTGAAACAGGTAGATATGAAAACTTCAAGCCCGACCCTAAATACTTCGCGGCTGTAATCCAATACCCAAATGAAGTAGGAAGCGTTGAAGACTACAGATCTTTTGTTTCTACTGCGCATGAAGCCGGCGTAAAAGTTGCCGTAGCTGCCGATTTACTAAGTCTCGCTATACTTGTACCACCAGGCGAATGGGGAGCAGACGTTGTATTTGGCACTTCCCAACGCTTTGGTATCCCAATGTACTTTGGTGGTCCTTCTGCCGCTTATTTCGCTACGCATGATGAATACAAACGAAACATTCCGGGACGTATCATCGGTATTTCGAAAGATGCCTATGGAAAACCCGCATATCGAATGGCTTTGCAAACCCGCGAGCAACACATTAAACGAGAAAAAGCCACCTCTAATATTTGCACTGCACAGGCACTACTCGCCACAATGGCTGGATTTTATGGAGTATACCAAGGACCAGACGGACTCAAAGACATTGCTACTCGTATCCACACATACGCAACATTCTTATCTACAGAGTTGAAACAATTAGGCTACAAGCAACTCAATAAAAACCTATTTGACACATTATATATAGAACTTCCGGCTCACGTTTCTCTAGATGCGCTTCACGAGATCGCATTAGAGTGCATGGTTAATTTGCGCTATTTTGATGACGGACGAGTAGGTATTAGTCTTGACGAAACAACACAACCGTCTGATCTCGGCGTACTACTCTATATTTTTGCCGGAGCAGCAGGAAAAGACTATATGCTATGCGATGACTTCGAACAAAAGCTCAACATATCCCCAGAGCTAGTCCGGATCACTCCATTTATGGAGCAGGAAGTATTCAACAACTACCATACAGAAACTGAGTTGATGCGTTATATCAAGAAATTGGAGCGTCGCGATATTTCTCTTGCCCATTCAATGATCTCACTCGGATCTTGCACCATGAAGCTCAATGCTGCCTCCGAGTTGTTACCTCTCAACTTACCGGGATTAGCATTAATTCACCCATATGCGCCCGAGGATCAGGTTGCCGGATACATGGAAATGATCGAAAATCTAAATGAATATCTCTGTGAAATCACCGGATTTGCGGCAATGAGTTTCCAGCCCAACTCAGGAGCAGCAGGCGAATATGCAGGTCTTCGCGTCATTCGCGAATACCTGAAAAGTTTGGGAGAGGATCAGCGCAACATCGTTTTAATACCTGCATCTGCGCACGGAACCAATCCGGCAAGTGCAATCCAGGCCGGATTTGAAACAATCACTGTAAAGTGTGATGATCATGGCAATATTGACGTAGAAGATATGCGCGCAAAAGCAGAATTACACAAGCACAACTTGGCTGCTGCCATGATCACCTATCCATCTACTCACGGTATCTTTGAAAAAGAAATTCGAACACTCTGCAATATCGTTCACGAAAACGGCGGACAAGTTTATATGGACGGTGCCAATATGAATGCTCAAGTCGGACTTACCAATCCGGGATTTATCGGAGCTGACGTATGCCACCTCAACTTACATAAAACCTTTGCTATTCCACATGGTGGTGGTGGCCCGGGCGAAGGACCTATCGGTGTAGCCAAACACTTGGTTCCATTCTTACCACAACATCCGATAGCATGGGGTAGTGATCTTAATACCGTTTCAGCTGCACCTTACGGTAGCGCAGGTATTTTAGCAATTACCTATGGATACATTCGCATGCTTGGCGCCGAGGGATTGGAAGCTGCAACTCGAACTGCTATTCTAAATGCCAACTACTTGGCTTCAAAGCTGAAGGATACATATGGCATTGTTTACACTTCCGAGTCAGGGCGTGTAGGACATGAACTTATCCTCGAATGCCGCAACATTAAGGATACATCCGGTATTACCGAAAGTGATATTGCCAAACGTTTGATGGACTACGGATACCATGCACCTACGCTTTCATTTCCTGTACATGGCACATTGATGATCGAACCAACAGAAAGCGAAAGCTTACGTGAACTTGATCAGTTTACCGAAGCAATGCTTACAATATGGAACGAAATACAAGAGGTTGTAACCGGCAAAGCTTCTAAAGAAGACAATGTATTGATCAATGCACCGCATCCTCAATATGAAATAACTGCTGACGAATGGAAACATGCATATCCACGAAGCAAAGCAGCCTATCCATGCAAATGGATTGAAGACAATAAATTCTGGATTAATGTAGCTCGTATCGACAATGCCTTTGGAGATCGAAATCTTATTCCGGTAGTTTCTTGTTGTACTATTAATGATTAATCTAAAATACAATCTTATGAATCCACAAATTCAAGAAGCATTAAACAGACAAATTAATGCAGAGTTATGGTCTGGTTATTTCTACTTAGCAATGTCTGCTCATTTTGCAGCCGCAGGATATCCGGGAATTGCAAATTGGAACCTTGTCCAATTTAAAGAAGAGCAAGACCATGCCATGAAATTGATAAACTTTATGGTGGCTCGAAATGGAAAACCCGAACTTCGCCCCATCAGTGAAGTAAAAAATAGCTGGGACAACCCGCTTGAGGCATTTCTGGCAGTACAAGCTCACGAACAAAAAGTAACTGAAAAGATTAACAACCTATATGCATTGGCACAAGCAGAAAAAGACTTTGCGACATTAGCCATGCTCAATTGGTTTGTCAACGAACAAGTTGAGGAAGAAGACAGCGTAAAGAAAATTATCGAATCGCTTGAGATGATCAAAGACAATGGATATGGTTTATATATGTTGGATAAAGAATTAGGACAGCGCACCTATAGTGCTCCTTCTTCTCAAATTGATACAACAAAATAGAAATATGCTTTACAGCAGCTAAGCAAGATCTCACTTCGAACAATTGATTTGAAGTGAGATCTTTTTTTTACATTTGCCTCAACAATAACAATGATAAACTTAATAAGCAAACATGAAAAACATTTTAACTCTGCTAGCTGTACTAATGCTGGTATCGTGCAACAACACACCAGAGAAAAAGCACAAGTATTATGGATGGGAAGGAGAAGGAGGCAATGCCACTGAGCAATCCATCAAACAATACTTCACCGACATGAAAGGCCATGGTCTTGATGGCATCATGTACAACGTAGGGTTCGACACAACACGCATCAAGCGTGCTTCAAAACTAGCCAAAGAAGCAGGACTTGAATACCATGCCTGGATCCCTACTCTACTCAATGGAGGCACAAACGAATTGATTACCGAAAACATGTATGTTGTAAACCGCAATGGAGAGTCTTCATTCACCAATCCGGCTTACGTAGGATACTATAAATTCCTTTGTCCAAACTATGAGGAAGTATTCCAGTACGTTTCAAACATGTATCAAGCAGTAGCTCGTTTTCCCGATGTAGACGGTGTACACCTAGACTACATCCGTTTTCCTGATGTAATCCTCGCAAGAGGTTTGTGGGATAAATATGGTTTGGTAATGGATCAAGAATATCCTCAATTCGACTATTGCTACTGCGAGAAATGTGTAGCCGACTTTAAAAACAAAACCGGTATTGATATCCTAACCGTCGAAGATGCTTCTGCCGTTCCGGAATGGAAACAGTTTCGCTACGATCTTCTTACCAATTTCGTAAACCGTCTAGCCGACTCCATTCATGCAGAAGGCAAACAAATCTCAGCAGCTGTATTCCCGGGTCCGGAGTCTATCGCACAAAAGATTGTACGTCAAGAATGGGATAAGTGGAATCTTGATGCCGTATATCCGATGAACTACAACGACTTCTATTTGGAAGATACTACATGGGTAGGAACTATTGTAAAAGAGGAAGTTGAATCTGTAAATAACAAACGTCCAATCTATAGCGGACTATTCATTTGCCCGTCTCCAGACAACAAAGCAAAAGAAAAAGATCCTGAAAATCACGGATTAGTACCTATCGAACTTGGATCTGCAATCAGACAATCACTCGACAATGGTGCAGCCGGTGTATGTTTGTTTACCCCAGGTCGCATGACCGACGCACACTGGGCTGTCTTCAATGAAACCATCAAAGAAGCAAAATAAATCAACAAGACATTTACCAGATAAAAAATCCCGCACAAAAGGTTACAGCCTTTTTGTGCGGGATTTATTTATAGAGATCTTATTTCTTTATTCCTTCTCAAACTCTTTTGGTAGTGCATACCACTTCACCCAATCGATTTCCATTTCTACAGGTAACTGAGCTTTATCAATAGCACCTACCCAAGTTCCACCCAACTGCATATCTAGCAACAAGTAGAATGGTGTTGTAAACGGCCATTGCCCTTCTTTATCTGTTTCAATCTTCGGATAAGCAAACGTACGATTATCATTTACAAAGAAAACCAATGAATCCGGATACCAATCTACACGATACGTATTGTAGCCGTCTACATTAATTTTATTTATGCTACCTTTTGGAGGATTCTGCTCTTCAAGCACGAATGTATAGTAGCTATGAACGGTTTGATAAGCAATAGAGTCAAAGTTTAAGTGCTCCATAATATCGATCTCTCCCGCATTTGGCCATTTACCTGTTTCCGGAAGCATCCAGAATGCAGGCCAAGCACCTTGTGCCGATTGAAGTTTTGCAGAGATCTCTACACGTCCATACTTTTGAAAGAACTTACCTTTGCTATAAATACCACCTGTTACCACAGGAGCAGTATCTGCCGGATTTGTATTTACCATTCCGCGAAGGAAAAGCTTTCCATCCTTCACTTCATAAAGAGAATCACCGTCAGACATGTGTCTATCCCAATCAGAACCTCCTCGTGGAATTTTAGACCACTTCGAAGCATCAAGTTCTGTACCGTTAAAATCATCTTGCCAAGTCAATTGCCATACCGGTTCTTGTTTTTGCGAACAAGAAATCATTCCAATTAGCAACAAAGAGGCCATCATCATTAGTTTCCCAAATTGTTTCATGGTGTTTTGTTTAGTTTGTAAATGCATTAAAAGAACTACAAATTTACAAAAAAACTCTGTTTGCCATCACTCAAAACGTGAAGCAAACAGAGTTTATATATAATCACACGATGAAATTACTTCTCAAGCTTATAAAAGCCAAGATCCTCTTGTTGAAAACCATCAATAAAGGTCTTCATCTTTTCGATTTCTGCCTCAGCATAATTTACATATACTTCGGTAGAACGACGAAAGACTTCGTTTCTACTAGTATCTTGCAACAACAAGAAACTCATGATAATATGTCCGGCCATCTCTACCATACGGCGAGCTTGGAAGTCAATGTATTCATTATCCTTGGTTTCCGTTACCTTCGCAACCGTTTGTTCATAAACAGAAGTCAATGCGACAAGACGTTTCTTAAGTGATTCAAGCTCCGGCTTCACCTTTGTTTCACCATAAGCTTTCATTTGACTCAAATAAGTACCGGTAGTTACGTGTCTGATTGCAGCTACAACCTGCAATTGGGTAGTCCCTTCGTAAATATTGGTAATACGAGCATCTCGGTAAATACGCTCACACGCATAGTCCTTCATAAAGCCCGATCCACCATGTATCTGTACTGCATCATATGCGTTTTGATTGGCATACTCCGTAGTCATAGCCTTACCCAGCGGTGTATACGCATCAGCCAGACGACCAAATGCTTTTTGTTCGGTACGCTCTTCCGGTGTCAATTTTCGCTCTTTCGAGATATCATCCAAAGCCTTGTAAACATCGACAAAACGAGCTGTTTCGTAAAGCATCGCTCGCGAAGCATCGGCTTTTGCACGCATCACCGCAAGCATTTCATATACAGCAGGGAATTCGATAATCGCTTTCCCAAACTGACGACGCTCTTTAGCATACGATTCACCTTCACGGTAAGCAGCCTCCGAAAGTCCGACAGCCTGAGCCATGATCCCCAAGCGCGCACCATTCATCAATGCCATCACATACTTAATCAAGCCCAGTTTACGATCACCGCACAACTCTGCTTTCGCATTTTTGAATACAAGTTCACACGTAGGCGATCCCTTGATACCCATCTTATTTTCGATACGGCGTACGTCTACTCCACCACTTTTCTTATCGTAAATAAACATCGACAATCCACGACCGTCTTTGGTTCCGTCTTCCGAACGAGCCAATACCAAGTGAATATCTGCGTCGCCATTTGTAATAAAACGCTTCACCCCGTTCAGATACCAACAGTTATCTTTCTCGCAATAGCTCGCTTTCAACATAACCGACTGCAAATCTGATCCCGCATCCGGTTCGGTAAGGTCCATCGACATCGTTTCTCCCGCACATACACGCGGAATGTATTTTTGACGTTGTTCTTCGCTACCAAACTCATACAATGTTTCGGCACAATCTTGCAATCCCCATAAGTTTTCAAAGCCGGCATCAGCCCTACTCACCATATCGGCAGCCATGATATACGGAACCACCGGAAAGTTCAATCCATTGTATCGACGAGGCATATTAATCCCCATCAAACCCGCTTTTACGGTAGCATCCAAATTTTCTTTGGTACCCGCAGCATAGATAACACGTCCGTTTTCCACTCTCGGTCCCTCGTGGTCTACACCTTCAGCATTTGGCGCAATGATATCGCCGCATATTTCACCTACAATTTCAAGCACCTTTTCGTAGCTATCCATTGCATCTTCATAATCAAAAGGAGCATAATCAAACTCATCTTTATCTGCAAAGTTACGCTCACGTAGCTCCACGATACGTTTCATCAAAGGGTGATGCAAATGATGTTTTATCGAAAGATTATCTGTATAAAAATTTGCCATCTTACTTACTGTTTTTCTTGTAATACTTAATCATTTTCGGGATCACCTCTTCTACAGTTCCGGTAATCACGTAATCTGCAATCGTATTGATCGGCGCCATCGGATCATTGTTTACCGAAATGATAATCGACGACTCCTGCATTCCGGCAATGTGCTGAATTTGTCCCGAAATACCGCAAGCGATATACAACTTCGGACGTACCGTTACACCGGTTTGACCAATTTGTCGTTCATGCTCCGCATATCCGGCATCAACCGCAGCACGAGAAGCACCAACTTCTCCTCCGATGGTTGTAGCCAACTCTTGCAACAGTGCGAAATTCTCTTTCGACCCTACACCATATCCTCCGGCTACAACGATTTGCGCACCTTTGATATTACATTTCGACTTTTCAATATGTCGATCCAAAACAGTAATTACGAAATCCTCTTCAGATACATATTCACTCACGTTGTGGCATACCACCTCACCAACATGTTGATCTGAGAAAACCTCTTTCTTCATCACTCCTTCGCGCACAGTTGCCATCTGTGGACGACACTCCGGATTGATAATCGTAGCAACGATGTTACCACCAAATGCCGGACGGATTTGATAAAGAAGATCCTTATATATTTTATTTTCTTTTTTCTCTTCGTGATCGCCGATTTCAAGAGAAGTACAATCGGCAGTAAGTCCGCTACCCAAAGCTGAAGACACGCGTGGTCCCAAGTCGCGACCGATGCTAGTAGCACCCATTAACGCAATTTGAGGAGATTCCTGTTGAAACAACTTCACTAATATAGTAGTATGTGGCAACGAAGTATAAGTAGCTAAACGTTCATCGTCAAAAACGTGAATCTTGTCTACACCGTAAGGGAAAACTTGTTTTTCTACTCCCGAAAGATGAGATCCAATAGCAATTGCTTCCAGTTTACAGCCAAGTTGTTGAGCCAACGACTTACCTTTGGTCAAAAGCTCTAAACTAACGTCGGCCACAATTCCATCTTCAATCTCACAGTATACAAAAAGGTTATTCATTTTCATAATCATTAAAGGTTAGCTTAACCAATTGTATGGTTTTCGATTAACTCTTTCATCAAGCCATTGATATCATCATCGGTAGGATTCACGCAACGGTGTTCTTTCGCTTGAAATACGACATTCTCAATTTTCTTCACCTTAGTTGGTGAGCCCGATAAGCCACATTGTACCACATCAGCATTCACATCAGCAACACTCCACTCCGGAAGGTTCAGATACGGACGAGCACTAAACAACTCAGTATAGTCTGTATCATCGGCCTGACGTTCGGTAATTGTCTTTGCATGTTTATACTTTTGAATCAAACGAGCATTGCGTGGGCGGCATGCCGGGGCAGAACTATTTACCGTAACAACCAAAGGCATGGTTCCTTCAACAACCTCTACACCTCGTTCGAGACGACGTTTGATTTTCGCCAAACCATTTGTTGCAGCTAAAATATCTTCTGCGTAAGTAACTTGTGGAATATTGAACTTTTCAGCCACTTGTGGTCCTACTTGAGCCGTATCACCATCAATAGCCTTACGACCACACAAGATCAAATCAAAATCACCTATTTTTTCAATTGCTTTTGATAAGGCATAGGAAGTTGCTAATGTATCAGCTCCGGCAAAAGCTCTGTCGGTAAGTAAATATCCATTATCAGCACCTCTAAACAACCCCTCACGTATTACATCGGCAGCTCTCGAAGGCCCCATGGTAAGAAGAGTTATGGTTGATCCCGGATATCTGTCTTTTAAACGTAAAGCCTGTTCAAGGGCATTTAAATCTTCCGGATTAAAGATTGCAGGAAGGGCAGCTCTATTTACGGTTCCATCCGCTTTCATTGCGTCTTTTCCTACATTACGAGTATCCGGAACCTGTTTTGCTAAAACTATAATTCTTAAACTCATTATTAAAGGGTATTAGATTATAGAAATTGTAAAAGGATCTGAAATACGTGGTACTAGTCTATTTGAGTAGTTTTTCATCAGCATCGGTTTACATTCTTATAATCACAAATATAAGAAAAGCATTAAACAAACAAGCATTAATCTCAAAAAATTAATTTATGTGACATATATATAAAAAAAAGGAACCGCGGGATTCACATCCGGCGGCCCTAACACTAACCCTTAACTTTAACCAATGAAAAACAATAATCTATTTCAAAGTTGCTATCACAGCTTCATAGTTCGGCTCTTGTACTATTTCCGGTACAAGTTCTTCGTAAAGAATTTTGCCGTTTTCATCAAGGACGACTACCGCTCTTGCGTAGAGTCCTCTTAATGGCCCATCGGCAATGCCGAGTCCATACTTTTCTTCAAGGCAATTGCATCTAAACCCTGACAAAGGAATTACATTTTTGATTCCTTCTACGGTACAGAATCGAGCTTGAGCAAAAGGAAGATCCTTTGATATCGCCAACACTACTGTATTTGGCATTTTGGATACTGCCTCATTAAACTTACGAACTGAAGTTGCACATACATCTGTATCCAAACTTGGGAAGATGTTCATTACTACTCTCTTGCCTCGTAAATCCGACAACGCAAGTTCACTTAAATCAGCTTTAACAAGCTTTACATCAGGAGCTTCAGTGCCAACGTTAGGCATATTCCCTGTTGTATTGATTTCGTTTCCTTTTAATGTTATCTTTGCCATTTTATTCGATTCGTTTATTTTTGATCGCCTTTGTACTTATAAAACCGTATACGCTTAATTTTGTTCTTGAATAAGTGATTTTTTTTCAATAAAATTACATGTATAACAACTCAGTATATAGCAACTTTATAATATAAACAACAATATGACAGACATACTACTTATTGCTAATCTACTAGGAATCTGCTTTTTGATATTCAAAACCACCCGACAACCATCGGGAAGTGAAGACATTAAAAGAGAACTAGAGGATCTGAAGAAATTTTTCGAAAATTCTTTCGAGCGAATTGAACGAAACTTCCGAGAAGACTTCAAAATGAACCGAGACGAGTCGCGCCACATAGCCAAAGAAAGCCGTGAGACCCTCTCTTTTGCCATGAAAGAGTTTACCAACACCTTTGAAAGAAGTATCGAAACCCTGACCAGACTTCAAAAAGAACAGTTCTTGATTCAGGAGAACCGTCAAAACCGACTCATTGATAATACTGAGAAGCGACTAGATGAAATCAAAGTAACCGTAGATGAGAAACTGCAGAAAACACTCAACGAACGCATTGGTCAGTCGTTCCGCATGGTAACCGAGCAATTGGAGAGTGTGCAAAAAGGATTGGGCGAAATGCAAACCTTAGCTCAAGATGTAGGCGGCCTCAAGCGCGTACTAAGCAATGTAAAGACACGCGGAAACATTGGCGAGATACAATTAAGTATGCTATTGGAGCAAATTCTGGCACCCGATCAGTACGAAGCAAACGTCAAAACCAATAAAAACTCCAACGATTTGGTTGAGTTTGCCGTAAAACTTCCGGGAAAAGACGACTTCACCTCACAAGTATACCTTCCTATCGACGCAAAGTTTCCGAAAGATGTATACGAGCAGTTGCTCAATGCTTATGATACGGGCGAACAAAGTATGATCGACGCGGCATCGCGCCAAATGGAGCAAACCATTAAGAAAATGGCAAAAGACATTTCCGACAAATACCTTGCCCCACCATATACCACCGATTTTGGTATCATGTTTCTTCCGTTCGAAGGCATCTATGCCGAAGTAGTTCGTCGCTCTGCCCTACTCGAAGATTTGCAACGCAATTATAAAGTAGTCGTAACAGGCCCTACTACCCTAGCCGCAATATTAAACAGTCTTCAAATGGGATTCCGCACATTAGCCATTCAAAAACACTCCAGCGAGGTATGGGCAATACTTGGAGCCGTAAAGAAAGAGTTCGACAACTTCGGTGGCATGCTCGAGAAAGCGCAAAAAAATATCCAGACTGCAAGCGGCCAAATCGAAGAAGTTCTCGGCAAACGCACCCGAGCCATTCAACGCCGTCTTAAGTCGGTAGACTCCCTTACGGAAAAAGAAGCAAGAGCAATTTTACCCGAAATAGGAAATTTCGAAGCTGACGATGAATAGAATACGAATCTTTCATTTATATTTACGCGTCACTTAAATTCAATATATCATGAAAAACAGTTTTTTATTCTTTAGTCTGATGTGTGCTTCATCTATTGTAGCACAGCAAAAAACGATAGATCATCCGGATTATGAATATGCCAAAAACTATGTATTCGACCGCATCATCTTTACAGATACTGCAACCATTGCGGAGATTACAGTATCCAATCTACCGAATTATTGGGTAAGTATTGATTCGAACAGTTACTTGAAAGATAGCAACGGCGATAAAGTGTTCCGTCTAAAACGAGCAGATAATTATGAGTTGAACAAACAAGTTTTTATGCCGGAGTCGGGAGAACGGAAAGCAACACTCTATTTTGAACCGGTTTTACCCGAAGTTGATCGAGTAGACTTCCTCGAACCTCAATCGAATCCACAAGATGCGACATTGGGTATAAGTCTGAAACAATCGGCAACCGAACAGTTCCCTCTAGAGATGTGTGGCATATGGACTTCCAACAATGGAGAATCACTTCAAATCTTCCCCAAAGGACTCTTTAATAATGGTATTGTTGAGCAAGCATCTATTAAGAAATCTGGCAAGAATGAGTATTCTGTTGTACTAAATAACGGAACCAAACATATCATCTCACTGCAAGAAGATAAAAAGGGTGTAAAGACACTGCGTTACGATAACGCAACCTACTCCCCTGCATTGACAGCAACCAACAACAGCAATCATACAAACTGGACATTCGCACCCGAGCAATATGCAGACAAAGCGATAACTCCGGGCAAAGCCATTGTCAAAGGTTATATCGATCATTATACACCTCGCCTCGGATATAGCACCTTAACCTTTCGTTTCGAAGATCAAATAACCCGTGACGAAAAAAACATCTTGGTCGATATAGCACCCGATGGGTCTTTTGAAGCAGAGCTACCCATCTTTAGTCCATATTGGAGCTTTGTTTCCGGCATCAACAAAGGTATTTATTTAGCACCTTTCGACACAGTCTTCTTTTATTCCGATTTGGCTACTCCTCATAAAAACAAAAACACATTAGTTTTCCTTGGTTCGGAAGATGCCGTTGCAATCAATACCCTTCAACCCACCATTGCGCAAAAGTTCAATCTCCCGAATGGAATGGATATTTACAATGCGACAAAAGAAGGATTACCTGCTACGCTTGAAATGAAGCAAACACTTCTCAACAAAGCAAACGAGTATGCAGAGCAAAGCAACAGTATCCTTGCTCAATACAATTTATCCGACTATGCAAAAAACCAATTGATCTCTGACTTTCAGACCTATATTTTTAAAGAGCTGTTAGAGCTTAGTAGCTACTATAATAATAAGAAATATCTAAACAAGCAAGACTCTCTCGGCAATTACTACTCTAAAACAAACCCGGACTTCATACCACTTCCGGCAGACTTCTATGATTTCTATCCTACGTTTTATACCACAGTGCTCAACAATCCTTTGTTTTGCACCACTTCTTCCTCTTGGGTACCCATCAATCGGTTCGAATTTGCACCAAATATGTACCAGCCAAAGATGTGGAAGCATGAAAACTATCAGAATCTCAGCGAAAAAGACTCCATCTTACTAAGAAATAGACAAGCAGCCGATATAGCAGCGTTTGTCGATTCAATTGTAATTCGTCAACATGACCACAAGATTGACACATGCTACATGAGTGATTACGCGATCGCTCGCACATTAAAATATACGATCCTAGATATTCTTAAAGACTATGACCTCGACTTTAAGTTGAACGTCTTATCTACATATATGCCTATTATCAAATCCAATCACGTGAGATCACAGATCTCAAACTACCTGATCAAAGAAATCGTTCCCAATTCGGGCCCTAAGACCACATTGCATCAAGAGCTACTTGCAGGCACAAAAGAAGAAGAAGCATTTGCCAACTTGATCAAACCATACGAAGGGAATGTTTTGATGATCGACTTCTGGAACCTGGGATGTGGCCCATGCAGAGCCGGGATGCTAAAGGATCGTGATATGGTAGAACGCCTCAAAGACAAAAAAATCAAATTCCTCTATGTTACTTGCGACGTAGATTCGCCGATTGAGCATACCGAAAAGTTCCTCAACGACAACAATATCAAAGGAGAGCATATCCGCATTAGCAAAGACGATTGGAGTCGTATCTCCGCAAAACTAAGCATTAGTGGTATTCCACATCAAACATTAGTAGACAAGAAAGGCGAAATCCTGATGAATAATCGCAAAGGGATCGAAGTGAATGAGCCTGTACTCCTTCAACTCGAACAACAATAATTCACCAACGTCAATCAATCCTCCGCAATATTACCCAAGCATCGATGCTCATTGAATGCTAATGGTGTATTGCGGAGATTTTTTTCGCGTTACACCGAACTCGTTTTTTTTCTACAATATAATGGGCGGCAGCACTACTAGCACACCCCTACTTTTCAACCACTTACGAACCGTTCGGCGTGCAGACATCAAAATTCTCCACTATGTTTTTTTGAAGTGTAATTTCTCAAAACAAGACATCTACCTAGCTACTAAACACTTAGCACAAAACAAACATGCCATTTTTAAGCGTAAAACACTGATAATCAACAACAGTTTTTACACTTTTTCCACTCACCCTTATTGTATTTTTTCAGCCACAATTGATTGATCCAATTCAAAGCCAAGCTACAAGCCACTAAAAACCTCTCTTACTTTTTCCCAAAAGCATGCATGGTTCTTGCAAAAAGCTCGTTTACTTTTTAGAAGAACCTCACTAGGTTTTTTCGCGATGTAAACCAGTGCAGGCAATAAAAAAAGCGGGATCATTTGCTTTTACACAAACCATCCCGCTTTACAAATACGAACGAAAAGCTATCTGCTTATTTCGTTACCTGAACAAGCTCTTTTAGAGGAACTACTTGGAAAATCATGTGAGCCTGACTTCCTTCGTAAATAATCCCTACATTATCTTTATCTACCATTGATAGGCATGAATATCCCCAACCGTAACCTTCGTCTAGCAACACTTGATTTTGTGGCAACCAAGTTACCCCACCATCAAGACTCACTTTGATCGTGATGTCTTTGCGTTGCTTTTCAGTATCCGGATTTGAGAAGATCAACAAATCTTTCTTCAAACTATTTTGGTTGCGTTTGCTCGCGATAAGGCTGGCCATACAAACAGGTTCTCTTAGTGCACTTCTCGACGATACGTGCTCTGTCCATGTTTTACCCAAGTCTTTCGTTGTAGCTACCGCTCTGCTTCCGCCACGGTTGTCGCGCATGTTTAGCATCAACACACCCGGTTCCACCTCAGCCACCTGAGCTTCGGTCGTGTTTGTGCGTGCAAGGTTATGAATCTTCCATGTATTACCACGGTCTTTGCTATACATCACACCCGCGTTAGGCACGCTTGTGCTGTCGATAAACTGAATTGGGAACACAAGAGTACCATCTTGCATGGTAATACCCATACCCGGACCTTGCAACAAGAAATGCCAGCTTGGGTCTTTCACCTGCTTGGTGATATTGATTGGTTTCGACCAAGTTGCACCATCATCTTCACTCTTCACCAACATCAACTGAGCCGTTTCAATCGGTTCCATACCCGCTTGCGAGTTGAACCACGCACGCATGTTACCCATACCATGAGTCCAAGCAGCAACCACCCAGATAGTACCCGTTTTGTCATCCACAAGGATTGCAGGGTCACCAATACCGTTTTGACCTTCCGGCAAACCGCCGTATTCGCCCATATCCATAATGATTTGCAACGGTTCCCAAGTTTGACCGCCATCAAAGCTACGGTTCAAACCTACATCTACGTGCTCTTGCAAATCGGCACTGTTGTTATAACGTACATCATATACCGCCAAAAGCGTACCTTTCTTAGAGGTAACCATACCCGGAATACGGTAAGCAGCCGCGTTATCATCACCGGCATAACGTACACCCGTACCCATACGCCAAGGCTGTGGAGTAGCCGTATTTTTAATAACTACCTCTTTTCCGCCAACTTTAGCTTCGGTGATTTCACCGGCAACTTTTGTTGTAAGCGGAGTATTCTCATTCATCTCAAGGCTGATCCAAAAGAAGTTTACACCCTTTACCATTGGCAAAGCAGCATCAAAATGAATGGTTTTATTTTTAGGAGCATCAATTTTCGCTTTCAACATCGAGTATGCAGGATCCGCGGCATGTGTTTTGCCCGGCTTTTCTCTCGAAATATACTGCATAGCAGCATGATGATTATCTTTCACTCTCGTTACCGCTTCTGTTCCGGCATAGTAGAGTTTTACAGATTTCACATTAGACAAATCCGTATTTTTATCGAATACAAAAGAAACATCAGACAAGGTAGCATTCGCTCCGTCTTTATTATCAAATTTAAATTCAACAATCGAGTTATCGTCACGATTGATCAATACCGGCACATGCATGGGGCGCACCGATAACGTATCTTGTGCTTGAACTGCACAAGTAGCGGCTAGCAAAAGGGGTAAAAAAAACTTCTTCATGAAATACTTCGGTTATTATTTAGTTATTATATATGGATCGCAGCGACTTTTAATAAAAATTTTATCATTAGTGGCACGATATAAGGC
>X396_Morelets_crocodile__coassemble_49_pt1 | contig 17825 bp, 16 predicted proteins | sample X396_Morelets_crocodile__metabat2_low_PE_001 | metagenome-assembled genome bin X396_Morelets_crocodile | reverse complement strand
TAGTTGCTCACATGAACTCTGTAAACGCTTAATCTTATTCAAGAATATAAGCTTCAGAAGGCTGCCTCGTAAGAGGCAGCCTTTTCTTTTTTAGACGATTTAAATAAACTAACTAGGATATTTTCAATATAAAAGCTTCTCACCTCCGCAAGAGTCTTTCGAATCAGCCACTAACATTCTTATTTTGATGTTTTTTTATATTTAGATCGAGATAATAAATAGAAAATTAATCATTATATCTCTATTATTAATAAATTGCACACTTATTTGTATGAAGACGTAATCTATTATTAAGAAAACATTTAAAGACCATGCAGGAAAGACATACAGATCGATTCGCTTATTTCACAGAGTTAGCAAATACATCAAGAGAATTCTATCTCGATTATCTTCAACCTTTTTTTGAAGTAAAAAAGGGAATGAATATTCTTGAAGTTGGATGTGGGGAAGGAGGGAATCTTTTACCCTTTGCCGAGAACGGTTGTGTTGTGAAAGGCATTGATGCCTGTAGCGATCGTATTGAGCAAGCTAAAGAATACTTCTCGTTGGCACAGCAGCCCGGTACTTTTGAATGCATCAACTTTTTTGATATGAAAATACCCGATGAAGCAAATAAGTTTGACTTAGTTTTGATTCATGATGTGATAGAACATATTGACGATAAAGAGACCTTTATATCCAAGGTTAAGGAGTATACAAAGAAAGACGGAATCATATTTTGGGGATTTCCAGCCTGGCAAATGCCTTTTGGAGGACATCAGCAGATTTGTGCCGGTAAAATTTCTAAGCTACCTTTTATTCATTTGTTGCCCATGTTATTATATCGTAAGCTTCTACAAACAATGGGAGAAAGTGAAGATTGTATCTCAGAACTTCAGAGTATAAAAAAGTGTGCTTTGACGATTGAGAATTTTGAGAACCTAATCGAACAAAACGGTTATAATCTACTACATCGCAAGTTATGGTTCATTAATCCTCACTACAAACAAAAGTTCAACTTAACACCTATTGAACTGCCCGGTTTATTTTCGAATATAAAATACTTTCGCAACTTCTTCAGTACAGCTTGTTTCTATGTAACTCAGCGATAACAAAAATGAGCATAAAATAGAGACTCATATAATTAACAAGAAGAATTGGATAATTAAATACTTCATATTACATTGTATCGCCTTAATCAAAAACCTTTGATTAAGGCGATATTATTATCTAATACATAAGTATATGAAAAAGCACTATTGTCTGGCACTCTATTTGTTATTGAGTCCATTATCGACTTTTGGTCAACAAGCAATCTGGGACAAACCTGCCGTAGTATCCCCCGAAGTATCATCAGATCAACGAGTAACGTTCCGTATTTTTGCCCCAAATGCAAAGAAGGTAGAGTTGAATGGCGATTTCCTTCCCGAGAAAGTAATACAAACCTCGTTTGGAGAGATGTCAGTACCTGCACCAGTTACAATGCTACAACGTAATGATGGGATTTGGGAATACACAACAGCCGTATTACCATCCGAACTCTACAACTACTCCTTTAATATTGATGATATGCGTACAACGGATCCGTCGAATGTATTTACCATACGCGATGTAAGTACCATTTCAAACTACTTTCTTATAGCAGGAGGCAAAGGAGATATATATTCGGTAAATGATGTGCCGCATGGTAGCGTTTCCCGAGTTTGGTACGATAGTCCAACCCTAGGAATGAAGCGACGAATGACCGTATATACCCCACCTGGCTACGAACAATCTTCACAAGAATATCCGGTTTTATATTTACTACATGGCATGGGCGGAGACGAAGAGGCTTGGGTGGCTTTGGGTAGAACCGCACAAATACTGGATAATCTGATTGCTTCAGGAGAGGCAAAACCAATGATTGTCGTAATGACTAATGGTAATGCGGCACAAGAAGCGGCACCAGGTGAAGCGCAAGGAGGCCTCAGAAAACCCGAAACGATGCTTCCAAAAACTATGGACGGAACATTTGAAGGATCGTTTCAGGATGTAGTTTCATTCATAGATTCTAATTATCAAACACAAAAGACCAAATCGGGAAGAGCAATTGCCGGACTTTCGATGGGAGGTTTTCACTCCCTTCACATATCGAAAACATATCCGGATCTGTTCGACTATGTAGGTTTGTTTTCTGCAGCAATACTTCCTTCACGAGGAGCCTCGTCTCCACTATACGAAAACACGGAGCAGAAACTAAAAGATCAGTTTGCCAAACAACCAAAACTTTATTGGATTGCTACTGGCAAGACAGATTTTCTCTACAATGCAAACGCAGACTTTCGAAAGATACTAGACGAAAACAAATACCCATACACTTATGTGGAAACCGGTGGCGGACATACATGGCGTAATTGGCGCGATTATCTTTCTCGGTTTAGTGTATTGTTGTTTAAATAGGATTCATCAATAAAATACCCTCTATGCATTTTGAATACAAAACAGCATAGAGGGTTTTTAATAAGTAAAAATTAATGGTCTTCAAGAATCAAAACATTCATGAAAAAACAGATTCTAATCGTTTCTATTCTATTGATGCCTCACCGGCAGTTGTTCCCCAATAAGGATTTTGATAAATAGGAGAATCAGAATAATCGGCCGAGGTCGAAGTAATCTTGAAGTGCTGTACCGCGATAGGATCAAGGTAATGCGCTTTTCTCCATGTGAATCCGTCATAAGCAAGTGTACGGGCTATCTGATACGGGCGCATATATGCACTTAAAGCTGGATCTGAAACATTTGCTTTTGTATTATCTATACCGTAGATCAACTCATAAGTCTTATCCGTTTTTGCAGCCTCTGCATATTGAGTTGGATAATAGTTACCCCAGACCTTCATACCTTCGATATGATATGGCTTGGTGATGAGTTGGTCCATTGATTTCCAACGGCGCAAATCATCATTTCGATAACCTTCTGCCATAAATTCACAAGCACGTTCGCGACGAATGTTATACAACGTTGGATCTACAAGTTTACCGGCCGAATACGCACCCCAGTTTGCTAATGCCTCTTTTGACATATCTGTAGCAGCAATGGTTTTATTAAAATCTTCGTCTATACCGGCTCTTCTACGAATAGCTTTCCAATAGTTCGAAGCCTTTTCATCTAGTGTACCATTCAGCTCATAATATGCTTCTACGTAATTCAAATAAGCTTCAGCAGCCCGGTACACAATGATGCCATTGTAGCCACCCCAGTTATCACAAAGAGCTTTGTCCGGATTTACTCCTTTACGATTCGTATAGCCTGTGTTGTAGCGAAACTGTTCCGATCCACTTGTAATATTAGGTAAGAAAGGTTCTGTAATCACTCCATGTGATCCCATATTGGTGTTGATCCACATGTTGATTTGACCTGGCTCCTTCAAAAAAAGAGAAGCACGTTCATCTCTGTCTTTACGTACGTCGCCGATAGACTCATCACCATGATAGCCACTTCCTTGAGCATAATGAGGTAATCCGTTTTTCATCAGATAGCTGTCTACCATTCCTTTTGTTACACCTATGGCAAGGTTTGATGTGCTTGCATTTACAGGAACATTGTTTGTAACACCAAGGCCTTTATCATGAGCTTTCCATATCAGAATCTCAGGATAACTTGCCATATTGATTGCCCCGTACATTTCTACAAATGGATTCGATTCGCCCGGACCTTGAGGTAAAATTCCTGTGTTTTGTGTAAGGCTCACGGCAGATGCGACTTGATCTGCTGCATCGATTGCTTGATTTAGGAACCATTCAATTTCACCCTCGATACTTCCCGATGTAAATTGATAGTTTTTGTTGTATTCTTTTGTTGCACCAGGCCATCCCGGACCATTGGGAACATAAGGAGTATCTTTAAAATACTTCAACCATGTACCTTCATAAAGTGCAACACGAGATTTAACTAATAAGGCAACTGGTTTGCTCAATCGGTTTCTGTTACCGTCAGGAGCATTGTCTTTCATCAAGTAGATTGCAGAGTCGAGATCAGCAATAATAAATCGTGCAACCTCGGTACGTGGCATGCGCTTACTAGCTTCGATCAAAACTTCTTTGTTATCAGGAAAGGTTGTTTTCACGATAGGAGCATCTCCTATGGATTTAAGTTTTCCAAAGTGTTGTAATGCTCTAAACAAGTACATCTCTCCAATGTAGTGATTGATCATCTCCGGATTGCCTGTTATTTTACCTTGTGCATGTCTTGGTACTACAGTATTGATGAAATAGTTGATATTATATAATTCATCGAAGCCCCAAGCTCCACCAGTTGCTCCTACTTTCCATTCTGTATTGGTAAACTTACCAGGAACTCCCATTCCCGCTTGAATATCTGTTGCTCCATCCGAGCAAAAAGGGTCTGATACGGGAAGATTGTTCCCATAACGATTTACGGTGAATGCTTCCAGTTGAGCTTCATCCCAAAGGTAGTTTTCGGGAGTAATTGATGATGGAGGAGCAATGTCTAAATTATCATTACATGCTGAGAAAACGAGAGAACAACCCGATAAAATTGTCGTAACAAGTATGTATTTTGTTATTTTCATGATTCTGAAATTAAGTCGTTAATGATTAGAAGTTAGCACTTATACCAAACGAAAGCGTTTTGAATAATGGATATCCGATACTGCCGGTACCACCGCCAAGTGTTTCAGGGTCGAAGATCTTATTCAACTTAGTACCAGTCCAAAGGTTTTCACCTGAAGCGAAAACACGAAATTGCGATATGCCCACTTTTTGCACAAAACTAGCAGGTACTGTATAGCCGATCTGTACGTTTTTTAGACGAATATAGGAACCCTTTTGTAGATAACGTGTTTGTGTATTTTGATTCTTACCAGAATTGTCTAATGGTCTTGGATAATAAGAATCTAAGTTTGCACCCATCGGATGTTCAGGATCAGCTCTAAAGTAATCCATATGCTCTTCGAAAGCAACCGAGCGCCAGATATATCCACTGTATCCGAAGAAGTTGTAACTACCTTCCCAGAAGTCACGTTTCATTACACCTTGGAAAAATAGATTTAAGTCAAATCCTTTCCAGTCGGCACCAATGCTAAGTCCGAATCTATAACGTGGAGCATTGTTTCCAATAACTTTCAAGTCGCCATGATCATTGAGTGTATAACTTCCATTGTTGATTACACCATCGCCATTCAAGTCTTTGTACATGATATCGCCGGCTTCCCATTGGCTACCTAAAGGTTGTTGTCCGCCATTGGGCAATGAAGCCAAATGATTATCCATCTCTTCTTGTGTTTTCGCAATACCGATTGTTTCATACCCCCAGATGTCTCCTACATTTTGTCCGGTAAAATATTTCCCAAGATCATATAATTCATTTGGATAGTTGGTAATCTTTGTGCGGTCGTCTGAGAGATTGAACGTAGCTGAGTAGCCAAGTCCTATAGGAAGGCGATCCCTCCACGCAATATTTAATTCCCATCCACGGGTGCGAAGGTCGGTATTATTTGTTTTAGGAACACCCGTGCCTAAGATATTTGGCATTTCCGGAGCCGGGCCTACCATGTCTTTAGTTTGGCGTTCAAACCAATCAAAACTACCTGTTAGGCGGTTGTTTAGGAACCCAAAGTCAAGACCAATGTTCAGTGTGCTTACCGTTTCCCAAGTTAGGAATGAGCTAATAAGTCCAGGCGCATTTGAAGTATTTGGCTTTTTACCATTAATAATCCATCCACCGTTTGAAGTCCCAATAGGCATCGTTACATAGGTAGGATACCAAGAGTTTGTGTTTTGGTTACCTAATACCCCATATGAGCCTCTAACTTTTAGTGTATTCGCTATTGATTCATAGTCGGTCCAGAAATCTTCACGGGCAATATTCCATCCGGCAGAAAAAGAAGGGAAGAATTTCCAGCGTTTATCTTCACGGAAACGAGATGTTCCGTCATAACGAAGATTTACTTCAGCCATATAGCGGTCTTTGTAGTCATAATTTAGTCGACCAAAGAATCCGGCAACAGCCCATTTACTTCTTCCTCCTGAAACAGATGGAGGTGTAGTTTTTCCGCTACCATCGGTTCCGTTTGTCGCATCGATATCTTCCATTCCCGGTACCATGATACCGTTGCGTTTTGCACTAAAAGCATTTCCCCAGAATTGTTCCGATTGGAAACCAATCATTCCTTTAATATTATGTCCACTTTCGAATGAATGAGAATATGTTGAGTAGATGTTAGGATTGATGTAGTCTGATCCGTCGGCAGACTCGTATACCTCTGTACTGTTGTTGTTTGGGATTGGTTCTCCCGCCACATTATGGTTGTATGTTTTCTGTATATCCCAGTGGTTACGATGATTGATCAAACGGTAATTCACCTCTGCTGTAATGTCCCAACCCTTTAGAGGTTTTACAACTAATTGTAATTGCTGACTGATATCATCGCGTTTTGTTTTGTCTCTACCACCTTCTTTCAACGTAAGTGCCGGAGAGGGGCTGCTAAACATATATCCATTGTCATCATATACTGGAAGCATAGGCCACGTTTGATACCCCATGGCTCCAATGTTTCCGATGCGTGCAGGGCGGTCATAGTCGGAACGCGTAAACTTAACACCGTAGTTTACATTTACTTTTTCGGTTACTTGAGCCGTAATACGCATGTTGGTAGCAAAGCGTCGATAACTGTCTTCACTTAGTTTCATCAATCCGTTTTGATCTAGAAAGTTGAATGAAGCATAGGTTTGGATCTTTTCAGAACCACCATTCAAGCTTACGGTATGTTCTTGACCAAACGACCAGTCGCTATAGATAACATCCCACCAATCTACGTTATCATTTGCATAATCGTATCCATCGGCCCAATTCGCAGGATTGTTGGGGTCTGGGATATTCTTGGTCGTAATTTTGCCATCCATATAGTCTTTGATACGTTGCATACGTTCCGGTGTAAACTTACCAGTTCCTTTAGCATTGATGGCAGCATCGTTAAAGTAGGTTGCAAAACGGTATGAGTCTACGGTGTTTGGACGTTTTACAGGCGTGTTCCAACGGAAAGAGTCGTTGTAGTTGACTGTAAATTTACCAGACTTTCCTTTTTTTGTTGTAACCAAGATGACTCCGAAAGGAGCTCGTGATCCATAAATAGAAGAAGCTGCTGCATCTTTAAGTAACGAAACACTTTCGATATCTTGCGGGTTTAGCATGTTGATGTCGCCTTGCATACCATCAATCAAGATAAGCGGATCACCATTCGAGCCGTCTCCAATGGTAGTCATCCCGCGCACATTCATCGACGGTGCTTTATCCATAATACCGTCAGTCTTCGCGATGTTTAGTCCTGGCATTACACCTTGCAAAGCCATGGCTGCATTTTGCACTGGACGACTTTCAAAGACTTCAGCTGTAGCTGTTGATACGGCCCCCGTTAGGTTTACTTTCTTCTGAGATCCGAAACCAACAACCACTACTTCGTCAAGATTTTTGGTATCTTCTTTCATTTTGATAACCAGAGGAGAGGTTTGTGCACTTACTTTTACTGATTTATAACCGATATACGAGATTGTAAGTGTTGCATTAGTTGGTGCAGATAACGAAAATATACCGTCGAGATCGGTAACGGTTCCGGTAGTAGTACCTTCTACCATTACACTGGCCCCGATTATCGGTTCGCCAAGTTCATCAAGAACCTTTCCTGTAATCTCCTTTTTTTGTGCAGATTGCATTGGCGCAGGAGCAACTTCTCGTTTCGAGAGTACGATGTAATTGTCTTGAATCTCGTACTTTACATTGGTGTTAGAGAATGCTTGGGTTAGCAATTGTTCTACATTCTCTGTTTATCCATTAACGGCAATTTCGCGTGAAGTATCGATTTCTCGCTTGCTGAATACAAACATATAATCTGTTTGATCTTCAATCACGCTAAAAAGTTCGGATACTTTCAGTTTACCTGAGTTTAGATTTACGACTGCATCTAAGTTGTTTGCAGCGAAAGCTTGAAGCCCTATCATACCCGAAAAAAGAATCATTGCTGATGCACGGGTATGTTTAGCTTGCAAAAAGCTTGTAGTTTTCATGGAGTTTATATTTAGGTTTAGTAAAAAATTAGTTATCTATTGTGATTACATTGTCTTGTTCGGACAAATGAATGGAAAAGGGTTTTATTTTTTGTAAAAGTTTGAGGATATGCATTACGCCATCGCCTTGAATAAATGATCCGGTGTATTCATAATCGAGAATCATAGGATTATTCACAACGATTGATACATTATAATAATTTTCAAGTTGTCTCAATATTTCAGCCATATTGCTATTGTCGAAGCGGAATATTCCTGATTTCTTATCATTGGCATTGAAGTATGATTGATCAATCTGCAAGAGGTTGTTACGGTTGTAGATCGCTTGTTCGCCAGGTTTCAGAATAATGGCAGCATCTGTTGCTTCATTATTATATAGGGCTACAGAACCTTCTATTAAATCTGCTTTTGCAATCGAATCATTTGGATAACTGCAAATATTGAATTTCGTACCTAATACTTTTGTCTCAAAATGAGGTGCATTAACAATAAATGGTCTATTATTTTGATGAGCTACTTCAAAGTAAGCTTCACCTATAAGTTGCACTTTCCGTTCGTTGTCCTTGAATGCTGCCGGATACGAAAGGGAAGAGTTGGAGTTGATCCATACTATTGATCCGTCGGGAAGAGTAATGGATGCTCGTTGACCTACGGGTACATTGATTGTAGTATACCCAATATTTTTATATTGTAAATGCCATTTTGTAGCAAAGAAGGTAGAGCCTATTGAAATCAAAAGAGCCAACACAGCAGCGCAAGCACTGTATTGTTTATATATGCTTTTGATTCGAGGTAATATCGAGTTTTGTGATGTCTTTGTATTTATAAAACGTGTATAGCCGGCTTTGCCTAGCTGTAAGTCGTCGCTATTGCTTTGTAACGTTTCGAGTGCTTTTATGTTTTGCAGTTGCATAAGCTCATTCCAAACTTCGGGTTTAGATGAAGCTTCAAGCAAAAGTTCTGCATATTCGCTTTTCGATATGGTGTTGTTCGCAAATTTGAAAAGTTTGCTTTTCATGAATCAGTTTCTTGGTATAAAGGGTAAACGTATAGATGAGAGTTTTCCGCTAAACGAAATGTCTTTTTTTTACATGGCTTGCTCTTTTATTTTACTTTGGTCTGGCAAATAGGGTTGTAGTTGTAACTGAATCAGTGTGTTATTTCAGAGATAAGACTTTGCATGGTTGAGCTACAAATAAGTAAGGAAGATGTAAAGCGGCATGTAATGTTGTAAATCTTTTCGCAGTTTTTTGAATGCAATGCCCATTTGTGTCTCTACCGTATTTACTGTGATAGAAAGTTCATCGGCAATCTCTTTCTGTCTTTTTCCTTCAAGCTTACTTTTGATAAAGATCTCTTTACACCGTTCGGGAAGATTATTAATTGCTTGCGTAAGGATAGCTTCTGTACTATTTTGATCAAACAGTTTGGGGTCAAGCGCTTCGAGTGAATCAATTTTAAGCTTGAGGTTTAAGGTATATTCCTCTTGTAGTTGACGTTCTATCTCTTGGGTAAGAAATCGACGACGCAATGTGTCTAATGATCTGTTTTTTACCGACGTAAAGAGATAAGCTACGAGATTGATGTCGGTAGGAAGCGTTTCTAATCTTTCCCAAAGTTCTGTAAAAATATCTTGAACAATGTTTTCAGCATCTTCGTTGGATTGTACATATTGATATGCAAAACGTTTTGTTTTCGCATAGTATTGAATATATGTGTGCTCAAACTGTTGTTGTAACTGTTTGCTTTTCATGTTTATATGGCTTAGATCGGTTGGTGCTTTTCTTGTTTTATAGTGTCAAAGATACACAAATTTGTAACAATGAGTAGTTTTGTGAAAAGAAACAAATTGATTTAATTAGAAGGACTTTAAAATAAGGTCTAAATGACCCTGTCGGGAGATTAATGGGTTCCTTTAAATTAATACTAATGGACTTTATATTCAACCCTAGTAAAGATCGAATCGTTCCATCGGCATCAAACAATTCCATCTTCACTAGGTTTAAATCGTTCGATGCCCATCAAACGATTTCTTCTTCACGACAATCAAATCGTCAGGTGCCGACCTGACGATTTATTCTTCACTATGATTGAATCGTCAGGTCGGCACCTGACGATTCGCTTCTCGTAGAGTTTGTTTTTGAGCTGGGTTTATGCGTCAGACTTTCGATACATTGTTTCTTGTTGTAATGCACGATGGCTGGGCAGAGTTGGGATTGTGGCAAACTTTTTCGCAGCCGAAGTGTTGAAACAACATACACGTTGCACAATCATGTGTGTAATGTTTAGTTTTCCCGTAATTTTTCAGAAATGAATATTTCCTTTGTTGTATAGAAAATCCATATCGATGAAAATATTAATAATAGAAGACGAAGCTGAACTTAGAGATATATTGAAAGATTCGCTCGAAAAGGAGCGTTATGTGGTAGAAACTGCCGGAGATTTAAAATCGGCTATGCAGAAAATAGAAGACTATGATTATGATTGTATTCTGCTCGATATCATGTTGCCAGACGGTAGCGGACTTACCCTTCTCAAAGAATTGAAGCAATTGCGAAAGCGTGAAAACGTGATTATTATTTCGGCCAAAGACTCGATTGAAGATAAGGTTCATGGTCTTGATTTGGGTGCCGATGATTACTTGCCTAAACCTTTTCACCTCGCCGAACTTACGGCTCGTATCAAAAGTGTGATTCGTCGTAACCAAAATAATGGAGAGATGAGCCTTTCGTACGGAAATGTTACGTTATTTCCCGATCGTTTTGCTGTAAGTATCGATCAAAAGCCCCTCGATCTCAATCGAAAAGAGTACGATATATTGTTCTATTTAATGAATAGACCCGACAGGCTCATCAATAAGAATACGTTGGCAGAGTCGGTGTGGGGCGATCATATTGATCAAGTGGATAATTTTGATTTCATTTATGCGCAAATCAAAAACTTGCGTAAGAAACTCAAAGAGGCTCAGGCTACTCCGCAAATAAAAGCTGTATATGGGTTCGGATATAAATTTACGACAGATGAATAAGTTATGAAGCTACTGAATAAAATATTATTTCAGATATCGCCGTTGTTGCTTATCGTGATGACTTTGTGGGCTTCATGGTTTTATACTGTCATAATTAGTGAGGTTAATGACGAGGTAGACGACTCGTTAGAGACTGCTTCTGAGCAGATAATTATCCGAACTTTGGCAGGGGAGGATGTGTCGCAAGTAAATCATGGAACGAATAATCAATACTATATTCATGAGGTGACTGATGATTATGCCAGTGCCAATAGGCACAGGCGTTTTATTGATTCGATGATTTACATCAAGTCTAAAAAGGAGACCGAGCCTGCGCGTATCTTGAAAACTTATTTTAGAGATGATGATGATCGAATGTTAGAACTGGTAGTTTCTACTCCTACGATCGAAAAGGCCGACTTACAAACTGCCATTCTTAAGTGGGTGCTTATTCTGTACTTTTCGTTGCTGATTATTATTATCTTAATCAACGTGTGGATGTTTAAGCAGAATCTTTCTCCGCTTTATGTATTGCTTAGATGGCTCGATAAGTATAAGATTGGCGGGCACAATGCACCTCTCGAGAATCAAACCGATGTTGTGGAATTTCAGAAGCTAAACAATGCCGCTTTGCGAAACGCACAACGTGCCGAGACGTTGTTCGAACAGCAAAAACTGTTTATAGGAAATGCTTCTCACGAGATTCAAACGCCGCTGGCCATTTGTAGGAATCGTCTCGAAATGATGATGGAAGATCCTAATATTTCTGAGCAACAGCTCGAGGAGCTCATCAAAGTACATAAGACGCTTGGTAGTATTACGAAACTAAACAAGTCGTTGCTGTTGCTAAGTAAAATTGATAACGGACAGTTTATTGAGGTAAACTTAATTCGTATGAATACGTTGATTGAGCGTTATCTGGCCGACTTTCGCGAAGCCTACTCGTATAAAAATATTGACGTTACATATACGGTACATGGTAATTTCGTTCTCGAAATCAACGAATCGCTTGGGGTAATATTGGTGACGAATCTACTCAAAAATGCTTTTGTGCATAATGTAGATAACGGAAAGATTCACATCAATGTTTACTTCGACTCTTTTACCGTAGCAAATACGGGTGATGACGGAGCTCTTGAAGCAGAAAGAATATTCGAACGCTTCTATCATACACGTAAGCGTGAAGGGTCTACAGGATTAGGCTTGGCTCTTGTCGAATCTATCTGTAAGCTGTATGACTTGAAGTGTAATTATAAATTTGTTGATGGTTTGCATCAATTTAGTTTAGAAAGTTAATTTGTTTCAGTTTCATTTCAGAATCAAGTTGCAACTTTGCAGTATAATAATAAAACAAAGAATAAGATGATACGAAAATTGTGTGTTTTGTTGATGGGCCTTTTTGCTTTACAAACAATGGTAAAAGCAGATGATGAAAGGCTAATCACAGTAGATCAGTTGCCAAAACCGGCTCAGAATTTTATTAGTTTATACTTCCCAGACCATAAGATTTCTATGGTGAAAGAGGAAGAAGACTTTTTTAACGTAGAGTATGATGTGATCTTTACAGATGGCGACAAAGTTGAGTTTCTAAAGAATGGTGAATGGAAAAAAATCGAATGTCGTGTTAGGCCGGTACCGTATTCGGTGGTTCCAGGAGCCGTTCGAACATTTATCGAGCAGAAGCATCCTGATGCTCAGATCATGAAAATCGAAAAAGATAGAGGTGATCTAGAGATTGAATTGAATAATAAGATCGAATTGGTTTTTGGTAAAGATCACCAATTTAAACGTTACGAAGACTAATTAATCAGAACAAAAAACATATTATCCACTAATGATGAAAAAGAGTTTATTTCTTCTTGCTATGCTCGTGATGAGCTTTGGTTTCTTTATTTCTTGCGACAACGATGACGATACGCAAATCTCATACCAAAAGTTGCCGATGGCAGCTCAGGAATTTGTAGAAAGTTATTTTGAAGGATCTACGATTATGGCAATCTTTTATGATAAAGATTTTTCTGATCGTGAATATAAAGTTACATCTCTCGACGGTAGCTCTGTGAGTTTCGACCGTTCGGGCGAGTGGGAAGAGATTTATATGCCTTTCGGTATTGATGCAGACTTGATTCCAACAAAGATTTTGGATTTTGTAGATGCAAGACATCCAAATGCACGAATTATACAAATAGATAGAGATAGAAGAGATATTGAGATCGAATTAAGCAATGGGTTAGATCTTATATTCGATTTGAATTACAATTTTGTCAGATACGACGATTAATTTTAAATATTTCTGGAAACGCCAAGCCGAAGCCAAGTCGTGAGACTATAGCTTCGGCTTCTTTTATTTTTATATTTTGGCTAATACTTCTTCAATTAGTTCCAGTTCTCGTTCACTCAGAGGAGTTTCGTCGAGGATAGAAAGGTTTGTTTTGAGCTGTTCTACCGAACTACTGCCTATAATGACAGAGGTAACTTCCGGTTTTCGTAATATCCAAAGAAGGGCTAGCTCTGCAAGAGTTTTGCCAATGGATTGAGCAATGTTGTTCAATTCATTCAACACATCTTGAAGATGTGGGGTAATGGCTGATTCTTGTAAGAATCCGTGAGGTTTTGCCGCACGCGAATCTGTCGGAATATTCTTGAGGTATTTGTTGGTCAATAAACCTTGAGCCAGAGGTGAAAATGCAATAAACCCGGCTCCGGATTCTTGTACAAGATCGAAATGTTGCTTTTCGACATCGCGCATCAACATGTTGTATCGATCTTGATATATTAAGCATGGTACGCCTTCTTCTTTCAATAGTTGCATCGCCTTGCATGCTTCTTCTATTGGGTATTTAGATAATCCTACGTACAATGCTTTTCCTTGACGTACGATATCGGCAAGTGCGCGCATGGTTTCTTCAATAGGTGTGGTAGAGTCGTAACGATGGCTATAGAAAATATCAAAGTATTCGAGACCGGTTCTACGCAAGCTTTGATCTATTGAGGCCATCATGCTTTTACGCGAACAACCATCGCCATAGGGGCCCGGCCACATACGATGTCCGGCTTTAGAGGAGATTATCATTTCGTCGCGATAACCAGCAAAGTCTTTTCGAAGTATTTTGCCAAATGTTTGCTCGGCACTTCCGGGAGGAGGCCCGTAATTATTGGCCAAGTCAAAGTGTGTGATTCCGTGATCGAAGGCGTATGTGAGCATTTCGCGACAATTGGCAAAGGTATCTACCTCGCCAAAGTTGTGCCATAGTCCAAGTGATACGACTGGTAGTTGCAATCCGCTGTTTCCGCAATTTGTAAACTGCATCGATTGCTCATACCTGTTTTCGGAAGGAACATAGGTATTCATAAGGTTTTATTATTTGTTGCGTGGTAAATATAACACAAGAATTCTATTCGACGAAGTATAGGTAGTGGCAAAAAAAAGGAGACATCCAATTGAATGTCTCCTTTGCTATGTATAGATCTACTTGATGATTTCGATTATCCCAAGAATCCAAGCAAGATACCGGCAGCTACAGCCGAACCGATAACTCCCGCTACGTTAGGACCCATTGCATGCATCAACAAGTAGTTTGTAGGGTCGTATTCTAAACCTACTACTTGTGAAATACGAGCAGAGTCTGGCACTGCCGATACTCCAGCATTACCAATAAGTGGATTGATCTTGTTTCCTTCTTTCAAGAATAAGTTGAAGAACTTCACAAACAATACTCCGGCACATGTTGCAATCACGAATGAAAGGGCTCCAAGTGCAAAGATTTTAATTGAGTCCCAAGTTAGGAACTGTGTTGCTTGTGTAGAAGCACCAACTGTTACTCCTAATAAGGTCGTGATAACGTCGATAAGCGGGCCGCGAGCAGTTTCTGCCAAACGACGGGTTACACCACTTTCTTTTAGCAAGTTCCCAAAGAACAACATACCTAAAAGAGGAAGACCTGAAGGTACAAGGAATGTTGTCAACAACAACCCGATGATAGGGAAAATGATTTTCTCTGTAGAAGATACCGCGCGAGGTGCTTTCATTCGGATCAAACGCTCTTTCTTTGTTGTCAGCAACTTCATGAAAGGAGGCTGAATGATCGGAACCAATGCCATGTAGGAGTAGGCCGATATGGCGATTGCTCCCATCAGGTTTGGTGCTAGTTTGGATGAAAGGAAGATCGCGGTAGGACCGTCTGCTCCTCCAATAATACCGATTGCACCGGCTTGATTCGGTTCAAAACCCATTTGAAGCGCAATTACATATGCTCCGAAGATACCAAACTGCGCTGCTGCACCGATAAGCATCAACTTAGGATTAGAGATAAGAGCCGAGAAGTCGGTCATCGCTCCGATACCTAAGAATATCAATGGTGGATACCAGCCTTGGGTTACCCCTTGGTAGAGAATATTGAGTACAGAACCTTCTTCGTAGATTCCCAGTTGTAGGCCGGCATCTTTGAACGGAATATTACCGATAAGGATACCGAAACCGATTGGGATAAGAAGCATAGGTTCAAATTCATGGGCAATAGCCAGATAAATAAACACCAGCCCAACAACCAACATGGCGATATGTCCTAGCGTAATGTTGGCAAAGCCGGTATAGGTAAGGAACGTTTCAATGTTACTTACCAGAAATGAAAAGAATCCTTCTTGCATAACATTAACCGATTACGATAAGATCTGCGCCTTCTAGTACAGAGTCTCCTTTGTTTACTTTTACTTCAATAATCTTACCGTCTCTGTCGGCATTGATATTATTTTCCATTTTCATCGCTTCAAGGATTGCGATTTTTTGTCCGCGTTTTACAACGTCTCCTACTTTTACAGACACTTCAAGAATAACGCCTGGAAGAGGAGAGCGTACTGCGCCTGCTGCACCACTACTTTGAGACGGAGCTGCGACCGGAGCTGCTGCAACCGGAGCACTTGTTTGCGCAGGACGTGATATCACTGAATGTGGTTTCTTAAGTGTTTTTTTTGCTGGTTTCTCCATTTCAACTTTATATGGAGTACCATTTACTTCTACTTCGGCAATGTTGTCTTCCATGCTGTTGATCGTAACATTGTATTCATTACCGTTAATGATGTATTTATATTGTTTCATTTTTCAATAGCTTTAGATAATTAGTTTCTCGGATTCTTACGCAATGTATAGATTTTCGAACTCCAAGGAGAGTAGGTGCGTTGTACGCGCTCGATAGTCAAGACTGTATCTTCAATGTCGTGTACATCTTCGGCAGCTTCATGCAATGCCGTTGCGATAGCGGCAAATACTTCACCGGAAGCTTCACTAACATCTGCAATTTGTACTTCTCCTGCTGCTTTGGCTGCCATTTCTGCTCTTTTCTTGCTAAGTGCAATTGCGATTTTGCCAACCAATTTGAATACTAGGAATAAAACACAAAGACCGCAGAATACGACAGCCATTGCAGTGACAGTCATACCTACACCCGATGGGTCGTTTTCTTTAAAGTTATCAATCTTTGCATTAGAGTCTAGCGTGATGTTGTTAGTGCTTGGAGTTACTTTGTTAAACGTAATCCAATCTCCATTACCATCTTGCGAAAGTCCGTAGCTAACGTCTGCTTTTTGCGATGCGGGAATAACTACCTCGTCGATAAGTGTACGTCCGTCTGAATCATACAAAGCAAGATAATTGTCCTTTGTAGGATCAAATGTAAAGTTCAAGTGAAACGTACCGTGACTAGGGTTATTGTCTGCCCAAAATAAAGTGTGCTGACGAGGTCTGATTTTAGTAAGTACATCACCTTTAGGGATCATGTACTTTTTCGGATTGTTAGGATCGTCTGTTAGATAGCATGCTGCAATATCAACTGTTCCTGCCGAATTATTATAAATCTCAATCCAAGGGCTTTTTTTACCGTAATCGTCTTGAAAGTTATCCTCGTTAATCACAAGCACTTCGTTGAGCTTGAGTGAGGTAGTGCGTTGCGCGCTTACACCGAACGAAATCAGCAAAGCAAACAAAACACCCCATATTCTCTTGTGTATCATACTTAAATGGTTTAATAGGATTAAAGAGGAAGGTTATCGTGTTTCTTCGCCGGATTTGTCAGCTTCTTAGTTTGAAGTTGTTGCAATGCTCTGATAATACGGAAACGGGTGTTTCTAGGTTCGATTATATCGTCGATATAACCATATTGAGCCGCATTGTAAGGGTTTGCAAATTTATCGCGGTATTCGGCTTCTTTTTGTTTTGTGCATTCAGCTGGATTTTCCGATGCAGCAACTTCTTTAGAGAAGATGATTTCAACAGCACCCGATGGACCCATTACAGCAATTTCGGCAGTTGGCCATGCATAGTTAACGTCTCCACGTAGGTGTTTCGAGCTCATTACGCAATAAGCACCACCATATGATTTACGTAATGTTACTGTTACTTTTGGAACAGTGGCTTCGCCATATGCGTAAAGAAGTTTTGCTCCATGCAGGATTACACCACCATATTCTTGACCAGTACCCGGAAGGAAGCCCGGAACATCTACTAATGTTACTAATGGAATATTGAATGCGTCGCAGAATCGAACGAAACGTGCCGCTTTTCTTGATGCATTGATATCTAGTACACCTGCCATTTTGCTTGGTTGGTTAGCTACGATACCAACAGATTGTCCGTTGAAACGGGCAAAACCGACGATGATGTTTTGAGCGTATTCTCTATGTACTTCAAGAAACTCGCCGTTGTCGATGATTGCACCGATTACTTCATACATGTCGTATGGTTTGTTCGGATTGTCTGGGATAATTTCATTAAGAGCGTCCTCTAG
>X396_Morelets_crocodile__coassemble_48_pt1 | contig 17917 bp, 8 predicted proteins | sample X396_Morelets_crocodile__metabat2_low_PE_001 | metagenome-assembled genome bin X396_Morelets_crocodile | reverse complement strand
GCATGTCTGTTTTCAGCTAATCAATTACGCAACAAGCACTTAACCCTAAAACACAAAAAAGGCTTCAAAAAGTTTTCAATGAAGAATTTTGATGTCTGCAAGCCGAACACTTCGTAACAAACTGAAAACAAGGCGTGTCGTAGTAGTGCTGCCGCCCATTATATTGTAGAAAAAAAACGAGTTCGATATAACACCAACTCATCAACACGGTACAGTTGTGGCGAGGTTTGCGAAATCTTACGGCAAAAGTTGGACGAGGTGAAGACGCAAATCAAAAAAATGATTAGATTTGCGTAAACTTGTTTTTGCAATGAGAAAAATCAGCAATTATATGAAACATCTGGCTCTATTGCTAGGCGCACTACTTACTACTCAAGCTTTTGCTCAAACGAAAGTGACTAAGAACAGTGCCGTAAAAAGCAATAACTACGGAGTTACTTACATCCTTCCTCAAACATCTTTGATTGTCGACGCTGCTGTAACGAAAGTAACGCGTCAGGCAGGTCCGTACTACAAATATGCCGAGCGATTGCTAGGTATCAAAGACGCAATCACCGAAAGCGAAGTATATTACGAACTTGGCAAAATCAACGTAATCAACAAGGGTGTACCTGATCCAAACAGATCGTATACGGTAGAATTGAAGAGCGGCACCTATGCTCCGTTTGTCTATCTTACCGAAGACGGATTGCTTTGTACCATCAACGCGGAGTATACTCCCGAAGAACTTGATTCGAATAAAAAGAAACAAAGCATCAACAACGAAACAACTGTAGAAAACACATCCGTATATACAGAAGAACTATTGATGGCGGGCTCTACTGCAAAGATGGCCGAGGTTGCTGCAAAGCAAATCTACCGCATCCGCGAAAGCCGCATGAATATTCTTACCGGTGAAGCCGACAACCTTCCACCCGATGGTGAAGCGATGAAGCTTGTAATCAAAGAACTTGAACAACAAGAGCAAGCATTGGTAAATTTGTTTGCAGGTGTTACTACCAAAGAAGTAATGCACAAAGAGTTTGTTGTGAATCCGGTTGAAGATATCGCGAAATCGATTGTATTCCGATTCTCTTCGAAACTAGGCGTTGTTCCTGCCGACGATCTTGGCGGAATGCCGGTTTACCTAAGTTTGAATCAACTCGACAAGCAACCTCCTCTCGATGCAAAAGAGCTTGAAAAGAAAGAGAAGTCTCTAAAAGGAATCGTTTACAACGCTCCGGGCAAAGCACTTCTTACCATCACAATGGGCAAGCAAACACTGTTGAAAGAAGAAGTAATGGTTACACAGTTCGGAACACACGAATCGTTGACTCCAAAAATGTTTGAAGACAAAAAAGCTCCTGTTAAGGTTTACTTCTATCCCGAAACCGGCGCAATCAAGCAAATCATTCAATAGTTTCGTTGAATTAGTTCAAGAAAACAGAAAAGCTTATTATTTAATACGTACATGAATCCCGGATTTGTCCTACCACGATAAATTCGGGATTTTTAGTTTGTAAATAGCTATTACAATTCATTAAAGCGTGAAATTGTAACAATTTCGCCACGATACTGTAAATTTGTATTAAACAGAAACATAAGCTAAAAGAATATATACTGTGAAATTTATGAATAAGATTAAATCGCTCGTAGTGGGCTTGTGTGCGGTAAGTGCCTCGGCATTCGCACAAGAAGCAACGACACGACTTATCAACCTCGACAGCGGATGGCAATTTACCGAAGCACGTCAGGACAAATGGCAAGATGCAACCGTACCGGGTACCGTACATCAAGACTTGTTACGTTTAAAGGAACTTCCCGATCCGTTTTACAGAACCAACGAAGAGAAGATTCAATGGGTAGAAGACCGTGACTGGGAATATCGTAAAACCTTTACCGTAACGGCCGAAGAGTTGAAATACCAAGGCGCGATGCTTGAGTTCAAAGGACTCGACACCTATGCAGACGTATACCTAAACGGTTCGTTGATTGTGAAAGCCGAAAACATGTTTGTAGCATACGAGGCTTCTGTAAAAGATGTATTGCGCGAAGGTGAAAACCGCCTGCACATCTACTTCTACTCTCCTATCAACAAAACGCTTCCGCAGTGGGAAAGCAATGGATTCGATTATCCGGCAGACAACGATCACCACGACAAGCATACCAGCATCTTTACCCGCAAAGCTCCGTATCATTACGGTTGGGACTGGGGTATCCGTATGGTGGGTGTAGGTATCTGGCGTCCGGTAGAGTTGAAACTATTCAACGTAGCCGAGATTGAAGACTACTTGGTAAAACAAAATAAAATCAGCAGCGACCTTGCTTCGGTTACGAATGTGCTCGAAGTAAACTCGATCGAAAAAGAAAACACGCCGGCAGAGGTTGTGTTCTCATGCTCATTGAATGGCAAAGAGGTTTTACTGGATAAGAAAGCCGTAACCTTACAGCCGGGTCTTAACAAAGTAGAAGCAGACATGAACATCTCAAAACCGGAGTTGTGGATGCCTGTGGGCTGGGGCAACCCGACTTTGTATGACTTCAAAGCGGAAGTGATCGCAAAAGATCAAATCATTGCGTCGACCAGTCACCGCATTGGCTTGCGTACGGTTAAGGTTGTGAACGAACGCGACGAGCACGGCAAATCGTACTACTTCGAAGTAAACGGCAAACCGCTATTTGCAAAGGGATCAAACTACATTCCGAACGATATCATCCTGACGAACGTTACCAAGGAAACATACGACCGTTTGTTCCGCGACGTAAAAGAAGCCAACATGAACATGATTCGTGTATGGGGTGGCGGTATCTATGAAGACGACTATTTCTATCAATTGGCCGACGAAAACGGTATTCTTGTATGGCAAGACTTTATGTTTGCTTGTACGGCTTACCCTTCAGACCCTGCATTCTTGAAGAATGTAGAACAAGAGGCCGACTATAACATCAAGCGTTTGCGCAACCACCCAAGTATTGCGATGTGGTGCGGAAACAATGAGATTCTCGAAGGTATTCGCTATTGGGGATGGGAAAACCGTCTTACCGAAGCGCAACACAAAGGCATGTTCAACGGATACGACAAACTATTCCGCGAGCTATTGCCCGAACGTGTAGAAGAATTGGACCCGAGCCGCTTTTACGTACACAGTTCGCCCGACTCGGCAAACTGGGGTCGTCCCGAAGGTTGGGGCTGGGGAGACAGTCACTACTGGGGAGTATGGTATGGCCAGCAACCTTTCGAGGTATTGGATACAAACCTTCCTCGTTTCATGAGTGAGTTCGGTTTCGAAGCATTCCCTGAAATGAAAGTGATCTCTACTTTCGCAGAGCCGGAAGACTATGCGTTGGAATCGGAAGTAATGAAAGCGCACCAAAAGAGTAGCACCGGTAACTCAATCATCCGCACCTACATGGATATGTACTACCATGTACCGGAAGACTTTGAAGATTTCGTGTACGTAGGACTTGTATTGCAAGGACAAGGTATGCGCCATGGTTTCGAAGCGCATCGCCGCAACCGCCCTTATACAATGGGAACGCTTTACTGGCAGTTGAACGACAGTTGGCCGGTGGTATCATGGTCGAGCATCGACTACTTCGGCAACTGGAAAGCTTTGCATTACCAGGCACAACGCGCGTTTGCTCCGGTATTTATCAACGCGTTTGAAGAAAACGGCAAACTAAACTACTACCTGATTTCTGACGAGTTGGAAGATCGTAACAACCTTACACTCGAAACGAAACTAATCGACTTCAACGGTAAAGTATTGAAGAAAGACTCGAAGAAGGTAAACATGCCGGCAAACACATCTACGTTGGTTTGGTCGCAAGACTCGGCCTCGATCGTAACGCCCGATCAGCGCAACAACACGCTTATGCTTCTTACCTTGAAAGACAGCAAAGGCAAAGAACTTAACGAGCAGATCTTCTACTTCGAGAAACCGAAAGATCTGAACTTGCCTGAAACAACAATCTCGAAGAAGGTGAAATACAAAGATGGCGCTTATGAAGTGACACTTTCGTCGCCAAAACTGGCACGCGATGTATTTGTGGAGATCCCAATCCAAGGAGCTCGCTTTACCGACAACTTCTTTGATTTGCTTCCGGGCGAAACAAAAACAATCGTGATCACTTCTCCGGAATTGAAAAAAGACAACAAGACCGAAGTGAAAGTAAAACACCTGCGCGAAACATACAAGTAAACGCAACGCAGACACAATAAAGCTGAAACGGCGATGCCCCCTTCAACGGGAAGCATCGCCGTTTTGTTTTATCCCACTCTCTGCATATTTCAATCACAATATTCGTTTAGTCTGGAAATATTCTCTGCGGTGATCAAATCGCCAGGTCGGCACCTGACGATTTGATTATAGTGAAGACTGAATCGTCAGAAGGCGACCTGACGATTCAGTCTCCACTATATTTGATTTTAGTTCTCGTTATAACGTAATGCGATCTTTGCATTGAAAAAAACTACTCATCGCTAATCCGATTGCACCGGCTACATCAGTAGCTTGGTTTTATTATTTCATTCAACAGGCTCGGTTATAGATCAAAACATATATCTTTGATGCCAATAACCTTATCTGCAAGACGTTTCGACAACAACACCGAAAGATCTTGACTTAATTGTAATATCATGACAATAAAAACTATTCAATTCTTATTTTGTAGCCTGCTCTTTCTGTTCTCTTGTGGCGGGAATAATACAGAAAATCATTTCTTAGGTGAAATCACCGAGTTTGACTTAAACGATCCATCGATCGTAGAAGAGACGCTTAATGCAAAGCCGATTCATCTTGACGGAATTTATGACGGCTGGATTGCGACGCATGACAGCTTAGCCTTTTTTTGGAGTCATCGATACAACACCCATTTTTTTAATGTATTCAGCCTTAATAGCGGACAGTTTCTGGGCAGCTTTGTACCGAAAGGTTTCGGACCGGATGAAGCAACAACTACTCCTCCTATTTTCCATTTGTACGAAGAGCATGGAGAATTAAAAACGGTTGTAAATGCACACAACGAACAGCAGTTTCGCATTTGGAATATCACAAAGTCTATCGAACTTGGAAAAACTATTTTCGATAAAAAGAGCTCTTATCAACGTAGTAGAGAGGGGTATCTAGACATAACCTATCTGGATGAAAAACGTCTTTTAATCTATCATCCGGAGTCAACACCTACAGACCCGGACGACCTGACCTCTCTGCCTCGATTTCAGATACTAAAGTTAAACTCTGGCGAGCTGATTCGAGAATATCCAATATTCAAAAAACCTATTATCCCTGAAGATGAACAAAATCTGCCTTTTCCATTAGCCGGATCCACCGCAGTAAAAATTGATAAAACAAAAGCAGTACATGCCATGATCTTTTTAGATCAAATCAGCATAGTGGATCTAAATACAGGAGAGGTAAAGGGTTTACGTAAAAAGAACAGTCCAACGTTTTCAAGCTTTTACAAGGACATCAAAAATCCGAAATATTATTACACCCGAGTCCAGGCAAACGATTCATACATCATTGCCACATGGCTCGATGGCACACCCGTGGACCATTCTAAAACAATCCTTTACGATCAACTCCATGTCTTTAACTGGGAAGGTGAGTTAATAAAGAAGATTCGATTGGATACACCCGTCAAAGAAATATGGTTAGACAAAATAACAAACCGATTTTATGGTTACAATCCATACCGGGAAAAGCTCTATGAGTACAACCTAGGCTTAGAGTAACAGACAACACTCACTCCAGATATAAATACTCTTTTAACTAAATCTTTCATTAGAGTGTTTATGTTATACAGCATAACAAGCGTGCAGAAGAAAAGACAAAAAACCTACATAAACTACAAAGGGGAGCGGCTTTACGCCTTAAAGGTGACAATCGTCTGTTATCTCCTTTTAAATGATAGCTTTTTGCTTTTATAGAAAGATTTTTTATCTTTGTTGCTAAAGAATAATTTTAACTTAGCATAAAACACTAACAACATGTTTAAAGGACATCCTAAAGGACTTATCATTGCGTCCATCGCAAACATGGGAGAACGTTTTGGGTTCTACACCATGATGGCAATTTTGCTGTTGTTCCTTCAAGCTAAATTTGGCATGGACCAAGTTGAAGCAGGAACAATTTATTCAACTTTCTATTTCTTAATCTACGTTTTGGCTCTTGTTGGTGGTTTGGTAGCCGACAGATGGTTAGGACTTGGTAAAACAATCTTTGCAGGTATCGTTTTAATGCTTGCCGGATACATTATCATTGCTCTACCGGGCACAGGTCTATACCCTGTACTTGCCGGTCTTTTGGTTATTGCTTTGGGTAATGGTCTTTTCAAAGGAAACCTTCAAGCTCTTGTTGGTAACCTTTATGACGATCCTAAATACAGCCAACTTCGCGACCGCGCGTTCAGTATCTTCTACATGTGTATCAACGTTGGTGCAATCTTCGCTCCATTTGCTGCTACAGGTGTTAGAAACTGGTGGTTGGAAAAGAATGGCTTCTCATATATTGGTGCTCTTCCAAAGCTTTGCCACGAGCAACTAAACGGAACATTGACAGATACTGCAACTTTGCAAGATATGGCAAATAAAGCAGCCGGAACTACTGTTACCGATCTAAGTTCTTTTGCATCACAATACCTTGATGTATTCAACACTGGTTACCATTTTGCTTTTGCAATTGCAGCATTCTCTATGGCTCTTTCTATGATTGTATACATCTGTTGCAAGAAATCATTAGCTGCAGGAGACGTAACTTCTGCACAACAAGCTGCTACTGCTGCTGCTAACGGACAAACTGTAGAAAAGATGCCTTGGAATGAAGAAAAGCAACGTCTTATCGCGCTTGGTCTTGTGTTCTTGATCGTTATCTTCTTCTGGATGTCATTCCACCAAAATGGTGTTACGCTAACATTATTTGCACGTGACTATACAGTAACACATGTAGGTCCTGCGTCGAGTATGTTATTTAATGTATTCTCTCTTCTAGGAGTTGCTGCCGGTATTGGTGGTCTTCTAGTTGTTGTTTCTAAAGGATCTATTCGTAATAAAGTAATTGGTGCGGTTGTAGCAACCATTGGTGTTATTGTTGCATATAACTATTATAACACATTCGTTTCTCAAGACGGATCTGCAATCTCTCCTGAGTTATTCCAATCATTTAACCCTCTATTTGTTGTATCCCTAACACCTCTTGTTGTAGGATACTTCGCTTGGTTGAACAAACGTGGTGCTGAGCCATCTGCTCCTCGTAAGATTGGTATCGGTATGTTCCTTGCAGCTGCATCGTTCCTTATCATGATCGTTGGATCTCTAGGAGTAACTGCTCCATCTAACCTTCCTGACGGTGTAGATCCTGACCGCGTTTCTGAATACTGGTTGATCTCAACATACTTCTCTCTTACTATTGCTGAGTTATTCCTTAGCCCGATGGGTATTTCTTTCGTATCGAAAGTTGCGCCTCCTCGTTTCAAAGGACTTATGCAAGGTGGTTGGTTGTGTGCAACTGCCCTAGGTAACCAACTTTTGGTTGTAGGGACTCTCCTTTGGGGTGTTGCCGAACTATGGCAAGTATGGGCATTCTTCTCAATCTGCTGTGTTATCTCAGGTACAATCATCTTCACATTGATGAAACGTCTTGAAAAGGTAGCAAAATAAGCATTTTCTGATCCTATATAAATGATTGCGTCACCGAGACTAGCTCTTGGTGACGTTTTTTTTTGCATTAAAATGTAAAAACATGATATGCAACACATAAATTAATGTCATTCGAAGCTGATATAATTAATATTTTTGAAATCGAAACGGAACAATAACAATTAATATAAAACAAACTTACCTATGAAGCATTTACTATTTGGACTTGCTGCGCTTTCGTTTGCCTCAAACGGAATTTATGCACAAACTTTCAAAGAGTGGCGCGACCCTGAAGTGAATCAGGTGAACAGAGCTCCGATGCATACCAACTACTTTGCTTACGGATCGAAAGAAGAAGCAGCACAATCGCAACGCGATAAGTCTGATTTGTTCATGTCGCTAAACGGGAAATGGAAATTCAATTGGGTGAAGAATGCAGATCAACGTCCTACCGACTTCTTTCAAGAAGGGTTTAACGATAAAGGTTGGGATGATATTCAGGTTCCAGGACTTTGGGAATTGCAAGGTTATGGAAACCCGATCTACGTAAACGTGGGATATGCTTGGAGAAATCAGTTTAAGAATGATCCGCCAAATGTGCCTGTTGAAAACAACAACGTAGGTTCGTATCGCCGTTCGTTTGATCTTCCTGCCAACTGGAAAGGAAAAGAAGTTTATCTTCATTTAGGTTCAGTTACTTCAAACGTATATGTTTGGGTAAATGGTAAGTTTGTTGGTTACAGCGAAGACAGCAAACTAGAGGCTGAATTCGACATTACAAAATATTTGAAACTGGGCAACAACTCGATTGCTTTGCAAGTGTTCCGTTGGAGCGACGGTACATACCTTGAAGACCAAGACTTCTTGCGCCTGTCTGGTATCGGTCGCGACTGCTACTTGTATGCCCGCAATCAACAACACATTCAAGACATCAGAGTAACTCCCGATCTTGATGCTACGTATACCAATGGTACACTTGCCGTAGATGTAACCATGCCAAGTGGTAGCTCTAAAAATGGAACATTACTGCTTGAACTAAAAGATAAAGCAGGTAAAGTAATTGCTGAAAAGAGCGAAAAGCTTTCAAACAATATCAAAACAACACTTTCTGTAGATGCTCCTAACAAATGGAGTGCAGAGTCGCCTTATCTATATCAACTTACAGCTACCGTGATGAATGGTGATAAAGTGGTAGAGTCGATTCCGGTAAAGGTTGGTTTCAGAAAGATCGAATTGAAGAATGCACAGGTGTTGGTAAACGGACAGCCGGTATTGTTCAAAGGGGCAAACCGTCATGAACTTGATCCGCTTACAGGCTATGTAGTTACAAAAGACCGCATGCTGCAAGACATCAAAGTGATGAAAGAAAACAACATCAATGCGGTGCGTACATGTCACTATCCAAACAACAATCTTTGGTACGACTTGTGCGACGAATATGGTATCTACGTAGTGGCCGAAGCAAATGTAGAGTCGCACGGTATGGGATATGGCAAAGAAACACTTGCTAAGAATCCTAGCTATGCAAAAGCTCACCTTGAACGCAACCAACGTAATGTAGAGCGCGGATACAATCATCCTTCAATCATCTTCTGGTCGTTGGGTAACGAAGCCGGCGACGGAGCCAACTTCGAAGCGGCTTACAAATGGATTAAGAATTACGATAAGAGTCGTCCGGTTCAGTACGAGCAAGCGGGACTTAAAGATCATACCGACATCTATTGTCCGATGTATGCGGGTTATCAGCGTAGTGAAGAATATTCAAAAAACAATCCTCAAAAGCCTTTGATTCAATGTGAGTATGCTCACGCAATGGGTAACTCGCAAGGTGGATTCAAAGAATACTGGGATCTTGTACGTAAATATCCTGCTTACCAAGGTGGATTCATCTGGGACTTTGTAGATCAGTCGTTGCGTGCATACGCTCCTGATGGCACCATGTATTATGCATACGGTGGTGACTGGAACAAGTACGATGCTTTGGACAATAACTTTATGAACAATGGTTTGATTTCTCCGGATCGCGTGCCTAATCCTCACATGAATGAGGTTGCTTACTACTATCAATCGATCTTTACAACTCCTGCTGACGTAGCAAACGGTAAAGTAAACGTGTACAACGAAAACTTCTTCAAAAGCTTGGGCAACTACCGCATGGAATGGGAACTTGTAGCCGATGGTGAAGTGATCGAAACCGGCATTGTTGATGACTTGAAAGTGGCTCCGCAGAAGACGGAAACAATTGATCTTGGCTTTACTCCTGCCGATTACGCAGGTGATTACAAAGAGGTGTTCCTAAACGTTTACTACAAAACGAAGAAAGCGGATGGTATCCTTCCTGCCGGAACGGAACTTGCTAAAGATCAAATCGCATTGCAACCATATAAGTTTGCTCCGCTAACGGCAGAAGCAACTTTCGCGGCAAATGAAACAAAACTGGTTCCTACCGTAAAAGACAGCGATCACAACTTCTTGCAAGTAGCTACTCCTAACTTTATGGTTGAGTTTAACAAGCAAAACGGATTCATCGCGTCTTTCGAAGTAAACGGCGTACAAATGGTAGAACAAGGTAAGTTCGTAGAGCCAAACTTCTGGCGCGCTCCTACCGATAATGACTACGGTGCTGGTTTGCAAAAGCGATATGCAGCATGGAAGAATCCTGAAATGAAGCTTGAAAAACTTGCTTCTAAAACTGAAAACGGAACGGTTATCGTTACGGCAAACTATAAGTTGGAGGCGTTGAAAGCTCAGCTTGAAATGACATATACAATCAATGGCTTGGGTCAAGTTCTTGTAACGGAAAACCTTACAACCGACAAGAATGCGAAGGATATGCCAAATCTATTCCGCTTTGGGATGGAATTCCCAATGCCTGCGCAAATAGATCGCGTACAGTATTATGGACGCGGACCGGTGGAAAACTACGCGGATAGAAATAGCAGCGAGTTTATCGGTAAATACGACCAACTTGTTTCAGACAACTTCTACTCGTATATCCGTCCGCAAGAAAACGGAAACAAAACTGATATCCGTTGGTGGAAAAATACAGACGTAGACGGTCGCGGTTTGCTATTCGTTTCGGATGCGCCATTCTCTGCTTCTGCTCTTGATTACACAGTAGAATCGCTAGACGATGATGCCGAAAAAGATCAACGCCACTCTGAGTTGGTGAAAAAAGCAAGCTATACAAACTTCTTGATCGACTCTCGTCAGATGGGTCTAGGTTGTGTAACCAGCTGGGGAACTCTTCCTCTAGAGCAGTACATGATGCCATATCAAGACTACAAGTTTAGCTTCTTGATCTCTCCTGTTTCAATGAAATAAGAAACTCCTCATAATTAAACACACTACCATTAGCGTGGGAGAATAAAGCCGGAAACGGTTTTAAGCTCCCGCGCTTTTTTACGAATCCCTATCTAATTATACCACTACATGAGAAAGAAAGCGACCTTACTCTTTATCTGCTTCATAGCGACTTGCGTTGGAGCAAAGGCAAAGCAGATACATTTAATTCCGTCTCCACAGCAAGTACAAGTACTAGGAAAAGATGTAAAAATCACTCGTATAGCAGTCATTGCTCCCGACTCGCTAACCACCCGACTAACTACCGCTATTGAGTTGATGCGAAAACATCAGTCCGAGCTCGACATTCAACTCACGACTTCTGCCTCTGCTGCAAAAGAACGAAAAGCATATCTGCTTATAATCACCATGCTCCCGCCTCAGCAATTACCCAAAGAAGGATATCTGTTAGAGACAACCTCCAAAGAAGCTTCACTTTCCGCCTCAACCTATCATGGTGTATTCAACGGATTGCAAACATTGACGCAGCTGATCGATAAACAGGGGAAGCATTATTCCATTGCGCAGGTTTCGATCAATGACTATCCGGCATTTGCTACGCGTGGTTTTATGCACGACGTAGGTCGTAACTTCCAAGAGCTTGATTCGTTAAAAAAACAGCTCGACCTTTTAGCGCTTTACAAGGTAAATGTGTTTCAATGGCACCTAACCGACAATCCGGCTTGGCGCATCGAGTGTAAAGCCTTTCCTCAACTCAACGATGCCCACTTTCAAAAGAAAGATCGTGATACGGGACGTTTTTATACCTACGATGAAATCCGTGATTTGATCCGTTATGCCAAAGAGAGACAAATCATGATTATTCCCGAAATTGATGTACCGGGGCATAGTGAATACTTTAAAACAACGTTCGGTTTTGATATGGCTTCCAAGCAGGGAATGGAAGTATTGGGAACTTGCTTCAATGAGTTTTTTAATGAAATCCCGGTTGAAGATTGCCCGTTGATTCATATTGGAAGTGATGAGGTGCACATCAACAATCCGGAAGAGTTCATGACCAAGATGGAAAGCATTGTGAGAAACAACGGACGCAAGCCACTGATCTGGAGTCCGGGATTGAAGGGCGGTGAAAATACCATTTTACAACTGTGGGGAGAAAGCGGATTAAGAGCAGTCGAGAAAGATTCCACTCTTCAGAATAATCCGTATGTAGACTCATACATGGGCTACTTGAATATGTTTAATCCGCTCATCTTTGTACAACGACAAATACAGCATACTCCGTGCAACGTTGCAATGGGAAATGACAGAGCATTGGGCGGAATTCTGTGTTGCTGGCCGGATATTCGTGTAGCACAAAAGGAAAAGATATTTACTCAAAATCCGGTATGGCCGGGAGTCTTGGCATTTGCCGAACGGTATTGGAAAGGGGGCATAGTTTCGGAAGAAGAGTATATTAACCTTGCCCCATCAAAACAAACGGAAGCCTACGATCAGCTTTCCGAATTTGAAACACACATGATGGATCATCGTAATCGCTTTTTCGCAAACGATCCGTTTTTGTGGTTTGCTAACCTCTCGATGAATTGGATGCTTAGTAATCCCGTATCGATCAAAGATCAGGGTAAAATAAAAGATATAAGAGGCCGCCTCAACAAAGGAGAAGTACCTTCGGAACTAACCTGGAGTGAACAAACCGGAGCTAGTGTAGACTTGAAAACCTATGCACAAAAGCTCGGAATAAAATCGCCGGATTCGCTTACCGTTTTTGCATATACCTATATCTTCTCACCGAAGGAACAAACACTTCCGTGTTGGATTGGTTTTGAAACCAAAGCCCGATCAAACCGCGTAAGCACCGGTATACCGCAACAAGGCGAATGGGATCCGAATGGTGGTGACATCTTTATTAACGGAGTGCAGGTAACACCTCCCAATTGGGTAAACCCGGAAGGTTTTCGTTATCTCAAACATACGTGGCACGACCCCGCAAACGAGATTCCTCTCGAAGATGAAGAGTTGTTCTGGACTCGCAAACCGTCTGAGATTAAACTCAAGAAAGGCTGGAACTTGGTTGTACTCGATGCTCCTATTACATACAAAGATGTGATGTGGCAATTTACCTTCTTACCTTTATCGTATAAGAATGGGAAACTAGCAGAAGCTAATGACTTAATTTATTCTCCTTCACAAAAGAAATAGCAACTGATTGTTATAAAAGAGTCCGCAAAAGAAAGAATACACATCTCTCCTTTGCGGACTTCTAGCATTTATACGATAAACATTGAACTGGCAATACGCTGTATTCGAATTACACTTATCTACGTTTGGTTGGATTTAACTTGATATTATAGTGATGTATACCTGAGTTTAGTTCATAAACTGCACTGATTGATCTGGCATCCTCATACGATTCCGCTTTCGAAGCTTCGGGCAATCGAAGAATAGCTGTCGTATTAGCCGGTATTTCAACATCCAACATAATCACTCCGTTTACACGCTTCCACTCCGACTTAATGACACCATTCACAGATTTATAAGAAGCCTTGACCCAATCGATCCCGTCTACAAAAACAGGAGATATAATCACATTGCGGAAACCCGGATTCTTTTCATCGTAATTGATCCCTGCGAGTACATTATACATCCATGCACTGACATCACCCATAAATACATGGTTTAACGAAGCATCTCTAAACTCGGGCGACAACTCCCATGTTTCGCGTAGCGTAGATCCGTTTGGTGAATTGATCCATGCAGCCCAAGACGGAGATGTCTTATTCGTAATCATCTTCATGGCAACATTGGAATAACCATATCTAGCTAGCATTGATGGTACGTATTTACTACCCAACACTCCGAAGTCCAAGTGGTAATCATTCGACTTAATGAGATCTGCTAGTTTGGCCGCCACTTGCTTCTCGTCGCCCAAAGGAACAATATTCATGGCCAAAGCTAATGCTTGTGCCGTTTGCGAACCATTAGCATACGTTGTATTCTTAGCATCGTAATATTTATTGTTGATCAATTGCATCAAGACCTTTGCCTTTTCCAAATAAGGTTTGGAGTCTTTTCCTAGCACCTCGGCAAAACGAGCCATTAATATATAATCGTAATAATAAAAACAAGAAGAGGTAAACTCATTCGGAGTTGTTGTTTTGTAGGTAAGCCAATCGCCCAGACCATAATTGAGCAGCCCCTCGTGTTCTCTTGTCTTTAGATAATCGAGATACTTCTCGCATGTAGGATAAATATCCTCAATGCATCGCACATCATCGTAGTACATATACAATGCGTTTGGAATGATAAACATGGCCGCATCCCAAACTGGGCCAATCCATTCTCCATATCCCCAGCCTGCACTTGGTATGATTCCGGAAATATCTCCTGCTTCGCGCTGATTGTCGATAAAGTCGTTCATCCATTTTTCATACAACTTGATTCCATCGTAATTGAGCAAAGCTAAATCGACCGAAACGTGTGCATCTGCAGTCCACCCGTTCTTTTCCCGTTGCGGACAATCGGTCGGGATGCCATGCAAATTGGATAGATATGAACGATTGGTTGCTTCCCAAATCTTATTCAATGTATCATTCGAACAACTAAAGTGTCCTACCTGCTCTAAGTCTGTGTGCATAAACAGCCCGGTTACACTCTTTGGCGATAGCTCAATCGAATCTGATGAGGTAACCTCTACGTATTGAAATCCGTGATAAGTAAAAGGCGGAGTGAACGTTGCGGCTCCATCTTTTCCTAAGATCAATACATCACTTTGGAAAATTTCATTGGTATCTTTCGGATGGAAGTAAACATTGATATTTCCTTGCTCTATGGCCGAGCTGTCTTTCAACAACTCACCATAACGCATCATGAGTTTTGTTCCCGGTTTGCCCTTAACATCCAAACGTGCCACTCCGGATATATTCACACCGAGATCATAGATATACTTTTTAGCATTTACTTTCCAAGAATGAACCGGCTGAATCTCTTGAGTAATTCGTATAGGTGGCATCATTTGTGATTGAAGTAACGGTGCTGGTCTCGATACGGTTGCTGCATGTATCCATGTAGAGTCATTGTAACCGACTTGTCGCCATCCTCGTGTTTCTTTGCTTTGATCATAGATATCCCCACTATATAGGTTGTCGTATTGCAATCCTCCCGTCGCAGTTTTCCAACTTTCATCCGTTGTTATAACTTGTGTTGTTCCGTCGAGGAATTCGATGCGTGTTTCACAAATTACCTGCGGACGACGACGCCAGGGTGCTTCATGAAAGTTCCAGACAGCTTCCGACTGTATATTAAACCAACCGTTACCCAATAATACAGAGATGCAGTTCTCTGAATCGGCAAGAAGTGAGTCTACATCATATGTTACGTATAATGTACGCTTGTCAAACTGGGTATAGCCGGGATCAAGATGGTGATCTCCGACACGTTTTCCGTTGATCCACATTTCGTAATAGCCTAAACCACAAATATAGGATCGTGCCGATTTGATTTGCGATGCGGGTTGTTGCAATGTAAACTCTTTACGAAACTGTGGTGCCGGACGAAACGCCTTATCGTGATGGTCAGAGATCCACTTCCCGGTCCATTCGGTTTCGGCTGTTGGCCCTGTCGTAAATGAGCCGATCGCTCCACTTAGATATGTATTTCCATAAATATCCCACGTGCGTACTCGCCAATAGTATTTTTGATATGGACGAAGTTTCCCTTGCACATCCAGAATAAATTTGGAGTTGTCGCCTTTATTGATTGAAAAGAAATTTAAGGAATCAGTTGTTGCGTCCAAGTGAGAAAAAGTATTCTTGCGAATGAGATCGTCTGCATCCGAAAACTTCTCAACCCCGCTGATAAATTGCTTGTAGGTTTCGCGTGTTATTGTGTCTGTTTTAGCAACCCATGAAGAATCGGTCGAAACCCAAACAACAAACCCCTCTTGCTTAAACTGCTGACTTTTTCCGCTATAACACCAAGTAAGGCGAGGATCTTTTACATCTACACCAAGAGGATTGGTCAAGTATTCACAGCGCAAGTCAACTATTGCGACATCTTCTACAGGCTCGGTAAGTATCGAGCATCCCCCCAATCCGGCCACTCCACATACAATAGCAGAGCTGGCCAGCACCCTTCGTAAAATAGGCTTCTTCATATCTTATAGCTTTAGATCTAACTTATAATCTGATCACATCAAGGGCACAATAAAACCAACAATACGGTTAAAAGCTTGTAGCACGCCCATCTTCTCAATGTGGTATGCAAATTAAAAAAGATATTGCACATTTATTAGAATAATCGTGCTTCTTTTTGTAAAAGAAAAAAGACTCTCCTATTTTAGATTGTAATATTTGAGCCGTTTTTACACACGGCATTCATTAATAAAGCTATATTTATTCATTAATTATTACTATTTTTGCATAGTAATTAGTTTTCAGAGACAAGACGATGAAAGAACAGTTTATTTGTAAAGATAAAAACCAATGGGACGAAGTAGCGCCGGGAGTAAGTCGAACGATTATGTCTTACAACGACAATTTGATGATCGTTAAAGTTCGATTTGCGAAAGATGCTATCGGAGCTTTGCATACACATCCTCATACACAAGGATGTTTTGTTGCAGAAGGACGCTTCGAGCTCGAGATTGATTCAAAAAAATATACTTTAGAGAAAGGAGACACATTCCTTGCCGAGCCAAACATTCCCCATGGAGTAGTATGCTTGGATGCAGGAATGCTTGTCGATATTTTCACGCCCAAACGGGAAGATTTTCTTTCCTCTGAATAACAGCTTATAGAACCACAAATCAATACATAAGAAGAAACCATCCATATGACCAACAATAGAGCAAAACCAATCACTCATAAAACCAAATTTGTAATGTCGAAAGGAATAAACTTTCTTACGGCTCCATTTGCCGTCTCTCGAAATGATGCTACATCAAGCGATGTCCGACTATGGACACCGGCATATCTGTTTGCATTTTTCTCTTATTTCATGCTTTTCATTTCATATTATATCTTGATACCTACGCTTCCGTTTTATTTAACGATGCACTTGGGTGAAAGCGGAACTACAGCGGGTATTATTTTATCACTGTTCAACATAGTCTCTTTACTTTGCCGCCCTATATCTGGATATGTGATTGACTTATTTAAAAGAAAGCCCATTTATTTAGCTTGCTATGCTCTGTTTACAGTTGTATGCGCAGGATATATGTTCTCGTCATTTATCATCATCTTTATATTACTCCGCATTTTACATGGAGCCATCTTTAGCTTTACCACCGTTTCTGCAAATACGTTGGCCGTGGATATATTACCGGAAAGCAGAAGAGGCGAAGGAATCGGATACTTTGGAATGGCAACAAACTTAGGGATGGCAGTAGGTCCGGCCATTGGTCTATTCTTGATGAGCAACTATAACTTCAATTTTATATTTGGGTTTGCTTTTTTCACATGCATACTTGGTCTCTTTGCGATCATGCTCATTAAGCAATCGAGTATCCCCGCTAAGAAAAGTGAAGAAAAGCCAAGTCTTAAGGCTTCTTTGATTCTTCGAAATGGTTTGTGGGGTGCATCGGCCTTCTTCTTCATAGCAATCAGTTATGGTGTTATGACAAACTACATCAGTTTATATAGTAAATCGATCGGAATACATGAAGCTACCGGATTTTTCTTTTCCATCTTAGCGGCCGGACTTGTAATAGGACGTATTGCCAGTGCAAAGGTTATAAATAAAGGAACTATCAATGCCGTAATTTATACAGGCATCATTATTTTATTGGTTGCCCTAGGTCTCTTCTTGCAATTGCTGGATCTTACAACATTTTATATTTGCGCCTTTTTGTTTGGATTGGCTTATGGATTTATTACTCCGGCCTTTCAAACCATGTTTGTGCGACTAGCCGACGACAACCAACGAGGAACGGCCAACTCAACATATTTCACAGCCTGGGATTGTGGCCTTGGACTAGGTGTTGCTCTTGGTGGAAGT
>X396_Morelets_crocodile__coassemble_47_pt1 | contig 18376 bp, 13 predicted proteins | sample X396_Morelets_crocodile__metabat2_low_PE_001 | metagenome-assembled genome bin X396_Morelets_crocodile | reverse complement strand
AGTATCAGCTCATCAGGAGAAACCAGTTACTATTCACCTACCTCCACTTTGCATCTGACGAAAAACTAACTCGTGCCATGATCGAGCGCGGTGCTGTTTGTTTGGCATACGAAACCGTAGAGAAAACAGATCGTTCATTGCCACTACTCGTTCCCATGTCGGAAGTAGCGGGCAGAATGTCGATACAAGAAGGAGCACGCTTTCTTGAGAAACCGCAAGGAGGAAAAGGCATCTTACTTGGTGGAGTTCCCGGAGTAAAACCCGCAAAAGTCTTGATCTTGGGCGGAGGAATCGTAGGTATCAATGCCGCATTTATGGCAGCCGGAATGGGAGCCGATGTTACCATTGCCGACATCTCTTTGCCACGTTTGCGCTACCTCGACGAAATCATGCCCAAGAATGTAAAAACACTTTACTCCTCGACCTATAACATCGAAGCCGAACTGCCCGAAACCGACTTGGTAATCGGTGCCGTACTTATTCCGGGAGCAAAAGCACCTCATTTGATCACGCGTGCCATGCTAGGCAAACTCAAAAAAGGAAGTGTACTCGTAGACGTAGCCATCGACCAAGGCGGCTGCTTCGAAACCTCCCACCCCACAACGCACGCACAACCCATCTATGAAGTAGACGGCATTGTACACTATTGCGTTGCCAACATTCCCGGAGCCGTACCGTTCACCTCAACCAAAGCATTGACCAATTCAACCTTGCCTTATGCCTTATTGTTGGCAGATCTCGGTTGGGAACAAGCCTGCAAGCAACATCCCGACTTGGCGCTCGGCTTAAACATTGTAAACGGAAAGATTGTTTATAAAGCTGTGGCCGAAGCCTTCAATTTACCCTTCTCACCAATTACATTATAAAGTACAAAAGGATAAGTCAATCACGGCTTATCCTTTTTTTAAAATAATTATCACCCAAAGCGGTATTATATAGAATATTGTGCATCTTTGAATAAAATCTTTTGACCATGAAGAATACATTATTGTTTATTACATTGACATGCCTTTTTGCTTGCGCAAAACAAACGAACAACGATCAGAGAATCCATATACAAGCCAAAGAACACATACCGGGCACTGTAATTGACTCTATAACCGGAGAAACCTTTTTTGATATCCGAGTAGTTGACAGTCTATTGGTTTTGCTAGATCATCAGAATACAAGTTTCTTCTCAGTATACTCTAAGCGAGACCATCATAAGATAAAAGATTTTGGAGAAAAAGGGAGCGGACCTTTTGATTATATCACACCGCTCTTTGTTTATCGAGAAATACCAGATGACACACTATCTATTCTTGAGGTTATGAAGTATAAAATTCACAACTATGGTTTAGATCAACTCGGAAACATCAGAGCCACACCATCGGTAACAGAATTATCGAAAGAAGTATTTGGATATCTAAAGCCACACATGTGCAAAGACTATATCTTCTTCACCAAGCATGATGCTGCAGATGGTATCATTATGAGATACGATCTCAATGATAAGTCAATGCTATGGATAAAAGCACCGGAAGAAGTAACCGGCGTAAACGATACCGACGAATACAAAAACGAAAAACTTCGTTGCAGCTTTTCTGTAGACTGTGAGAATGATGTAATCATAGTAGGGTTAATGCACATGAATAAGATTCTTTTCTTCAATACCAACGGAGAGTTTCAAAAAGCATATACCCTCGGTAATGACGCTCCTGTTCCTACGGTCAATAGCGATGGTATGTTAGAAGATAAGACCAATGTATATGCCACAAATATATTTTCATCGAAACACTATTTTTATGTGCTTTACCACGAAGACACCCTTGATAAATATGAATCACCTGCAAAAGCCGATAAAAAAACAAAAGCTCTAATCTTTGAAAAGAATGGAACATTTGTCAAAACCATCCTGTTTGATCGCTACATCTTTGATGGCTGCATCGATCCGGAAGATAATCTTTTCTATGGAATACATCTAAATAATGACGGTGACTCATACGTTGTGTCGTATAAATTAAATGAAGATCAATTTTAATATCGAACTTGCTTTTACCAGAAACACACACAATTCTAAATACCAAATATGAATAAAATCAATCTACTCCTGCTTGTTGTTATAGCAGGATTCGCACTAAGCGGATGTAACAAGACCAGTGAAGAAAAACCGGCATTGACGTTTCTTCCCGAAAACGCAGTTCCGATGAGTAATACCAACTTTGGCAAAGACTTGCAAAGCGTTCCTCTGGAAACAACCGACGAGAGCCTTTTCTCCAGCTTCGCCACCTTTGGCATGGACAGTGACTTCTTTATCTTTCCCCGAAATGAACCGAGCTCGATTTTTCGCTTTAGTAAAGATGGAAAATACCTAAACAAAATAGGTGCAGTAGGAAATGGTCCCGGCGAATATGCCGAACTTACTGATATTTGCGTAGATCCGTCTACAAAGACTATTTCCATATTGGGAACAGACGAACTATACAAATACAACTACGACGGCAGCTTTATCGACAAAAGATCAACGCCTTTTCCGGCCTTCTCTTTCTGCATTGATACCGACGGTAACTACTGGTTCTACTCGGGCAACAACAAAACGCTCAACCCCGATAAACTTAAAAAGTTCGACGCCTCGATGAAGCCGCTTGATCAACGTTTGCCGGCAGACGAAACCATTCTGCCATGGGGATTTGACAACCTCAAAAAGAATGGCGCAATCACCACATTTGTAGAAGGATTTAACGACACAGTCTATCAAATAAATAATGGGGAGATTGCAAAGGCCTATGCGATCGACTTCAAAGACCTAGCTCTTGATAAGTCGGCCTTTCCAACCGATCCGATGGATTTAATTCCATTCTTACGATCCAAGCATTACGCATCAATCAAGAACTACTTGGAAAACGACAACTACGCGTACTTCCAAATCGTTGAATCTTCACCATCCGATCCAAAGTCGATGGGTATTTATCATTGGATCTTTGATAAAGCCGCAAATAAGAACTTACTAATCAAGCAAGACAACGATATGAATCCGTTGACATACCTCAACGCACCTCAAATCCTTACAGCCGACAATCAGCTATACTTTCTGGGCTACTTACCCGATAGTGACCTTGCCGCACAAGACAACAATCCGTCGATCGTAAGCATTGATCTCTCCAAAATCAACTTCAACTAAATAAACAAAGGCGTGCCGAACTATTCGACACGCCTTTGTTTATTATACGCATATAAAAAACGCTCACCCTACTTATTGTAAATATCTATCATTTAATACAGAAATCTACTCTGTTATCAATTATGCCAATACAGGCGAAAACAACTAACTTTTAATCTATTTACTGCAAAATAAGTACACAAAATAATCTGGCACTTTACTTCGAAAATGCCCATTCTACTTACGGCCGATCCTCGTTCCCTATAAAGACTTTCCTTCCGAGCTATCATTAAACATCTAATCTATCTTTATGGCTTTCAACTTGTAAATGCTCAACTCGCTCTCCTTGCTTTCGGGCCAAACACACCCTCCGATACCCCTACACACCGCAGCCTTATCAAAACAACGCCCCTCATTGTCGTGACAATGACGAATCGTTTTCATGAAAACACAAAAAAGTTTTCACGAAAAGAGCAAACTGTCTTCATTGAAAACGAAAACACTCACCGTGAAGACTGTTCGCACTCACCGTGAATACTTTTTTCACTCACCGCGGTGACTAAAAACAGCCGTCACAAAAACCAAATAAGGTTCTTTCAAGAACCAAACTTACTTTTTTTGCGAACCTTGCATGCTTTTTTCTGAAACCAAGCAAGGTTTTCACACAATCCATGCAACATTTTCGCTACAACCACCTCATAAACAAGCAAAAGACACTCACCCAACCAACCTCCCCCTACCATACAAATCGTGAAAACACCATTTTCTGAAGCTCTAAAATCAATCAAAACTACCAATCTAGCACACCAAATACCCGAAACAATCGCGCATACTACAGATTAATAGCATTTCTGAAACCTGCAAGACCCCCCGCTTATTGTAAAATATAGACAATTACCTCTATAGCAATAGTTAACATTGCTATAATTACTTCAAAAAAAGAAAACTTTTGCAGATTATATCTCCTTATTTCTATTTTTGCAAGTATCTATTACGACAAAAAAAGCCAATGTGTCCATTGATCAAGTGAAGACACCGACTTTTGACCATGTAAAGATTGACCAATACAATTCATTATTTTTCAATTTATAAATCACTTCTCTACCAGCTTCGGATAGAGCAGACATTGTATAACAAATAAATATTTAAAGTATGAAACTAAAAGATTTTATTCTTCTACTGATGATTTTAATACCCATGAGCTTTACCTCCTGCGATAAAGGAGAATATCCCGAACTACCGCCTGACATCAACGACCTATCTGGTACATTTAGTAACAAATCTGATGCGGACAAAAACAAACTGATATTAACTTTCGACGGAAAGCCTTTGACCGGCAAAGAGGTTATATTCAAGTCGTATAACAACGAAACAGGCAAGATCGAACTTTACGACATTATAGAAGGAGAAAAGATTGTTACTATATCCAATGTTCCTTTGACGATCAATAGAGAAAAAGGTGGACTCGACTTTAGTGGTGTATACACAACGTCCTCTTCTGCTAAAGTAAAGTATTCCGGAAATGTCACCTACAAGGTTACTGAAGAAAAAGACGATCTCTACAAACAGATGACTCTAACACTTGAAAACGAATAATCTATAAAAAAGAAGCACGAGGCTACATGCTTACTTATAGCTTCGTGCTATCAACCTTTAACCGTCTACTGACTAATGAACATCACCAAACAACTTTTTCCAATCTGCTTGCTTTCGTGCTGTGTACAATGGGCTGCTGCCAGAAAGGTGGAGGGCTATATTTACGACGCGCAAACGAAAGAGCCTCTTGTTGCGGCAAACATTAACGATGAAAACAAAAAAACGGGAACGTTTTCAATTGATAAAGGATACTTTTGTCTTAATCTCCCCGAAGACGCTTCTGCTGTCTTTGTCTCCTTTATCGGCTACAACGAACAAAAGGTTCACATCGACCCCACAAATACAAAGCCTGTTAAGATATACCTTGCCCGAAAGATTAATTCTATAGATGAAGTGATGGTTACGGCTCGTAAAAACGACAAGTTGCAATCGTCGCAAATGGGATTAACAACCTTAAAGCAAGCCGACATCAAGAATGTGCCGACAGTCTTTGGCGAAGCCGACGTGATCAAAGCATTGCAAATGCAGCCGGGTGTTTCGGCCGGTATCGAAGGTTTTGCCGGCATGTATGTGCGCGGAGGCAACGATGATGAAAATCTTTTCCTAATTGATGGCAATCCGCTGTATCAGATCAACCACTTGGGCGGATTGTTCTCTGCTTTTAATGTCGAAGCCATTGACGATATTTCCTTTTACAAAGCTGCTTTTCCGGCCAGATACGGCGGACGGCTGTCGAGCGTAGTAGACATTAAAACCAAAGACGCGGATTACCACAACTATCATGGGAGTCTTATGCTCGGACTCACTTCGGGTAATGTAAACATTGGCGGACCAATCGTGAAAGGTCGCACGTCGTTTGCTTTTTCGATGCGTAGATCGTGGCTCGAACTCGTTTCCGTTCCGGCTCTTGCCCTCATGAATATCAAAGAGAAGAAGGTGGGGAGAAAGGTGATAGGCGGCTATTCTTTTACCGATCTCAACTTCAAGATCAACCATCTTTGTAAGGATCAAAGCAAGCTTTCGCTTCTCTTTTATTACGGTGCCGACAGGTTAAAGATTGGCGAAAAGCAATTTTCGACGAATGAAACGGAAGCGAGCTATACCGGAGAAGATATCAACAAGTTGAAATGGGGCAATCTTCTTACCGCTCTCAACTGGCAGAAGAATCTCAACGACAGACTAAAACTTGAACTTAACGCATCATATACGCGCTATACCTCATCAATGAATCAGTCTGTCGAAGACACATTTGGCAATAAAGGAGAAGAGGATTACACCAGAGAGTACAACGAACGAAATACACAGAACGGCATAAATGATGTTTCCTTCAATGCCCGACTTGCGTATGCATTTACCGAAAACCACCGCCTGCTTTTCGGTGCAAATTATACCTACCACCATTTCAATCCGGAGAAGATACGAAACATCAGCTCCAACCCGGGAATACAATCCGATTCGATCTACACCAATCAAACACTTCGGGGAAATGAGTTCAGTGTATACGTCGATGATGATATTGCGTTTTCATCAGCATTCAAGGTCAATGCCGGTATTCGCCTCAATGGTTTCAGCGTTAGAAATAAAACATATTTCACGGTCGAACCCAGACTTTCGGCCCGCGTGAGTCTTTCGCAGCAGTTAAGCCTTAAAGCCGGCTATGCTCGTATGAGTCAGTTTGTGCAACAAGTAAGCGACAGCTACATTAGTTTGCCTACCGACTTTTGGATGCCGATCAATGAAAAATTCAAACCGTTGATTAGTGATCAGGTTTCGATGGGGTTGTATTATTCTCAGAACAACAACTACACCTTTTCGGTAGAAGGTTATTACAAGTGGATGAATAATCTTCTTGAGTACAAAGACGGATACAACTTGCTGCCGTCGTCAACGCATTGGGACAGCAAATTAACTTCAGGTTCGGGTACGGCCTACGGAGTAGACTTTATGGCAGAGAAAAACATAGGTCGCCTCAAAGGCTTTGTCGGTTATGGCTTGATGTGGACAAACCGCCACTTTGCCGAAATAAACCAAGGTCGGGATTTCCCTTCGAAGTACGATAACAGGCATAAGCTAAACATTGCGTTGTCTTACTCGATCAATTCCAATATAGACATCAATTGCGGATGGACGTACATGACCGGTAATCGTGTGACGCTTTCGCTCGAAAACTATCAAGACTTGCCTTCCGCGGGGTTTCCGTCATTTATCGCACCTTCTTTGCCAAACAAAGACGGCTGGGGTATCGACTATTACGACTCGAAAAACAACGTTCGACTGCCGGCATACCATCGTCTCGATCTGGGAATGAACATTTATCGCCCACAAAAGAACGGACGAATGGGTATTTGGAATGTAAGCATCTACAACGCGTATAGCCGAATGAACCCGATCGTTATCCAAAAGAGCACCATAAAGCAGACGACTTCGGGAAAGCCGGTTCCGCCAAAGTTCCAGACACTGTCTATATTCCCCATTATTCCTTCTGTTTCGTACACGTATAAATTCTAAAGAGATGAAGAGAAAACTATATTTGCCACTCTGCACAATCTTGTGCTGTTTGTCTTCGTGCTATACCGACTTGAACCTTGAGAAATACCGCCCCGATCCGAAAGTTGTATTGAACAGCGTTGTTTCGCCCGATACCATTGTGATGGCCAGTGTGAGTCGTACGGTTTTCTTTCCCGACCCCGATAAGTCGAACATTGGAATCAACGATGCCGATGTTGACCTGTATGTCAATCAGACCTTTTATCAAAAGATGAAATGGACTTCGGACACCAGCCTGGTAAACAAAGGAATGTATACATCCTCCTACACTCCTAAAACCGGAGATCATATCAAGGTTGTTGCAAATACGTCGTTAGGTACAGCTTGGGCTGAGGACATTCTTCCCGAGTTAGTACCCATTGAAGATATCAAGATCTCATACATCACAACAGACGATCCACTAACCACGATTGTTAAACCGGATGGAAGCATGGGGTATGGTTATAAACACATCATCACGTACTCGATAACTTTTACGGATGACGCTGCCATGCGAAACTTCTATTGCATACGTATAGACAATGCACCCTTTACACTAGATCTGATCGATTACTCGAGAGATCCTGTTTTCATTGCCCAACAATCAATCATCGACGGTTCGGCATCTGACAATTTAATTGAGGGTAAAGGCGGACGCACGTTTACAGATGATCTGATCAACGGCAAGACTTATACAATGACTATTCGGGAGATTGTACGAACTACTTCTCCGGATTTCATAGAAAACAGGTCAAGAGATTTTTATCTATATGCCTTATCCGAATCGTACTATAAATACCTCACAGGCGTATTGAACGTTGAAGATGAATCCATAACCGGCAGCCTTACCGACTTTGGCTTTGCAGAACCCAAGTACCACTTCAGCAACATCAATGGCGGAGTTGGCATACTCGGTACCGTGCAAACAAGCCATCAAAAAATCGAATTCAAAGATATATTTCCCGAACAAAGAGAATAACAAAACCCCGCGTTGCGGTGAAGTTATCCAAACGATAAACTTACCTTGCTCTCAATCCTCATTATAAATTTAGTATCTTAGCAACAAAATAGATTATGGTATGAGTAGAATCAACATCAAGCACTTTGGTCCTATAGAGAGCGGATGCCTAGCCTCTGAAGGATGGATAGAAATAAAAAAAGCAACTGTCTTTATCGGAAACCAAGGAAGTGGAAAAAGTTCTGTTGCTAAGCTTATATCAGCTTTTTTGTGGATGGAAAAAGTATTGACCCGGGGAGACTATCAACCGGCTCAATTCAACGCTGATTATTTTAAAAATACGATTTGCAGATACCACCGTATCCATAACTATTTTCAAAGCCAACGAACTGAAATTATCTATGAAGGCGATGCTTACAAATTTACGTACTCACCATCCGACACGTTGCACATTGAGAAAGTAGAGGGCAGCTCTTACGCTCTGCCACAAATCATGTATGTTCCTGCCGAGCGCAACTTTTTAAGCATTATCGACAAGCCGGGGTTGATAAAGCAACTGCCCGATAGTCTTGTCACTTTTTTAGATGAGTACACAAACGCGAAAGAAAATATTGCGGAAGGCTATACGCTTCCTGTTAATAACGCGCAGTTGGTTTACAACAAATCTCTGGATGCTGTCTTTATAAAAGGCGTGAGTACAAATGAAGACTATAGCGTTAAGCATTCTGAGGCATCAAGCGGATTTCAGTCATTGGTTCCTCTTTTGCTCGTATCAGACTATTTGTCGGGAGCCATCAACAAGCAGTCTGAGGATGCAGGCAAAATGAATATTGACGAAGAAAAGCGATTTCGCGAACAAGTACAGAGTATCTATGCAAACAACGACCTTACAGATGCTCAAAGGCAGATTGCTCTTTCTGCTTTATCTTCAAAGTTTAATAAATCGGCATTCAATAACATCGTTGAAGAGCCTGAGCAAAACTTATTTCCGACTTCTCAAATTGAAATCTTGCAAAAACTTTTATTGATCAACAATACACAACAGTCCAACAAACTCATTCTTACAACACATAGTCCATATATCGTAAACGAACTCACCATGGCGGTAAAAGCAGGAATGCTACAACAAGCAATTGAGAAGAATAACGGATTTATAGATCAGCATTCTATTTCAGAATTGGAAACCATCTACCCTTTGGCTTCAGCCATACTGCCCGAAGATGTTGTCATTTATGAGTTAGATGAGCTAGCCGGGAAGATAACAAAACTTGATGATTACAAAGGCATACCTTCGGACAAGAACTATCTGAATTCGATGTTTGATGAAAACAACAACACTTTTTCTGACTTGCTTGATTTTCAACAAAAATATAAAATAAGATGAGTAACTTCTTCCAAAAAAGACACAGCAGAAAAACACGGCAAGCAAGATTCGGAATCTGCGATGTGCCACCGCCACCGCACCGTCCGGCGTATATTGATCACTTAAACGGTAAGGATTGGATTGCGGTTGTTGAAAACAATTGGAAAGAAGAGGTAAGTTTCGTTCCTATCGATCATTGTATTACCCTCAAGAGCCCGACGAAGAAAACAGCAAAGCGTTGCGACGGGATGTTATATTACAAATCAACACTTATTTTTGTAGAACTCAAGGAGATCAAAGCCAGAGATAAAAACTGGATTAACACAGCTGTTGAGCAATTAAAATCTACGATTGACCACTATGAAAGGAGTGCCACAAAGAAAAGCTTTGATACAAAGAAAGCTTATATTGCAAATAAAAAAGCCACTCAATTTAAACAACCTCGCTTCGAATGCATGAATAGATTCTTCGATGAAACAGGATACACTCTAAATATCTCGACCAGAATCAGTATAGATTAGCTACATCAAACAATCGTTAGCACGTATTGCAAGATACCTAAATATAGCTTTGCGGTGAATAAGCCCCTTAATCGCCGCAAAATGTGCGGCGATTAGATTGTTTGTCTTTTCTATATTTACTTCCGAGAACTTAACTGTTAACTTTGAATAAAATAGCACTCTAAATATTTCTTTTCTTGAATTTGTTGCCGATAAAAACTATTTTCGGAAAATAATTCATGTACACAATCGAGATAATGAAACGTGGTAGATTCATAAAATGGCTTCTTTCATTTGTTGGCATTCTTTTGCTGACCACGATTGTTGTACCTCATCACCATCATAAAGATGATACGTTGGCAGCAGGCACACATTGCCAGGATCAACGACATACGGATGATAAAGACGCACATTTCCCTTGCTCTGACAGCTGCCCTAACAAGCTGACTTATTCTTTGAAGAAGAATCAAGACGAGCATGTGCTTTCGAATCAAAACCTAATTGATAACGATTTTCCTTTCTTGGTAACGGCTATTCTTTTCGATCAGCTTTTGCCCGATTTATTGACGATACTTCACAACGACGAGGTTCGATATACCATCGCACCTGATGCTTCGTTGTATTGTGCATGGATTCCACGTGCACATTCCCTTCGCGCTCCTCCTGCTTTTATTATGTGATTCGGATCAATTTCTGATTGCAGATATTGATCTATCGTGAATTTCCGACATGAATTTCTACGCCACTCGTAGTCTTTTTCATGTATCGGTTTGTTATATCTATATCTCTTTCACATAATAAAATAGCTAACGATGAAAAAAAATATATCGAACTTCTTCTACATCTTACCGTTTGCCGCGGTAAGTATTCTTGTTTCATGCAATGGTAAAGATGCTCACGAAGGGCACAATCATGGTCCGGAAGACAACCACGCTACGGCCGATCATAATCACGATGAGCACGAAGGGCATGATCATGCCGAAGCTACCGGCGGGGAATCGCATGCCGACGAAATTATCTTTACCAAACAACAAGCAGAAAAAACCGGCTTACAAACACTGAAACTTGAGCCGCGCGACTTTAACCGTATCATCCGTACAAGTGGACAAATACAAGCGGCACAAGGCGACGAAACTACGATTGTGGCTACCACTTCGGGGGTAATCTCGTTCAACAATGCTGCTACGACTGAAGGTAGTGCCGTGAAAGGCGGAGAAACCATCGTGACGATTTCGTCGAAGAATATCGCCGACGGTGACCCGGCCGCCAAAGCGCGCATCGCTTTCAATACGGCACAAAAGGAATATGACCGCGCACAAGAATTGGTAAAAGATCAAATCATTTCGCAAAAGGAGTTTGATGCGGTAAAATCGAACTTCGAGACAGCACGTTTATCGTATCAGGCTCTTGCCAAAAGTCAGTCGGCACAAGGAACACGCGTAACGGCTCCAATATCGGGTTACCTCAAAAGCCGCCTTGTAAACGAGGGTGAGTTTGTTTCGGTAGGACAACCTATTGCCGTGATCTCGCAAAACAAGCAACTGCAGTTACGTGCCGAGGTTCCTGAAAAATACTACAAAGAGCTAAGTACAATTACTTCGGCCAACTTTAAAACTCCTTATGATAATACGGTATATGAGTTATCGAAGCTAGACGGACGATTGGTTTCGTTCGGAAAAGCTTCGGGCAACAATTCGTTTTACATCCCTGTAACGTTTGCATTCAACAACGTGGGCGACATTGTTCCGGGTTCGTTTGTTGAGGTCTTTTTGATCTCCTCGCCTATCCGTGAAGCATTGGTGGTTCCGCTTTCGGCATTGATCGAAGAGCAAGGAGTCTACTATGTGTTTGTCCAACTGGATGAAGAGGGATATAGCAAACAGGAAGTTACATTGGGTGGTGATAATGGTAGCGAAGTTCAGATTTTGTCGGGACTAAAACCGGGCGAGGTTGTGGTGACTAAAGGAGCAATGCAGGTAAAACTGGCTTCGATGTCGTCGGCTATTCCTCATGGTCACAGTCACTAATCTGTATTTCTGTCTTACATAAAAAACGAATTTACGATGCTAAATAAAATCATACACTTCTCGCTTCACAACCGTATCGTTGTGCTTGTCGGGGCTATCCTGCTTCTTTTTGCAGGAACATATACCGCATTCAAAATGGATGTGGACGTTTTTCCGGATTTAAATGCGCCTACGGTGGTGGTAATGACCGAAGCCAATGGTATGGCTCCCGAAGAAGTGGAGCGATTGGTTACGTTTCCGGTCGAAACTGCACTAAACGGTGCTACGGATGTGCGCCGGGTACGTTCCTCTTCAACGACCGGTTTTTCGGTAGTTTGGGTTGAATTCAACTGGGGCACCGACATCTATCGTGCACGCCAGATTGTTTCGGAAAAACTGTCTGTACTGGGTGAGGCTTTGCCTTCGAATGTAGGGAAACCAACCCTCGGCCCACAGTCTTCCATCTTAGGAGAATTAATGATCATCGGTCTTACTTCCGATTCTACTTCGCTGCAAGACCTGCGCACCATTGCCGACTGGACCATTCGTCCGCGTTTACTTTCTACCGGAGGTGTAGCACAAGTTACAGTGTTGGGTGGCGACATCAAAGAGTTTCAGATATTACTTGACCCTGCACGCATGAAGCATTACGGCGTTGCTCTCGACGAAGTGATGCAGGTAGTGCAGGATATGAATAAGAACGCTTCGGGCGGGGTGCTTTACGAATATGGCAACGAATACATTGTGCGCGGAATGGTTTCTACGGCCGACACTACGATGTTGGGTAAAAGTGTTATCAAAAGTGTGAACGATGTGCCGATCTTACTCGAAAACATTGCGGATATTACCATTGGGGCAAAAGCTCCGAAACTAGGTATTGCTTCGGAACGGACCATTCCTGCCGTGTTGATCACGATTACGAAACAACCCAACACGAGTACCATCGAACTAACTCAAAAGATTGATAAGTCTGTTGAAGAGATTCAAAAGCAACTTCCGAAAGATGTACACATCTCTACCGATATATTTCGCCAAGCTCGCTTTATAGAAAGCTCGATCAGTAACGTACAAAAGTCGCTTTACGAAGGCGCCATCTTTGTCGTTATTGTATTGTTCTTCTTCTTGATGAATGTGCGTACAACATTAATCTCATTGATTGCATTGCCGCTTTCGTTGTTGGTTTCGGTATTGACCTTGAAACTATTGGGACTTACCATCAACACCATGAGTTTGGGGGGTATGGCCATTGCGATCGGTTCGCTCGTGGATGATGCGATTGTGGATGTGGAAAACGTGTTTAAACGATTGCGGGAGAACAGACAAAAGCCGGAAGAAGAGCGCAAGTCGGTCATTACGGTTGTATTTGAAGCTTCGAAAGAGGTACGTATGCCAATCTTGAACTCAACCTTGATTATTGTGGTGAGTTTTGTTCCGCTATTTTTCCTTACCGGAATGGAAGGACGCATGCTTGTGCCACTGGGTATTTCATTTATCGTGGCCTTGTTTGCATCTACCGTTGTTGCGCTAACGCTTACTCCGGTGCTTTGCTCCTATTTGCTTGGCAGTCGCAAAGAAGATAAAAAACTAGATAAAGAACCATACGTTGCTCGTAAGGTTAAAGAGGTGTATGCCAAGATTCTTGCTTGGGCAATGCATCACAAACGCATTGTATTGGGTAGTACCGCCGCTCTTTTTGTGGTATCTCTTGTGGTATTCTTCACGTTGGGACGTAGCTTCCTTCCGGCTTTCAACGAAGGATCGTTTACGGTAAACGTGAGTACGATGCCTGGTGTTTCGCTCGAAGAGTCGGATAAACTGGGACGTATGGCCGAGGAGATCTTAATGACCATTCCGGAAGTGCAAACCGTAGCACGCAAAACCGGACGTGCCGAATTGGATGAGCATGCCTTGGGTGTGAACGTTTCAGAGATAGAAGCACCTTTTATTTTGGAAGATCGATCTCGCGACGAAGTATTGGCGGAGTTGCGTGAAAAGTTCAAAGTGATTCCGGGTGCTAATATTGAAATAGGCCAACCGATATCGCACCGTATCGATGCAATGCTTTCGGGTACCAAAGCCAACATTGCGATCAAGTTGTTTGGTCCCGATCTGAACAAGCTATTCTCATTGGGTAATCAGATCAAACAAAACATTGAAGGTGTAAAAGGAATTGCCGACTTGAATGTAGAACAACAAGTGGAACGTCCGCAATTGAAGATTGTTCCCAAACGAGATATGCTTGCGAAGTATGGCATCACCTTGCCGGAATTTGCAGAATATGTAGAGGTGATGCTTGCCGGACAAACGGTTTCGCAGGTGTATGAAGGTAACAAGTCGTTTGACCTTACTGTAAAGGTAAATGATAACTACAAAGATGAAGCCGAAAAGATCAAGAACTTGATTGTTGATGCAAACGGTCGTAAAATACCGTTATCGTATATTGCCAACATAGAGTCTTCGACCGGACCGAATACGATCAACCGCGAGAATGTGCAACGTAAGATTGTGATCTCGGCCAACGTAGCCGGACGTGATTTGCGTGGTGTGGTGAATGACATTCAAAACATCATCGATACGAAAGTGCAACTTCCCGAAGGGTATCACATCGAATACGGAGGACAGTTTGAAAGTGAACAAGCCGCTTCGCAAACGTTGATGATTACATCTATCTTCTCTATTCTGGTTATTTTCCTTCTTCTCTTCAACGAGTTTAGAAGTGTTTCGCAATCGGCTGTGATCTTATTGAATCTGCCGTTAGCGCTGATTGGTGGTGTGATTAGCATCCGTTTGAGTTCGGGTATCATCAGCATCCCGGCTATCATCGGTTTTATTTCATTGTTTGGTATTGCTACCCGCAACGGTATGTTGCTGATCTCGCATTACAACGACTTGCGCAAACGGGGTCATGACTTGATGCAATCGATTATGATTGGTTCGCTCGACAGATTGAATCCGATCTTGATGACAGCTCTTACTTCTGCATTGGCTTTGATTCCGCTTGCATTGGGTGGCGACTTGCCGGGTAATGAGATTCAAAGTCCGATGGCAAAAGTGATTCTGGGCGGATTGCTCAGTTCGACGTTGCTAAACGGATTGATTATTCCGATTGTTTACTATTTGTTGAATAAGAAATACAGTAAGGCTTAATATATGAGAACAATTATAGCTTCTTTCCTGCTTCTGCTTGCCGCTTCGACAGCAGAGGCTCAAAATACGATCTCGGATGTGCTGCAAAGCGTAGCGCAAAACAACCGTTCGCTCCAGGCGAATGCACAACTGACTAAGGCTATGCGAGAAGGGGCTTATGTAGGTAATTACCTGCAAAACCCTACGGTGCAATATGACTATTTGTTTGGCTCGCCTTCGTCGTTGGGTAAAAACGGAGAGTTGACAGTTTCGCAAGCGTTTGACTTTCCCACGGTATATTCGAATAAGAATAAACTCTCGAAACTTAAGGAGCAAGAATACAATGCTCAAGCAACAGAGTTTAGACAAAACATTTTACTACAGGCAAAACAGGTATGTATCGATCTCATCTTCTTGAAACAACAACAGCAAATGCTGAAAGAAAGACAAGAAAATGCACGCGAATTGGCCGAGTTGTACGAAACGCGTTTCAAGAATGGGGATGCCAATATACTGGAGAAGAATAAGATCGAACTCGAGTTTCTCAACATCAAGACGGAGGCCAACTTGAATAAAGTTACCTATGACAATAAGATGGAAGAGTTGCGCAACTTGAACGGTGGCGCAGCAATTGATTTCAGTCTTACGCAATATCCCGATTCGTTTGCTTTGCCAAGCAAGGAGGAGTTGCTGCTAGAAGCTACCGGAGCTAATGCTTCACTAATCGCACTAAAACATGCCGGAGATGTAGCTCGCAAACAAGTTTCTGTAAATAAGGCTTTGGCTTTGCCGAAGTTCGAACTTGGTTTTAAACGTGACTTTGGTAAAGGGGAACAGTTTAATGGTTTTACGGTGGGTGTAAGTATTCCTCTTTTTGAAAATAAGAATACGGTAAAGAGTGCCAAATCGCAGGCGATCTATACCGACATGCAACTGCAAGCGGTGCAAAGTGACGTGCAAAGTCAGTTGCTACAAAGTTTGCAGCAAGCAGAAACCTTGAAGCAATCGATGGATGAATACGCAAAGGCGTTGAGCTTGCAAAACAACGAAACGCTGCTCAACAAGGCTTTCCGTGCCGGAAACATCTCGTTGATTGAGTATTTCATCGAGCTTTCAACCTTGTATCAGAGCCGACAAAACTACTTGCAATTGCAAAATCAATATCAGAAAGCAATGGCTGATATTTACAAGTATAAACTATAACATTTTCGCGATATGCCTGCCATTCATTCGTTATGGACCATAGGTCATTCGACTCATACGTTGGAAGCATTCATTGATATGCTTCTTTCGTTCAATATCGAAGTGGTGGCAGACGTACGCAGTTTGCCCGGCTCGAGAAAGTTTCCTCAGTTCGATCAAGAGAATTTAATGGAGAAGCTCCCCGAGGCGGGTATTCAATATGTTTATTTAAAGGATCTGGGTGGTAGACGCAAAATGCGAAAAGACTCTGACAATACCGGCTGGCGCTCAGTTTCGTTTCGTGGTTATGCCGATTATATGGAAACGGATCAGTTCAAAACCGGAATTGATGAATTGGAACATCTGGCGTCGCAAAAGCGAACTGCTATTATGTGTGCCGAGGCTGTTTGGTGGCGTTGTCATCGTTCGCTTGTTTCGGACTACATGAAATGGAAGGGTTGGCATGTATTTCATATTATGGGGGTAGGACAAGAAAAGGAACATCCTTATACAGCTCCTGCTCACATCGTCGACGGTAAGCTTTCTTATAAGGCCGAGTAACTAAAAAGCCGCTACAACTATTCGATGAATGAATAGCTGCAGCGGCTTTTTTCTAACCTGATATGTGATGAATTTTTTATTCGAATGTTACTTGCTTCAAAGTATAATCAGCTTCCGACGGTGTTGGTTCTCCACCTTCGCCAAGCATAATCAATTGATCGTTGCGAAGTTCATATACTCCTTCAAGATCCAAACCTTTGTATAATTGATATACAACGGCATCCGGATTCTTTGCAGTTCCTTTGAGGGTAGTCCAATTGCCTTCGGTGATAAAGGTTTCGTTTTTGCCATCGTTTGCACCCAAATAGGTATTGGATAGGATAAACAGACCTTCGCTACTTCCCGGTTTATTAAACAAAGCAACTCTACTGCGAATGCCCTGACAGTCGGCACAAGGTAATGTTCCTTCAAAGTGACGAATATCTTGATCGTAATAAATGTGCTCGAATTTTCCTTTCTTTATTACTAGTTCGCCGTCGCGTACTCGAACAATTTTCATTGTATCTGCAAACTCTACATCTGCACTACCACCGGTTGTAACTCCATATAGAATGAGATTGCCATTCTTCTGTACCCAGTTGGTATACTCTAAGTTTGCCATATTTAATGACGCGGCTTTACTCAATGTATCGAGTATAAAACCTTGCATTACACCTTGCGGTGTTTTTTCAACCCAAGCTCCTTCGAGCTCATAATTTACTTGTTGTGCTGTTTTGGTTGTGCATGATATACTCATCAACAATGCGCACAACGATACGAATAGTACATTAAATTTCATGCTTGTCCTCTTTTACTAAAAAGAACAAGCATGAATGAGATGTTGTTTAAATTTATGTAAACAAAATGGGATTATCCGAAGATAGCACGGAACAAGTCGTTTCCGTTTGCAAAGATCAATAGGCCAAATAGAAGTACCATACCAATCATTTGCGCGTATTCGATAAACTTCTCGTTTGGTTTACGACGTGTAATTACTTCATAAAGTAAGAACAGTACGTGACCTCCGTCTAGTGCCGGAATTGGAAGAATATTCATAACTCCGAGCATGATCGACAAGAATGCTGTCATACTCCAGAATGCATATGCGTTGAATACTTCAGGGAATAACTTGGCAATGGTACCGAAACCGCCTACGCTTGATGCTCCTTCTTTTGTAAATACATACTTAAGGTCGCTTACATAACCGGTGAGTTTACCAATTCCCATCTTAATACCTGCGGGGAACGACTCAAAGAAGCTGTATTTCTTTACGGCTACGTCAAACACTTCGTCCATTGGTTTCATGTAAATACCCATGTGACCAAGCGAATCTAATGTTACAGGAATTACAACGTATTGATCGTTACGCTCAAGCTGAACGTCGACAGTTTTTGATTTATTCTGTAAGAATTGCTCTTGTACATCTAAAATGCTTGGTGT
>X396_Morelets_crocodile__coassemble_46_pt1 | contig 18383 bp, 13 predicted proteins | sample X396_Morelets_crocodile__metabat2_low_PE_001 | metagenome-assembled genome bin X396_Morelets_crocodile | reverse complement strand
GTTTTGGCATTCACTATTTGATGGATTAAGGGATTTAAGCTCGACATGTCTGAAAAACCATGCAAGGTTTTGGGAAAAAGCTCGTTTAGTTCTTGGAAAAAGGTCGTTTGGTTCTTGCGGAAAGGTTATTTGGTTTTTTTGATGCGCAAATTGTGTCTTCGTGAGGAGTGAATTTAGTTACCACGAATAGTGTTTTCATTCACCGTGAAGAGTTTTTGCATTCATAACGAAGAGTGTTTAACTTCTTCACGGTAACGAAAAACGTTTTCAATGAAGACGCAATTGCCTTTTCATTGAAAACGAATAGGGTTGTTTCGATCTCGCTGTGGTATCAGGGTGGATCGGTCGAATGGTTTGCCCGTATTCGATTGTGAGGAAGTTGGGCGGGACGAATTGTTTTTGCTTTGGGCTTGTTGCCTACGAAGTGATACTTGTGCGGAAAAGTCTTCGTTAGCAACAAGGAAAGCGAGGAAGCGAATGCTCGGTTTTGACGGCAATTGGTCAGATTTTGTTTGGTCGGAAATTTGGACCAACGAGCGGAAAAACAGCCTTTTTTACGTGTTTCTGTCGCTGTTAACAACGAATGTTGATAACTTGTTAAGTTGTTGATTTATACAATAAGTAGGAGGGTGGTTTTTGCGGATTATGATGGTGGTGAATTGTATCGAAAAAGAAAAGGGCAGCCGAGTGTGATCGCGGCTGCCCTTTGTCAAGGTGAATCTTACTAACTTATGAAACTTATATGCTAGAACTGTAGGGTTGCCTGGCCGGCTAGCGGTGAGGCTTCAACAATCTTGCAGTAGTTACCCCAAGCGATTTCGGGATAGTCCCACTTGTTGTTGATGTATAGTACCAGGTTTTCTTGCTTGTCTTTGTTGACACGACAGGCTAAGGTGCCTTCCGGTGAAACCACGGACAACTGCGGTGTTCCCTTGTCGCCGCTCAGCGTATAAAGGAAGATGTTTTCCTTCATCGATTTGGCAATGTTGGTAAGCGGCTGCTTGTCGTTGGTTCCTTTGTCGGCAAAGTAATAGTAGTTGTGCGTATCTTGCTCCCAAAGCTGGGCAGGATCTTGTCCGTACTTCACGAGTTTGGTATTGTAAAACGGTGCTTCACCCTTCGGAGCTCCGAAAGAGTTGGCCGGATAATACGTCCAGTATGCGTCGCGGTTCCACTTAACCTTGTTGTAGCTTTCTGGAAGCATGAATTGAAGTCCGGCCTCGCGCAAGTAGCCGTTAGGCTGATTGTTTAGAACATAGTTTACAGTCATTGTACCGTTTGGCGCAAACGAGCAGATGTATGTAACGTCGGCCTTGTCTACTTTTCCTACGATGTGTACTTGCAGGGTTCCGTTTGTTTGGGTTACGTAGAGCGAATCTTTTTTCCATTCGTTGCGTGCGGCTACATAATTACGAGCCTTTTCGCGCACTTCGGCACCGGTGAGGTGGTTGAAGTTGACATCGAAGTTGAGGAACGGACCTTCTTCAAGTACGACTTTTCCATTCGAAGTTGCGTTGGTGATTAGTCCCGTTGCTTTGGAAAACGGAAAGCGTTGCGCGCCGTTCGAGATGATGATCTCTTGCGCCGTTTCTTCGGCCGTAAACGGTGTGCCGCGGCGGGCATTGAGTAGCGCCGGCTTGGTGCCTATCGTAATTGTTTCGGCATCGATCAATTGGTTGTTTTTATCCTTGAAGAACACGGTAAGCTCATCGCCATTGCGCCAGTTCTGTGCCGGAACGGTTACAAACCCTTTTTGTTTCACGTCGATAGCAGGAGCCTGAATTGGTTGTTCCTTTCCGTTGTTGAGCTGATAGGAAACTACTAACTCGTTGAGATTGGTATGGTCGAAACGATTGTATACCGGCAAGTTGATCGCAACGCCGGGGGTAAATTCCTGAACGGTTGTTTCGAGTACGCGCACCGGTGAATAGGCTTTTTTCGTTCCCCAGAACTCCGGTTTCTCTCTTCTCCATACGTCGATAATTCCCCATTCACCGTAGCCTACGCAGTTGCCTTTGTAGTCGGCCGGTTTTGCGGTATGAGCAAACTCGATCCACCAAGGTTGGCCTTTCTTGGGTTGTGGTACCATAAAGGTTTCGTCGATGAATCCCCAGATAGCTCCGCCCAATCCGCCGGGTCTGTCAAAGAGTTTCGACCACATCATATCGAGCGATTGCCCCCAGAACTCACGGATGTTGGGATCTTCTTGCAAGGTGCTGTAGGTATAGCAAGGAACGTGTGCCCATTCGTCGAAGGTAGAAGGATAGTTGGCCGTTTCAAAGTTGGTCGTACTCACGCCCCACTGCGAAAGGTTTCCGTCTACATACGGATAGTGCATGCTGAGAATGTCGTAAACGAACTTGCCTTTTTCAACAGTGCCCGGATAACTAAAGATTGCGGGACGGGTAGGATCTTCGGCCTTTATCCAGTCGTATGATTTTTGGAAGTTAGAGCCGTACTTGCATTCGTTACCAACAGACCAGAACAGGATAGAAGGGTGATTGCGGAAACTGGTTACCATTTCTTGCAATTGTCCCATGTATTTGTCGGTATAGGCAGGATCATCTTGCGAGGCTGCCGCACCGTAGTTTTTCTGACGATGTGTGTCGACAAAGCAGATAGCGGTTTCGCACTCGACGTACAAGCCAAGTTTGTCGCAAAAGTCAAGAAAAGCTTCTGTGGGTGGGTAGTGCGACGTGCGCACATGATTCATGTTTGCCGCTTTGAATATGTGAGCATCCATGCTGTCTAAGGCTACCGTTGTGGTACGACCTAGCGTAGGGTGGATGTCGTGGCGGCATGCTCCGCGTAGTTTTACTTGCTTACCGTTTACAAACATGCGGTTCTTCTCGATCTCGATCTTGCGGAATCCGACGTTTTTATTGAACTGATAAGTAGGCTTTCCTCCTTTCTTTACGGTAGTGGTGAGCTTGTAAAGATTCGGGTGCTCTGCATCCCACTTTTGCGGGTTGCTTAACTTAAAGACTTTTGTCGTGGTATCGTTTTTGTGTACGTTGCTTGCTGTTGCTTCTTGCAACGAAACGGCTTTCCCTTGCGGATCGGTCAGTAGAAACTCTACCGTATGATCGGGCGTGAAGTTGCCTGTAAAGCGAATCTGCAAATCCGAATGGGTGTAGGTTGAGTCGAGTTGTGTTTCTACGGTAAAGTAGTCGATGTGCTCTTTCGGGATCGAATAGATGGTGACATCGCGTAGGATTCCTCCGATCGGATGGTGGGCATACCCCGAACCGTACGATATTTCGTCGAGTTTGTCGGTTACCTCTAATTTGATTTCATTGTTGGCATTGGTTTTTACGAAGTCGGTGATGTCGCTTTCCCAACGCGTAAAGCCGCCGTTGTGATCGCGTACTAGTTTGCCGTTGACATACAAGCGGGCATAACTGTACACTCCGTCGAAGCGTAAGATGATCTTGTTTCCTTTGAAAGCCGCCGGTACGAATACGTTTTTGCGGTATAGTACCGGTTTGTCGTGTTCGATGGCATAACCTTGCATGGCGCATTCGCCCGGTACTTTGATTGGATCCCATCCGTTTGCCGGGGTATAGTTTCCTTTTTCAAAGTTGGCCGAAGGGGTCATGTCAAAATCCCATGTTCCGTTGAGCAGAATGGAGTTGTTTTGAATTCCGGTTACCGTATTGGGCTTCGGTGCTTGTACGATGTCTGCTTGCGCAGCATACAAGGGTGCCGTTCCGAAGGCCAGTAACAAGAGCGTGTGTTGAGCTACTTTGTTCATATGGTTGTAGTTTGTTTATTGTATAGTCGTATAATAGCGAGGTGAAATGCCTCGTTGTTTCTTGAATATTTTGGTGAAGTATTGCGGCGATTTGAATCCGCATTTGTAGGCAACTTCTTTGATCGACAGCTTCTCGTCTTTGAGCAATTGTGTTGCCAGCTTGATGCGTTCGTTGTTGATATACTCAATGGGGGTTGTTTTGAGATGCTTCGAAAAGAGTTGTCTCAGGTAACGATCGCTGATGTGAAGCTGCTTGCTCAGCACGACAATATCGATAGGGCCGGTAATGTTTGCATGGATCAAGTTGATGGCCGAGTTTAATGTGTCGTTGTCCGAAGGTTGTGTATTGTTGATCAGATGTCTGTAGATCAGCAATAACAATTCGGCATAGTGCAGCATGATGAGTTGTGTGTGCAGCGCATCTTTGTTCATAAGTTCTTCAATGATCTTGGTGATCACGTCGTTTATCTTCTTGTTGTTTGAGATGCGGATCACTTCATTGCAACTGGATAATGCCGGTATCGAACTGGTGGGATCTATGTCTGCTTGTAATAAATTGAATATCTCGGGCATGAATTCGAGTTGCATGAGTTTGCATCCTTTGCTGCCGGCTACAAACTTATGCTCTACGAAAGAGGGGATGAGCATGATGTCGTTTTTGGAAAACTTCATGCGCTTACCGTCGAGATTGAGGTAGCAATAACCTGTCGTTACGTAATTGATTTCGAGTCGCAGATGGTTGTGCGGCCCATACGATTCGTTAGCGATGAAATCAATGGGCCTGAATATGTCGGCAAGTCGTTTGTTGCGGATACTTTCGGCTATCTCGTCGAGATAGGAAAGTATCGAACCTTGTCGTTGATAGGTTTGCATGGTGCGTTAGAGATGATATTATTTCTGCTCAAAGATATAGGTTTATCCATCTTTAGAGGAAGAATATCGCGTCGAGGTGTGTTGAATAAGGAATTGTGATCGTATTAAGGTGTATTATTCGGAACTTGGTCTATTCCGAATCAAGCAAAATAGTATTTGTCGACAGGATTGTTGTTTAAAATGGAAGTACATGAACTTCTACGGTGAAGTTCATGCATTGTTAAGACTGTGCTTGATGTGTTTGTAGCAATGCTTTGTGCTCGAGATTGCAAAGGTGGTGCTTGATCTGGCAGATGAGTCGTTCCTTGGCAATGGAGGGATAACGGCGATTGGCTCGCATGATCTTGAGCAATTGGTTTGCTTTTTGCAGGTTCTCGGGAGTTTGATTGATACGATCGTCTATCAAGATCAATTTGATCAATTGTTCTTGTAAGTCTGCTTCGGGAATCATGCGTGTGATCACTTCGATCGATTGCTTGGCAAAGAACGTGGAAGTGATGCGTAGCGTTTGATAGGCTTCGTCGGCCAAGTGATACCAACTGTGCGGTGAGCCATTTTGTTGCTTGAGTTGTTTGATGCGTCGGATCAAATCTTCAACTCTGCCGATCGGTACTATGATTAAGTCGCGTCTGTACATCGTTTTAAGGTTTATCGTTTATGTATATATGAAGTGAACAGTTGTGTTAACAAGATTGTTGCTGGGTTGCGACGGGTGATTGCATAAAAAAAGGATAAATCCGCGAACGAATTTATCCTTTTCTATATGTAAAAATATCTGCATATTAGCTCAATTGATCAAGAGCACGCTTGATTCTGCCCATTGCTTCTACCAGGTTTTCATCTGATGTTGCATAAGAGAATCGAAGACATTCAGGTGCTCCGAATGCTGCTCCGCCTACGGTTGCTACGTGTGCTTCTTCGAGAAGATACATCGCAAGGTCGCCGGCATTATGAATGGTGCGGCCATTGAATGACTTACCAAAGTAGCTGCTTACTTCAGGGAAAAGGTAAAAAGCGCCTTCCGGTACGTTTAACTTCATGCCTGAAATAGACTGACAAAGCTCGATCACTAAGTTGCGACGGCGAAGGAATGCTTGGCGCATTTCTTCAACGCATTGTTGATCGCCGGTAAGTGCTGCTTCTGCTGCTTTTTGCGCTACAGAGCATGTGCCCGAAGTATATTGGCTTTGAAGTTTGTTGCATGCTGATGCAATCCACTTCGGACCTGCGATATAACCGATTCTATAGCCGGTCATCGCATATGCTTTTGATACTCCGTTTACAATCACAACACGGTCACGGATCGACTCAAACTGAGCAATGCTTTCGTGCTTGCCTATATAATTAATGTGTTCGTATATTTCGTCCGAAATAACAACAATGTTAGGATGCTTTGCTAGAACTTTTGCTAATCCTTCAAGCTCTGCTTTGCTGTACACGCTACCTGTTGGGTTTGATGGCGAGCAAAGAATAATTGCTTTTGTCTTTGGTGTAATGGCCGATTCCAACTGTTCTGGTGTGATTTTGAAATCTTGTTCGATACCTGCGTATACTACAACGTTGGTACCTTCTGCCAGTTTAACCATCTCTACATAACTTACCCAGTATGGCGCCGGAACGATGACTTCATCACCCGGATTTACTACGCTAAGAAGAATGTTACAAACCGATTGTTTTGCACCTCCCGAAACGATGATCTGATCAATTGCATAGTCCAATTGATTTTCGTGCTTCAACTTGTGTTGAATTGCTTTTCTTAAGAATGGATATCCCGGTACCGGTGAGTAGAACGAATAGTTGTCGTCTACGGCTTTCTTTGCAGCTTCTTTTACATGCTTCGGAGCAAAGAAATCGGGTTCTCCAACACTAAGGTTGATCACGTCAATGCCTTGAGCTTTTAACTCATTACTTTTTTGAGACATGGCTAGTGTTTCAGATGGAGACAAACTTGCCAAACGTTCGGAAACTTGTGTCATAGTTCTTCTTTTTGTATAGGTAAATTAGATTTTAGAAGCAAAATTACAACAAATATGCATAAAACCTAATCAGATTGCCTTTTATTTCATATTGCGAAGCATATGACCCATGCGTTCTTTCTTAGTCTTCATATAGAACTCGTTATACTCGTTTGGAGTGATCTCGATAGGAACATTCTCGATGATCTCTAGTCCGTATGCTTCGAGTCCGATGCGTTTTACCGGATTGTTGGTAATTAAGCGCATTTTATGTACACCAATCTCACTCAAGATTTGAGCGCCAACGCCATAGTCGCGTTCGTCAGCTTTGTGGCCGAGATGAATATTGGCTTCTACGGTATCCATTCCTTTTTCTTGAAGTTTGTAGGCTTTGATTTTCTCCATAAGACCAATGCCACGTCCTTCTTGATTTAGGTATATGATTGCGCCACGTCCTTCTTTGTCGATCATTTCCATCGACTTATGTAGTTGTTCGCCACATTCGCAACGCATCGATCCGAAGATGTCGCCGGTTGCGCAAGAGGAGTGTACACGTACGAGTACAGGTTCGTCTGTTGTGATATCTCCTTTGATTAGGGCAATGTGTTCTTGACCGTTTGATTTTTGACGGAAAGGGATCAGGCGGAAGTGGCCGTATTGAGTTGGCATATCTACTTCTTCTCCTTTTTCTACAAGCGACTCTTCTTTCAAAAGGTATCTGATTAGATCTGCTACCGAAACGATTTTCATATCGTGAATCTTCGCAATCTCAACCAATTGAGGTAGGCGCGCCATTGTTCCGTCTTCGTTCATGATCTCAACCAATACGCCGGCCGGATTCAAACCTGCAAGACGAGCAAAGTCTACTGCTGCTTCGGTGTGACCTGCTCTTTGAAGTACTCCGCGTTTGCGTGCACGAAGCGGGAAGATGTGCCCGGGACGGCCAAAGTCTTCTGCTTTCGTTTCTTCTTTTGTCAATGCCAATACGGTCATTGCACGGTCGTAGGCCGAGATCCCTGTAGAGCATCCTTGACCAATCAGGTCGATCGAAACGGTAAATGGAGTTGCGTGCAAAGCTGTATTGTTAGGAACCATTAGGTTCAGATCTAGCTGTTCGCAACGCTCTTCTGTGATGGCAGCACAGATCAAACCGCGTCCGTGAGTAGACATGAAGTTGATTTTCTCCGGAGTAATCAATTCTGCTGCTGCAATAAAGTCTCCTTCATTTTCTCTGTCTGCATCATCAACAACGATGATCAGCTTACCTTGACGAATGTCTTCAATTGCTTCGTCGATGGTGTTAAGTTTGAACTCGCTCATACTATTTTGATTCAATATTTTCGGTAATGTTTATTGTTTAAATTAAGTAGTCTTTATTCCGAAAGATAAGAGGCTTTAAGCTTTCTGCTCTTTGATCTCATTTTGCAATAGATCTTGTAACTCTTCATCTGCTTTAAGTGATATCTTTAGGTCACTGATGACGAGCCTTTTCTGATACATTGCGTATAGATAATAAGGAATTGCAAGCGGGAATATGAATCCGATTATAAAGCTTATCTTTCCTGATAGCGGACTGGTGTGACTATACAAGCGGGGTGATGGAAAGTCCATCAACTTGGCAATGATAAGACTATTATCAGAGTTGGAAAGCTTGTTAATCATGTGCTCCATTTCCTTCGAAATGTGGATTAATGGGCGGTCTTTACGACCGTTTTTCCAAAAGCCGAAGTAGTTGAAGTAGGTTGAATTGGTTTTGATGTAATTGGTAATATCATCTTTCAAGACCTCGCATTGCGTCAACAACGAAGGGTAGTTTGGATGTTCCATTACGATTTCTTTCTTCGTTATATTGCGTGTAGTGCGTTTGCCAAAGATCTTTTTTAAGAATCCGGCATAAGCATCGATGCTCAATAAAGTAGAGTCATTTACAGCTTTGTATGTTAGGAAGATGCCAAGTGAAAACAAGACAAATGAACTTAACCACATACCGCCCCACGCAATCCAAACTCCGTCTCGTGCCATCTTAAATCCGATATTGTCTATGATGTAATAGAATATATATAGGATTACAGATAATACAACCGGTGTTCCGAGTCCTCCTTTGCGGATAATTGCACCCAGTGGAGCTCCGATAAAGAAGAAGATTAGACAGGCAAAAGAGAGTGTGAATTTTCGATGCCACTCGGTAAGATGTCGACGAATACGTTGTGATTCGTCTGCAATGACGTTGGCTTTGAAGTAGTAGTCGGCTTTGTTTGCATCGGCAAGGCTACGACTACGGTTGATCAAGTCTTTTCGTTGTGGCTTATTTTGTGCCGTATATATACTGTCGAAGTCTATGACTGTGACAACGGGTTTTGCGACCGAAGAGGTGTCTTTTGAGTTTTTATATTGAGAAAGTGTACTCGCAATGATGGATTGAGCATTGATATCGCGTATGCTATCAAGGCGTACGTTCATGGAGTCGAGCGAATGTTGTAGCTCTCCTAAATTCTTACCTATGTTTTGTCCTGCCATGAACGAGTCGTCCATGCGACTAAAGTTGGCATCAAATTCAATGAGAATTTCTTTTGTTTTAAACGTTTCTCGCTGGTAAGGGCTTGCTTTCGTCTTGGTTGGCTGTTGTGATTTGAAGTTTTTGAAAGATTCTCCATCATACAAGTCCAAGACAAGCATGCGCTTATCGGCAGTGGTTGACAGCTTTCCCGAATCTGCAACGATTACACTCGCATTGTCAAAAGAGCCGGAGTAATCGTAAATCATGACGTCTTTCAATAAGCCGGATTCGGGATCTTTGCCGCGAACGTATACATTGTATCCGGGGATTTCATTGTAAAAAGCACGTACCGGGATTTCTACTTCGGGTGATTTTTGTCGGATCGATAGTAGAAGGGTGTAGAGTTTTACTTGCGAAACAGGCATTACATTGTTTTGGAAAAAGAATGCTCCTACGCTAATGAATGCAACAACAACGATTAAAGGGCGCATAATGCGAAGCAAAGATACGCCCGCAGCTTTCATGGCCAAAAGCTCTAGCCGCTCTCCTAAATTTCCAAAGGTCATCAAAGAAGCCAATAGAATGGCCAATGGTAAAGCCATTGGAACTAAGGTGAGTGCAGCATAGAAAAACATCTCGCCCAATACTAAACCGTCAATTCCTTTACCAACAAGATCTTCGATGTATCTCCATAGAAATTGCAGTAAAACAATAAATAAACAGATTCCAAACACCATCGCGAAAATCGGCAAGAAGGTTTGGAGTATAAAAGTATATAATCGTTTGATTCTAAACATTACCTATTCGTGTTGAAAGGGCAAAAATAGTCTAAAAAAAGAAACTCGGGGCAAACTTGTATGCAAAACTACGCTAAATGCCTAGCGATCTTTTGAGAGCGTCTACTTGTGAATCCCAAAGATTGATTGCATCGCCTTTCTCGTCTGTTTCTGCAAAATCTGTAATTTCCAAGGATGTGGACCCGGTAAGTTCTACTTTTGCTATTTTAAATTCAAAGAATGTAGGATCTAGGTCGTCGTCTTCGATCCACTTAAATTGAATTTTGGTTTGTGTTTTACAGTCTAAACATTTGGCTTTTTGGTAGGTTTTGTTCCATTCGAAAGTATAGATATCTCCATCAATTTGGACGTTGTCGGCAAACCACTCGGCAAGTCCGGTGTTTGTCGTTATTTGTTTCCATAGACTATTTAAAGAGACTTTGTCAAATACATATTCGACTTGAAATTTTTCTTTTTTCATTTGTATTAAATTTGGGAATAGATGTGTTTATAATAAGATCTTACTTAACTTATTGGGTTAAATATAGAATAAAATATTGAATTCCTGATATTTTGGATGGGTTTTAATAGAAATGAGATCAAAATGTAACCGAGTCGTGGATCGCAAATTGGTAGTCCTTTTGTCGCTTTCTGGTTATTTTTTTAGCGGGATGTTTGGATTTTAATGAAAAAAATATACCTTTGCACCCGTAATAAAGTTATGGCGAGATAGCTCAGCTGGTTAGAGCGCATGATTCATAATCATGAGGTCCCCGGTTCAATCCCGGGTCTCGCTACGAAAGGTCTACTGAAAAGTAGGCCTTTTTTTATGTCTTAATCTGCTTTAACGTTGCAACGCAATATTCCCTTTTTGAGCAAATGTCCCTTCCTTGTTATTTTATTACTTTATTGATTACGAGTTGTTTGTGTTTTTATTTTTGATGTCTGTTTTGTGTTATAGTATTGGCAGTTAGGTAGTTGCTTGTATTTGCGCCTAATTCGTAATAAAAAAGCTCTAGATGTTTTTTGATGTCTGTTCGATATTTTGATTCTAATTAATTGATAATGAATGATGTTCCAGGCGTGCTTAATCCCCTTATTTTGTAACAAAATCAATAGTTCAGTGTAACAGTTTGCTTATCTGAATTCCGAGTTTATTTGGTTTGAACGTGCGTAAGGGGATAGGTGTTGTTTTTATCTGTTATGTATTATTAACTCCTATTTTGCGTTAATTTGGTGTCGGCCGTTGGTCTTTGGTGCTAAAAACAGGCTTTGCTTTTGTAAAGTGGTTGATTATTTGTATATTTGCAATTGATAAGAGGATGATGGAGGGGGCGGATAGTTCCCTCTTTTTTATTCTTAAAACTACGCGTATGATAGATAAAAACATTGTGACTCAATTGGCTGAGTCGTATTTGGATGCCACAGATAATTATCTAGTTGATGTACAAATCAAACCGGGAAACTTGATTGTTATAGAGATAGACAACGATGAAGCTGTTTCGATCGACGATTGTATTGGTTTGAGTAAATATGTAGAGGAGCATCTAGATAGAGAAGTTGAAGACTATGAGCTGGAAGTTGGTTCGGCCGGAGTTACTTCTCCTTTTAAAGTGTTACGTCAATATCAAAAAAATATTGGTAACGAAGTTGAGGTCCTTTTGAATAAGGGAATCAAGCTTTCGGGTGTTCTGAAAGATGCCACAGCAGATGGTATTGTGCTTTCGGTAACAAAGCAGATCAAGCCTGAAGGGGCAAAACGTAAACAAACGATCGTAGAAGATCAAAACTATTCATTCGACGAAATTAAAAATACAAAATACTTAATAAGATTCAAGTAGGATTATGGCCAAGAAAGAGGAGACAATCAGCATGATTGATACATTTTCGGAGTTCAAGGAACTTAAGAATATCGACAGAACTACGATGATTAGTGTGTTGGAGGAGTCGTTCCGCAGCGTAATCGCAAAAATGTTTGGAACAGATGAAAACTACGACGTGATCATTAATCCTGATAAGGGAGACTTTGAGATCTGGAGAAACAGAGAAGTGGTTGCTGATGAAAATCTGGAAGATTCAAATATTCAGATTTCATTATCCGAAGCCAAAAAGATTGACAAAGACTATGAAGTAGGTGAAGAGGTTACTGATGAAGTACATTTTGCTGACTTTGGTCGTCGTGCGATCTTAAATCTCCGTCAAACTCTTGCGTCTAAGATTCTTGAATTACAAAAAGATACTCTTTATGCTAAATACAAAGATAAAATCGGTCAGATCATAGCTGCTGATGTTTATCAGGTATGGAAAAAAGAGATTCTATTGTTGGATGACGAAGGAAATGAACTACTTCTTCCTAAAAACGAACAAATTCCTAGCGATTTCTATCGTAAAGGTGAAACCGTAAGAGCAATCATCTTGCGTGTTGAGAACAGAAACAACAATCCGAAGATTATCTTGTCCAGAACATCACCAATGTTCCTTCAAAGATTGTTCGAACTTGAAGTTCCTGAGATTAATGACGGCTTGATTACGTTACGTAAAATTGCTCGTATACCAGGGGAAAGAGCTAAAGTAGCAGTAGAATCATACGATGATCGTATCGATCCTGTTGGAGCTTGTGTTGGTATGAAAGGTTCGAGAATTCATGGAATTGTGCGTGAGTTGAGAAATGAAAACATCGATGTAATTAACTATACAGCGAATGCGTCTTTGTTTATTCAACGTGCACTTAGTCCGGCAAAGGTTTCTTCAATCCGTATCAATGAGGAAGAGCGAAAAGCAGAAGTCTTTTTGCGTCCGGAAGAAGTATCTCTGGCAATTGGTAAAGGTGGTATGAATATTAAACTTGCTTGCATGTTGACCGAATATACAATTGACGTTATTCGTGATATTGAAGGAGCAGATGAAGAAGATATTTACCTTGACGAGTTTGCCGACGAAATTGATGTGTGGGTAATCGAAGCTCTTAAGAACGTTGGATGTTATACAGCTAAATCAGTATTAGCTCTTACACCTGAAGAAATTATGGAGCGCGCAGACTTGGAAGAATCGACCGTTCAAGATCTTGTATCGATCTTAGCAGCAGAATTTGCTGACGAACAGTCGCTTGATGAGGGTTCAGACAATAAATAATGTTTTACGACAAAGGAGTATGTCTATAAGATTAAATAAAGTAACAAGAGATTTAAATGTAGGGATCGGCACAGTTGTTGAATTCCTGCAAAAGACTGGGATTGAAATCGAAAGCAATCCCAATACTAAGATTAGTGACGAACAGTATGCTTTGCTCGTAAAAGAATTTGGAAAGGACAAAATCCAAAAAGAAAAGTCTGAACGATTCTCTTATGAGAGATCTCATAAAGAAAGAAAAAATGAGGTTGTCTCTTTAGATGATGTCATGCCAGGTACTGAAGATTCTCACGAAATCAAGATCGAAGTTCCGACAGATATGCTGCCGAAATTTAAAACATTGGGAAAGATTGAGCTGGATAGTAAACCTGCAAAATCAGAAAGTAAGCCTAAATCTGAAAAGGCGAAACCGGAAAAACCAATTGTTAAGAAAAATAAGACAGAAAAGTCAGCTCCGTCGACTGTTGTTGTTTCAGAGGAAATTAAGGAGGTTGCTCCGAAAGCTCAAAAGCAACAGCATAAACGAGAAGACAGATCAACCGGAAATATTAACTCAAAAAGAGCAAATAGTAGACTCAGAAGATTACGAAACGATGAAAGAAGAAAAGGAGACTGAAGCATTGACAGATAATACCTCAAAGAACGCTACAGATGGTGTTTTTCGACTCAATAGTCCTAAGTTAGAAACCAATATCAAAGTGACCGGGAAGATCGATCTTTCTACGTTAAATCAGTCGACCCGTCCAAAGAAAAAGTCTAAGGAAGAGCGTAAAAAAGAACGCGAAGACAAAAAAGACAGAAACACCGATACAAATAACAACAACAATAAGAGAACTGGTGGTTTGGGCCGTCCGGTAAAAGCTGATCCGAACAAACAACAAAATGCTCCAGGCGATGCAGAAAAAAGAAAAAGAGCACGCATTAAGAAAGAGCAAGTAGTTGTAGGTCAGGATAACAATGCCGGAAATGGTAACTCTGCCAATACTCGTAATAATAACCGTCCAAACACTGGCGGCCAAGGTGGTAACCATCCTGGAGGAAAACCTCATCCATCACATCCGAATAAGCGTACCAACGATGATAGAAGATCGAAGCTTAAGAAGCCTGTGAAAGCAGAGGTGAGTGAGGAAGAAGTTCAAAAGCAAATTAAGGAAACTCTTGCTCGTCTTACTAGCAAAGGTAAAAATACCAAAGGTGCTAAGTACCGTCGTGAAAAAAGAGATGCTGCATCCCTTCGTCAGCAAGAAATGCTTGAGCAGGAGGAAATGGAAAGCAGAGTACTTAAAATTACGGAGTTTGTTACGGCAAACGACTTGGCGAACATGATGAATGTTTCGATCAACGAAGTAATTGGTACTTGTATGAGCATCGGTATGATGGTTTCTATTAATCAACGTTTGGATGCTGAAACGATTAATATCGTAGCAGAAGAGTTTGGTTATAAAACTGAATACGTAAGTGCGGAAGTTGTTGAAGCTATCGCAGAGGAAGAAGATAATGAAGCTGACTTGGTAGAACGTTCTCCTATTGTAACTGTAATGGGACACGTTGACCACGGTAAAACATCTCTTCTTGATAATATCCGTAAGACAAATGTAATTGCGGGTGAAGCGGGTGGTATTACTCAGCACATCGGAGCTTACAATGTGAAGCTTGCTGATGGCCGTCGTATTACTTTCCTAGATACTCCGGGTCACGAAGCGTTTACAGCGATGCGTGCTCGTGGTGCTAAAGTTACAGATATCGCGATCATTATTGTTGCAGCTGATGATAACGTGATGCCTCAAACAACAGAAGCAATTAACCATGCTTCGGCGGCAGGCGTTCCAATTATCTTTGCAATTAATAAGATTGATAAGCCAGGTGCAAATCCTGAGAAAATCAAAGAAACACTTGCTGGTATGAACTACCTAGTTGAAGACTGGGGTGGTAAATATCAATCACAAGATATTTCAGCAAAACAAGGTCTAGGCGTACAAGAACTTCTTGAAAAAGTACTTCTTGAATCAGAGCTTCTTGAGCTTAAGGCTAATCCAAATAAACGTGCCGTTGGTTCAATCATTGAATCATCTCTAGATAAAGGTCGTGGTTATGTTTCGACTGTTCTAGTACAAAATGGTACATTAAGAATGGGTGATATCGTTCTTGCTGGTACTCACTTCGGTAGAGTAAAAGCAATGTTTAATGAGCGTAATCAGCGTATTACAGAAGCAGGACCTGCAGAACCGGTATTGATTCTTGGTTTGAACGGAGCACCTCAAGCTGGTGATACATTCCACGTTCTTGAAACAGAGCAAGAAGCAAGAGAGATCGCTACAAAACGTGAGCAATTGCAACGTGAGCAAGGTTTGAGAACTCAGAAAATGCTTACACTTGATGATATTGGTCGTCGTATTGCTGTAGGTAGCTTCCAAGAGCTTAACGTTATTGTTAAGGGTGACGTGGACGGATCTGTAGAGGCATTGTCTGACTCGTTGATTCGTTTGTCAACTCCGGAAATTCAAGTAAACGTTATTCACAAAGCTGTAGGTCAGATCTCAGAATCAGACGTTACTTTGGCTGCTGCATCTAATGCAATCGTGATCGGTTTCCAAGTACGTCCTTCTTTGTCGGCTCGTAGAGCAGCAGATAGAGACGGTGTTGAAATCAGACTTTACTCAATCATCTATGACGCAATCGAAGAGGTTAAGTCAGCGATGGAAGGTATGCTTTCTCCTGAAATTAAGGAAGAGATCGTTGCAAACGTTGAAGTTCGTGAAGTATTTAAGATTACAAAAGTGGGTACAGTTGCCGGCTGTATGGTGAAAGAAGGTAAGATCAAGCGTAACAACAAGATCAGACTTATCCGTGACGGTATTGTAGTTTACAGTGGTGATCTTGGATCATTGAAACGCTTCAAAGACGATGTGAAGGAAGTTGCTACAGGATATGAATGTGGTTTGAATATCACAAACTACAACGATATTAAAGTTGGTGACATCATCGAAGCTTACGAAGAAGTAGAAGTGAAGAAAACATTATAATGAACTGGTTAGATATTGCTATAATTGCGATAACCGGATTCGGATTTGTGAAGGGCCTGTTTGACGGAATCGTCAAACAGGTTGTTTCGCTTATAGCCCTCCTTGCTGCGGTTTATTTCTCAAGCAAGGTTGCTATTCCGATCGAATCATATATGGAGCGTTTTGAGTTTATTTCGCCCATGTTGATAGCTCCGTTGAGTTATATTTTAGCTTTTAGCATTATTCTTACAGTATTGGGATTTATAGGATCAGCTATACATAAAGCGATCAGCATAACCCCTCTTGGTTTCTTTAATCATATTTTTGGTGGATTTTTAGGAGCATTGATATCTGTATTAGGATTGAGTTTACTATTCAATTTAATGGGTTCACTTCATCTCTCTGATGTACTCTTTTCTAAGAATACAATTGCGGATAGTGAACTCTTTAAAGGTATAAGTCAGATATTACCACTGCTATTTCCTCATCTCAACTTTTATGAATTAATAAAAGATAAATTAGAAGAATTACCAAGAGTGTTAGCTGTATAAACTCTATATTTGTACTGATTGTTTCTAGATAAATAACGAAATGATGATTTGTAAGTATGCAAGATGATTCAAATAACATAATTAAAGAAGTAACAGGCAATGAATATAAATATGGCTTTGTTACTGATATTGAGACCGAGTTTATTCCGAAAGGATTGAACGAGGATGTGATTCGGATTATTTCATCAAAGAAAAATGAGCCGGAGTGGTTACTAAACTACCGCTTAAAGGCTTATGCTTATTGGAAAACGCTAGAGATGCCTCAATGGGCACATTTGAATATTCCCGAAATAGATTATCAGGATATCTATTACTATGCTGCTCCAAAACAGCAAGAGGGTCCCAAAAGTCTTGATGAAGTAGATCCGGAGTTGTTGAAAACATTCGACAAACTTGGTATTCCGTTAGAAGAACAAAAAGTATTATCAGGAATGGCAGTGGATGCCGTTATTGATAGTGTTTCAGTAAAAACAACATTCAAAGATACACTGGCTGAAAAAGGAATTATATTCTGTTCTTTCAGTGAAGCTGTACAGCATCATCCCGATTTAGTTCAGCAGTATATGGGCAGTGTAGTGTCGTACAGAGATAACTTCTTTGCAGCACTAAACTCTGCGGTATTTAGTGACGGTTCGTTTGTTTACATTCCAAAAGGTGTTCGTTGCCCAATGGAACTATCAACTTACTTCCGTATCAATGCTGCAAAAACGGGTCAGTTTGAGCGTACCTTGATTATTGCCGATGATGAGTCGTATGTAAGCTACCTCGAAGGTTGTACTGCTCCGATGCGCGACGAGAACCAACTGCACGCGGCTATCGTAGAACTTGTGGCAATGGAGCGAGCTGAAATTAAATACTCTACTGTACAGAACTGGTATCCGGGTGATAAAAATGGAGTTGGAGGTATTTACAATTTTGTGACGAAACGAGGAATCTGTAAAGGTTTTGCTTCAAAGATTTCTTGGACACAAGTAGAAACCGGTTCGGCTATTACATGGAAATATCCAAGTTGTATTCTTGCCGGCGATGAGTCGGTAGGTGAATTCTACTCGGTGGCTGTAACGAACAATTATCAACAAGCAGACACCGGAACAAAGATGATCCATTTAGGTAAGAATACACGTAGTACAATTGTATCGAAAGGTATTTCTGCCGGGCATAGTCAAAATAGTTACCGTGGTCTAGTTAAGATATCAAGCAAAGCCGACAATGCACGTAATCACTCTCAATGTGATAGCTTGTTGTTGAGCGATACAAGTGGCGCACACACGTTCCCTTATACTGATATTCAAAACGAAACTGCAATTGTAGAGCATGAAGCTACGACTTCAAAAATCAGTGAAGATCAAATTTTCTATTGCAATCAACGAGGTATTTCTACCGAAGAGGCTGTTGGTTTGATCGTAAACGGATACGCTAAAGAAGTTGTAAACAAACTGCCAATGGAGTTTGCAGTTGAAGCTCAGAAACTATTACAGATTAGTCTGGAAGGTAGTGTAGGTTGATATTAACATCAGATTCAGTCAAAAAAGAGTTATGCTTAAAATAAAAGATTTACATGCCAATATCAATGGCAAAGAGATATTGAAAGGGATTAATCTTGAAATTAACCCCGGCGAGGTTCATGCAATCATGGGTCCTAACGGATCAGGAAAAAGTACATTGTCTTCTGTACTTGCAGGTAATCCTGCATTTACGGTAACTCAGGGAGAGGTGACTTTTAATGGCAAAAATCTATTGGATCTTTCTCCGGAAGACAGATCAAGAGAAGGTTTGTTCTTAAGTTTCCAATATCCAGTTGAGATTCCTGGTGTAAGCATGGTAAACTTTATGCGTGCTGCACTTA